>Ga0302325_10002694_pt1 | contig 42794 bp, 38 predicted proteins | sample Palsa_T0_2_FD_201948 | JGI IMG/M metagenome (GOLD analysis project Ga0302325, IMG submission 201948) | Peat permafrost microbial communities from Stordalen Mire near Abisko, Sweden - Palsa_T0_2 | ecosystem: Environmental > Terrestrial > Soil > Palsa > Peat permafrost | place: Sweden: Abisko... | reverse complement strand
GTCTCGACCGCCGCGGCGACCGCGCAGCCCGGCTCGCCGCGGTGCTTGCAGTCGGCGAAACGGCAGTTGCCGAGCAGCGGCCCGAACTCGACGAAACCCAGGCCCAGCTCGAGCGCGCTCACGGCGTTCAATTCGAACTCGCCGATGCCGGGGCTGTCGATCAGAAAGCCGCCCGGAAAACGGTGCAGGCGGCCGGTCGTCGTCGTCTGCTTACCTCGTCCCGATTTGGAGACGTCGCCGACGTCGCCGGCGCCTCCGAGGGTCCGAAAGAGCGAACTCTTGCCGACACCCGACTGTCCGACCAGCAGCGTCTGCCGGCCCGCGAACGACGGCTCGATCTCCGCCACACCCTGGCCCGTCTTCGGGTTTACCACCAGAACGTCGTAGCCCAGCCCCCGGTACAGTGCCGGAACGCCGTCCAGGTCGGCGCGCTCGGCCAGATCGGGCTTGGTCAGCATCAGCCGGGCCGCTAGGCCGTGAATTTCGGCAAAGGCGATCAGTTCGTCGATCATCGCCAAGTGCAGCGGGGGCCGCGCGAATGCCGCCACGATCGCGATCCCGTCGATGTTGGCTGCCATCGTCTTGGTGCGGCCGCCGCCGCTCTTGCGCTGCAAGGCGAAGCTGCGAGGCAGCCGCGCGTCGACGACGACGCGGTCGTCATCGAGCGAGGTTGCGCGAACGAGGTCGCCTGGAACCAACGACAGCCGTTCGACGTTCTTGCGCAACGATGCCAAACGAACCGTTTCTTCGTCTTCGAAGGCGATCCACGCAGCGTTACGCCCGACGCTGACGACACGTGCCAAGCGTTCGATGTCTTGCGCCGCATGAGTCACGTGCTGCCGTCCCGAATCAGAGACGACGCGATATCATGCGAGATACTGATTCGGGACACTCGGACTTAGTTGTAAAGATGACTGAGCCTCGGGTCTCCAAGGAAAACGAGTGAAACGGTTCGCCAGCGTGACCTTCGACGCGGTCCTTGCCCCGGTCGAGCGCGAAGTCGCAGCGCGGGAACTTGCTTCGGCCGGCGCCGCTGTAACATCCTGGAACGCCGCTGCCGAGCGCACCTACGCGGCTGTGACGTTGTCGCCGGATGCCAGCCTCGCACCCCAACCGCTGCCCGGCGGCCGCTTCGATGAACCACCGCTGGTCGTGCTTCGGATCGTGCCCGAATCCGCGCGCCGCGCCGCCGGCCTGGCCGAGGCGCTCGGCGGCCCCGGACGTCCGGCCGGCATTCGGGCCGCGCGGCCGGACGGCGACGCGCTCGTGGTCGAGTGCGAGCCGGCGGGGACTGGGCTCTTGCTGCTGCTCGCGACGATCGACGCGGAGCTGGCGACCGCACCCGCGCGACGCATCGAGCCGCTGCTGCCGTTCGACGACGCGACCCTGACGGCGTTTGCCGGCGCGGTCCTCGGCGAGCCGGCACTCGATGTCTCGCGGCTGCTCGAAACGCATCTCGAACCGTTGCTGGGCTCCGCGACGTGAACTTCACGCTGCCTCGGCCTGACGTAACGTTCGGCATCAACGACGTCGTCGACATCGTGGCGACGGCGCTGCTGGTGTACTACCTGCTGGTCCTCGTGCGCGGCACGCGGGCCATCCCGATCATGCTCGGCATCGCGGTCCTGGTGGGTCTGTTCAGCCTCGCCAACCTCTTCCATCTCCTGGTTCTTGCGACGATCCTGCAGTTCGCGTTGCTCGGCACGGCCGTGACCCTGCCGATCGTCTTCCAACCCGAGCTGCGGCGCTTCCTCGAGCAGCTCGGCCGGGGCGGCATGCTGGCGCGCCCTGAAGCTGTCGACGACGCCCAACAGCTCGAAGACGCGATTGCGACCCTGGCCCGCGCCGCGATCATTCTTTCGCGTAATCGCGTCGGAGCGCTGGTGGCGATCGAGGGCGCGACGGGTTTGCGTGAGTTTGTCGAGAGCGGCACGCGGCTCGACGCGAGGCTTTCGGTCGAGTTGCTGCTCTCTATTTTTACCCCCAAGTCGCCGCTGCACGACGGCGCCGCGATCGTCAAAGGCAACCTGGTCGAGGCCGCAGGCTGCTTCTTGCCGCTCTCGGAGAACGTCCTGACCGAAAGCCATCTTGGCACGCGCCACCGCGCCGCCATCGGGCTTTCAGAGCAAACCGACGCGGTTTTGCTCGTGATCTCCGAGCAAAGCGGCGCGATTTCGGTGGCCCGCACCGGGAAGCTCTCACGCGAACTCGACGACGAGGCGCGCCTGCGCAGCGTGCTGCTCGCCTGCTGCCGGGCCTCACGCGGCCGGCGGCCGCAGGGCAAGCCGGGTCTGGCGCGCTTCCGGCGGCGCCTCGGGCCCGGCGACCGGCCGGCTGGAGAGTTCGCGAAGCCCCGTGCTTGACCGGCTCCGCAACAACATCGATCTCAAACTGCTCTCGCTCACGATCGCACTCGCGCTCTGGGCCTACTTGCGGCTGACACCGAACAACCAGATCGCGGTCAGGTTCACGCAGCAGTTCAGCGTCCCGCTCGAGACGACGGGACTCGCGGCCGACGAAGTCTCGCGCTTCAGCGAGAAGGACGCCGTGGTGGCCGTGACCGTTCCGCACGACGGCGCGCAAATCAAACCGAACATGCTGCGCGCGGTGTTGAACCTCGGGGGCCGCGCACCGGGCGTCTACAATGTCCCGGTCGAGGTCATCGCACCGAAGCTGGAGATCAAGTCTCTATCGCCCGCATCGGTAACGCTCGCAATCGAGCGGGTCGAAGAACGCACCGTTCCGGTCACGCTGCATTACAGCGGCCCGATCCGCTCGAACGTCGTCGTGCAGCGCGGCGACGTCCACCCGCAGTCCGCGACCCTGCGCGCCGCCACCAGCGACCTGGCACGCGTGGCCGGCGTTCGCGTCGACATTCCGTTTCCAAACACGCCTACGCGGTTCGACGCCATGCTCCGGCCCGTCGCGACGGATGCCCACGGCGTCGAGCTGCCCGGCATCGCGGTTGCGCCGAACTTGGTTCGCGTTCGCGCCAACTTCGTCGCGCCGCAACGCGGCAAATAGGTGGGGAGGATCTTCGGAACCGACGGCGTTCGCGGCATCGCCAACCGCGATCTCACCCCCGAGCTTGCCTTCCGCCTAGCGCGAGCCGGGGCGGCCGTCGTCGCCGGCAAACCCGATCGCCGCCGGCCGCTGGTGGTCGGACGCGACACCCGGCTCTCGGGGACGATGCTCGAAGCGGCGGTCGTGGCAGGCGTGACCTCGACCGGGCACGATACGCTGTCGCTCGGGGTCGTACCGACGCCCACGGTCGCGTGCGTCACGGTCGCGACGGGCGCCGCGGCCGGCATCATGATCAGCGCGTCGCACAACCCGATCGAGGACAACGGGATCAAGTTCTTCGGCCCGGACGGTTTCAAGCTGACCGACGCGCAGGAAAGCGCAATCGAGCGAGCATTGGACGACGACGCGGGCATCGCGCGCGCCACCCACGCGGAGGTCGGCATCGCGCGCAGCGCCCACGACCTGGTCGAGCATTACCTCGCGTCGATCGTGCGCGGCGGGGCGGATCTCTCGTCGCTGACGGTCGTCGTCGATGCTGCGTTCGGCGCCGCCTACCTGGTCGGCCCGCAAGCGCTGGCGAGGCTTGGCGCAACGGTCGAGCCGCTCAACGCCCGCGATGACGGCGCGCGGATCAACGTCGGCTGCGGCTCGACCGACCTCTCCGGCGTCAGGGATCGCGTGCTCGAGCTAGCGGCCCAGCGGCCCAACGCCCACGTGCTCGGCGTTGCCTTCGACGGTGACGCCGACCGGGCGCTGTTCGTCGATGAGACCGGAGCGACGATCGACGGCGATCGCATGATGCTCATCTTGGCACGCGACAAGAAGCGCGCCGGAACGCTGCGCGGAGATACGGTCGTCGGGACCGTCATGAGCAACATCGGGCTCGAGCGCGCGCTGCGAGCCGAAGGCATCGCGCTCGCTCGCGCGGCCGTCGGCGACCGCTACGTCCTCGAGGCGATGCTTGCGGGAGCGTTCGGCTTCGGCGGCGAGCAGTCCGGACACATCATCGATCTCGACCGGAACACGACCGGCGACGGCCCGGGAACCGCGGTCGCGCTGCTGTCGGTCGTCGCGCGCGAGCGGACGACGCTGCACGATCTGGCTGCGGCCTTAGTCGTCGCTCCTCAGATCCTCGTCAACGTGCGCACGCGCAACAAGCAGGTGCTCGACGACGGCGCGGTACGAGCGGCCGTGGAGCGCGTCGAGCGCGAATTGGGAAACTCGGGCCGCATCCTCGTGCGCCCTTCGGGCACGGAGCCCCTGATCCGCGTCATGATCGAGGGCGACGACCCCGCTCGCATCGACCGGCTTGCAAACGAGGTCGCTGAAATCGTTCGAACCGCCGCGCAAATTCTTTAGCACCTTACAAATCGACGCGCGTGAGGGACCGCGCTACCGGCCCCTCGCGCGCGATCCGCCGGTCCCGGACGAACTCGAGAAAATCGACGCCCGGCGCACGCTCGGGCCAGCCCCGGACCTGGGGTCGCAGTGGACCAGGTCACAGTAGCGTAAAGGCTTCCTAACGCCCCTGCAGCCGGGTCGAATTTCCTGCCGATGGTACGCAGGACACTGGGTTCGAGGCGCCAACCCGTCCGCACGCAGTTCCTACTAAGGAACGGCGTCGCGCCGGCACAACGTTACCGGCCCGGTCGAAACTGACACGCCAAATCGCCGAATCCGAGCCATGCTCGGAGCGGGGGACTACCCAGGTGGGGTGAATGCGCCGGGCCGGCGCTAGGGCTTCCTCTCAGCCCGAACCCGTCAGCTAACCTCGCAGGCGTCGAAAGAGGAACCATTGTTCAAACCGCTTAGCACAGCGCTGGTTATTGGCGTTCTCGTCGTCGCAGTCGGTGCCGGCGCCGGCGCGAAGAGCCGGGCCGAGGGGCCCGCGATCGCCACGGCTATTTTGTCGCCCGACGCAGCCCCGCAGGCCGTCGACGCGACCGGCGAATTCGCCGTCCCCGCGGCCGCTCGGCGTCAATTGCTGGCCTCCCAAAGCGACGGAAACATGCCGGCGGCCGGTGCCGATTTGGTGATGTGGGGAGCGAGCGGCACGAACGGGAGCCGCTCGGCGGCCAAGCACTCCGACCCGATCAACCGCTTCGCGCGCGGAATCGTGAACCGGACCTCTTCGATCGCAATGAGCTTGACGCGCAGTGCCATGCGCTTCATTGGGACGCCCTACGTGTTCGGCGGTACCTCGGCGTCGGGCTTCGATTGTTCCGGCTACGTGCAGCATGTGTTCGCGATGCTCGGAATCGCACTGCCGCGCACGGCCGACGCGCAGTACTACGCGGGGCATCCGGCCATCGGCGGCCTGCACCGGGGCGATCTCGTGTTCTTTCAAACCTACCTGCCGGGGCCGTCGCACGTGGGCATCTACATCAGCAACGGCAAGTTCATCGCCAGCTCCGGCCACGGCGTCATGGTGAGCCGCCTGAGCGACCGCTACTGGGCCGCGCGCTACATCGGCGCCAAACGCATCCTCGCACTCCGCCGCTAAGGCGCCCCGCGCCAGGGTGAGTTGCGGCCCGCGTCGCAACTCGGCTGCACTCACTCACCCGGGGAATGCAGCATGCTCAGAGGCTTCGGCCAGTTTCTCATGCGCGGAAACGTCGTCGATCTGGCCGTCGCGGTGGTCATCGGCGGCGCCTTCGGCGCGATCGTCACGGCCCTGGTCAAGGACCTGATCACGCCGTTGATCGCGGCCGTGTTCGGCAAGCCGGAATTCTCGGCGATCAAGTTCCAAATCAACAACAGCAATTTTCCGGTCGGCGATTTCATCAACGCGATCGTGACGTTCTTTCTGGTGGCCACCGCGATCTATTTTTTCGTGGTCGTGCCGATGAACTCGATCGCAACGCGTTTCGGCCCGAAGCCCGCCGAGCCGCCCGCCCTCAAAGAGTGCGCGGAGTGCTTGAGCGAAGTTCCGGCGGCCGCCCGGCGCTGCAAGTACTGCACTTCCGCCCTGACAACGGCGTAGCCGGCAGACGCGGCGCAGGGGTGAGCGGTGCCTGCTGCGGAAACGAAAGGCTTTGCCCCGACGGGGTCCCTAGCATGTTGGGGTGTCGCCAAGCGGTAAGGCAGGGGCCTTTGAAGCCTCCATTCGTTGGTTCGAATCCAGCCACCCCAGCGTGACCCATCGCCAGACGCTCGAGCGTTTGTTCGCAGCCTGGAGCGCCGGCGATGCGTTGCGCTCGGGCGCGCACTTCGCGCTCGAGGCCGTCTACCACGAGGCCGGCCGCCCGCCGCTCGTCGGCCGGGAAGCGATCCTCGCACACTTCACGAGGTTCTTCCGCGGCGGGCCGCGCTTCGAATTCGATGCCCAAGAGATCATCGTAGAAGGCGATCGGGCCGCGGTCCGGTATCGGTTCGCAACCGTTTCGCGCGAAGGCGACCGCCGCGAGCGCGAAGGCTGCGCGCTGGTCGCGTTCCGCGACGGGACGATCGGCGAATGGCGAGAATACGAGGGTTGACATGGCAACAGACACGCTCAGCATCGACATTACGGCTACCGCGGACGGGAGCGTCCAACTCTTCGCGCTGGCAGGCAGTCTCGATCTTGCGACGTCCCCGAGCTTGCGCTCCGCGTTGCTGACTGCGGCCGAGGGCGAGAAGCATGAGATCGTCGTCGATCTGAGGCAACTCGAGTTCCTCGATTCGACCGGCCTCGGGGCTTTGATCGGCGCTCACAAGCGCGCGAGCGAACACGACGGCTCGGTTCGTTTGGTCGCGAGCGAAGGCCAGATCCTGCGCCTGTTGCGCATCACGGGGCTGCTGGACGTGTTCGCGGTCTATCCGACCGTCGAGGCCGCCATCGCTAACGACGCGAGGCTGGTCGGCCTCTAGGGCGCGAATCAGTCGCGAGCGTTCCGGTCACCTCCGCACGCCGGCATCGCCCGTCAGGGACGGCTGGCCGCGCATCGTGCCGGGCGGCGCGGCACTCCCGGGCGCCGCTGCGGGCTGCGAGGCCATCGCGACGTAGACGACCGGCACGAGCACGAGGGTCAGCAACAACGAACTGGCTAGGCCCCCGATGACGACGATGCCCAGGGACGACTCCGCTTGCGCGCCGGGATCGAGGACCAAGGCCAGCGGCAGCATGCCGGCGATCATCGCGGACGTGGTCATGATGATCGGCCGGAAGCGCTCGCTCGCGGCCCTGCCGATCGCTTCGGCGCGTCCGAGCCCGTCACGCTGCCGCGCATCGGCGAAATCGACCAGCAAGATACCGTTCTTGGTCACCAGGCCGATCAATAGGACCGAACCGATCAGCGAAAACAGGTTGAGCGTCTGATGCGTGACCGCGAGCGAACCGAGTGCTCCAACGACGGCCACCGGCACGGCGAACATGATGATGAACGGGGTCCGGTAGCTGTTGTAGAGCGCGACCATCAACAGGTAGACGAGCACCGTCGAAAGCAGCAGCGCAATCGACATGCTGAGGACCGTCGAGCTGACTTCTTGCTCGTTCCCTCCGGCGGAGGGCGCGACGGTGACGTTCGAGGGAAGATGTAAGCCCGCCAAGCGCCGCGAGAAATCGCGTTGAACGTTTGAGAGCAGCGCGCCCGGCGCAAGGTTCGCGCCGACGTAGACGACGTTCGCGCGGTTGATGCGCACGATGATCGGCGGCGCCGGCGTCTTCACCAGCTGCGCGATGTCGCCGACGTGGACGATCGAACCGTTGGACGCGCGGATCGGGATGCTGCCGATCGCCGAGAGCGATTGCTGGTCCGCCAGGGGATAGGTCACGACGACGTCTTTGAGGCCGTCCTCGCCCGTGAATTGGGTCGCCAGGTCGCCGCCGAACGATGCTTCGATCGCGGTCGCCGCGGTGCCAACGCTGGCGTCGAGGGCGCGGGCCCGGTCACGGTTGAATTCGATATCGAACTGCGGCGCGTCGGCGACGGCAGAACTCGTGACGTCGATCGCTCCGGGCGTGGCCGCGAGTGCGGCTGCGACCTTGGCCGCGAATGCTTCCGGCTCGCCGTTCACGCTCGAAACGACCTCATCGACCGGCTGTGCGTTGCCTCCCGAGATGTTGGTAGCGGGCACGGCCACCACAGTCATTCCCGGCAAGATGTTTTGCGCCTGGGCTTGCAGACGGTTCGCCCAGTACGCCGTCGAATGGCCGCGATTGTCGTTGAGGTAAACGTCGATCTGCCCGACGGCTGCATTTTGGATGTAGCCCGAGATCTGCCCCAGATACTCTCCCGCCGTCGACGACTCGGCGCGCAGGTCGGGCACCGCGTCGACGATGCGCTCGACGGCGAGCGTGTTGCGGCGCGTCGTCTCGAGCGGGGTGCCGCTGGGGCCGGTCAACGTGACGTAAAGTTCGCCCCGGTCGACCGGCGGAATGTACTCGAACCCCACCACGCCGAGCGGGATGAGCGCGAACGCGAGCAGGAGCGAAACGACCGAGACGACCGCGACGATCCGGCCGTTGCGCAAGGCCCAGTCGAGCACGCGGTTCGAGTACCATAGGCGCAGGCGCTCGAATTGATGGGTGAAGGAATCGATGACGCCCCACGGTTTCCAGGACGATCCGAGCGCCCAACGGCCGGCCAGGGTCGGCGTGATCGTGAACGATACGAAAAGCGACGTCAAGGTCGCAACCGTGACGACGAGGCCAAACTCGCGCAAGAAGAGCCCAACCGCGCCCGGCAAAAACGAAATCGGCAAGAACACGACGACGTCGACCAGGGTGATGACGATGGCGGCGGTCCCGATCTCGCTTCGGCCGGTGATCGCGGCTTCGGTCGGCGGTTCACCCGCGTCGAAGTGCCGTTCGACGTTCTCGAGCACCACGATCGAGTCGTCGACGAGGATGCCGATGATCAAGGTCATCGCGAGCAGCGACACCGTGTCGAGCGTGAAGTGCGCGAGCTGCATCGCCGCGAGCGTAACGAGCAGCGACGACGGGATCGCGATCATCACGACGATCGCGTTGCGCCACGAGCGCAGAAAGAACAGCATCACGATGCCCGTGAACAGAATCGCTTCGATCAGTGTGCGGACGACCCCCGTGAGCTGCTGTTCGGTATAGGTCGACTGCACGTTGAGGACGTCGAAGGTGACGTCCGGATAGGTCTGGCGCAGTTCGGGCAGAATCGCGAGCACGCGGTTCGACGTATCGACTTCGCTGACGTCGGCGGACTTTTGGATGTCCAGAACGACGCACGGAATCCCGTTCGAGTACGAGTAGACGCGTTGCGTCTCGTAGGTGTCCTCCACGTCCGCGATGTCGCCGATGTGGAAGAGCCGGGTCGAGGTCGACCACGGGTCCGTGGTGCCCGCCGAGGGATTGCTGACCGAGGCCGACAGCAGCAGGTTGGCGACGGTCGGTGCGTCTTGGATGTCGCCGCGGACGTCGAGGTTCGTCTCGCGGTTCGGTGAGTACAGGATACCGCCCGGCGCGCGCACGTTGTTGTTGGTCACGCTGCTCACGACGTCGGTCAGCGTGAAACCCGAGGAGGTCAGCGCTTTGGGATTGACGTTGACCTGGATCGAGGGGGTGACGACGCCGTTGTCCTGGACGAAGGAAACGCCGGGAACCTGTTCGATCGCGGGTACGATCTTGTTGATGGCTAGCGACGACAGGTCGCCAGGACCCAGCGACCCCGAGCGGATTACGAGCGACGTCACCACCGCTTCGCTCGGGTTGTAGAGCGAGATTTGGGGCGTCTGCACGTCGTTGGGGATCGAGCGCTGCGCGTTCTGCACGCGGCCTTGAACCTGCACGAGATCGTTGTTCTGATCGGAGCTCAAGTTGAAGACGGCGACGATCGAGGCTTGGCCCGGCTGGATCGAACTCTCGAGATAATCCAGGTCCGGCGTACCGGCGATCTGATCTTCGAGCGGCCGCACGATCGCGTCTTGCATTTCCGTCGTCGATGCGCCGGGGTAGCTGACCAGCACCTGAATCGAGGGCGTGTCGGTGCTTGGAAACTGCTGCTTCACGAGCGTCGTGCTGGCCACGGAACCCGCTAGAATCACGAGTGCGAGAAACACGGTCACCAGGGTCGGCCGCGCGACGAACAGGCGAGTCAGCCACATCTCAGCGGTACTCCGGTGCCAGCGCGAGACTGGGAGCGCGCCCGTCGGGCTTTTCCGGGCTGGTTTCCTTGGGCGGCCCGGGAGCGATCCAGACGAACATGATCGGGACGATTACCAGCGTCAAGATCAGCGAACTCGTCAACCCTCCGATCACGACGGTGCCGAGCGAGCGCTTCGCTGCCGAACCCGGATCGAGCGCGAGGGCCAGCGGCATCATCCCGCAGATCATCGAGGCGGTCGTCATCACGATCGGACGAAAGCGCTCGCGCGCCGCGGCCGTCATCGCGGCAAACTTCTCCATTCCTTCGGCAACCTTCAATTCCGCGAAGTCGACGAGCAGGATTCCGTTCTTGCTGACCAGGCCGACGAGCATGACGACGCCGATCAGCGAGAACAAATTGAGCGTCTGGCCCGTGATCGCAAGCGCACCCAGCGCCCCGACCGCCGCAACCGGCACCGCGAACATGATGACCAGTGGTGCGCGGTACGCGTTGTAGAGCGCGACCATCAGCAGGTAGACCAGCGAAAATGAGAGGATCAGCGAGGTCCCGAGGCCGTTGACGGTCTGCACCAGGTTGGCTTGGGTACCGCCGGCCCCGGTACTGATGATCACGGTGTGCGGCAGGTGCAGCGCTTTGACGCGGTTCTGGAAGTCGTTCTGGACGTTCGAAATCGCCACGCCGGGCGCGACGTTCGCGCCGATGTGGATCACCGTTTCGCGATTGTTGCGCGTAATCAAGACCTGCGACGGAGTGCTGACCAGCTTCGCGATGTCCGAGAGGTGAATGAGGTCTCCGTTGCTGGCCCGGATCGAAATGTTGCGCAGGTTGGCCTGGCTTTCGGCGTAGCTCTGGGGGTAGAGCACCTGCACGTACTTGGTCCCGTTGACCGTATCGAACTGGGTGGCGAGCGTGCCGCCGAAGGCTGCCCGCACCGCCTGCGCCGCGAGCCCGATGTTCACGTCGAGCACGCGCGCGCGATCCCGATTGAAGACGATGTCGTACTGCGGTGCCAGTTGCTCGGCCGAGCTATTGACGTTGGTCGCCCCCGGCGTGTCGGACAGTGCCTCGAAAATCTGCTGGGCGTAGGCATCGGGCTCGCCCCGCGTCGTCGCAACCGTGACGTCGATCGGCTGCGCGTTCCCGCCGCGCGTGCCCGTTGCCGGAACCGCGACGATCTTCGCGTCCGGCACGAGACGATGCGCCATGGCGCTCATCTTGCGCGCATCCTGATCGGTCGTTTCCTTATGATCGGGGTTGAGAAGGATGCGTAGCTGTCCCGTCGAGCCGATGTTGATGCCGCCGCCGAAACCGGCCTGCGCCGTGCCGGTCGTCGAGATGATCTGCTGGACGTCGGGCAGCTCCAGGTAGGCATTCGTGACCTTGCGCACCGCGGCATCCGTCGTCGTCAGCGGGGTGCCGGTCGGAAACGTGATCGTCGCGTAGATCTGGCCGATGTCGACCGCCGGTATGAAATCAAACCCGACCAAACCGAGCGGAATCAGCGCGACCGCCCCGGCCGTCAACAACGCCGCCGCGACCACGATCGGGATCGCGAAGCGCATCGCGGCCGGCAAGACGCGGCTGCTGTAGAAATCGCGCAGGCGCTCGAAGCCGTTCCCAAATGCGACGATGGGTCGCGGCGCCTTCCAGCCCGAGAGCAGCGACCAATTGCCCGCCAGGGCCGGCGTGATCGTGAACGAGACCGCAAGCGAGGTCAGGGTCGCAATCGTTACGACGACGCCGAACTCGGCCAGAAACCGGCCGGTTTGGCCCGGCAGAAAAGCGATCGGAAAAAAGACGACGACGTCGACCAGGGTGATCACGACGGCGGCCGCGCCGATCTCGGCGCGACCGAGGATCGCCGCGGTTCGCGGCGCTTCGCCGCCCTCGTAGTGCCGTTCGACGTTCTCGAGCACCACGATCGAGTCGTCGACGAGGATGCCGATGATCAGCGTCATCGCGAGCAGCGAGACCGTGTCGATGGTGTAGCCGCCGATCTTCATGACGAAGAACGTCACGAAAAGCGACATCGGGATCGCGATCATCACAACGATCGCGTTGCGCCACGATTTGAGGAAGACCAGCATCGCGATGCCGGTGAAGACGACGCCCTCGATCAGGGTCTGCAGCACGCCGAACAGCTGCGCCTTGGTCGTGTCGGCCTGAACGTTGAGCACCTTGAACGCGATGTCGGGATACTTGGCTTCGATGCCGGGCAACGCCGCCAGGACCGCTTCGCCCGCCTGCACTTCGCTCGCACCGGTTGCCTTCTGGACGTTGACCGAGATCGCGGACTGACCGTTGACGTAGCCGATCACGCGTTTGGGTTCGTACCAGTCGGTGACGGTTGCGACGTCGCCGATGCGCGGCAACATCGCGGAGGTCGAGAACGGCTCCGTCGTCTCCGACGCCGCGCCGCTCGAAGCGGCGCCGCTGCCGACGCCCGGCACCGCGACGATGGCGGCCGGGCCTAGATTGCTCGTCGTCACGGTCGTCGTGGTTCCGGTCACCGGCGGCGTCGCGGCCGCAAGCGCTGCGAGCGCCGGCCCGGAAACGACAGCGACCGCCGTGCCGGCCGGAATCGGCGTTACCGCGGCGATCGTGGTCGTATTGCCGGACGTTCCCGTGGTCGAGACGGCATACGGCGTCGCCGCGGCAGACGGGGCGGCGGTCGGGTTGGCCACGGAAGCGGCCGCTTGCACGCCCGAGCTGGACGAACTGCTTGTCGCGGACGAACCGGAACTCGAACCGGAGGCGCCGGAGATCGAGGTCGTGGTCGAACCGAGCGCGCTCGCGGCCGAAACGGTCGTAGCCGATGCGCTTCCCGAGGCGCCGAAGCCGCTCGCGAGTGACAGGGCTTGGTTGGTGGAACCTGATGTGTTGCTGTATTTGACGGTCAACGCACCCGAGGGCGACGTCGCGCCTTGTAGAACGGCGGTGTTGCTGCCAAGCAGCGTTTGAGCGATCGACTCCGGGGTCTGAACGTCCCCGCGCACGTCGAGCGAGGTCTCGCGATTCGACGAGTACGCGATGCCGCCGGGGTCGCGCGCGTTGTTGGCCTGGATCGCACTGACGACGTCCGTGGGTACGAAGCCGTGGCTCGAGAGCCGCGCGGGATCCAGCAGCACCTCGAGCGCCGGCGTGACCGACCCGTTCGCGCTGGCGCTCGAAACGCCGTCGACCTGTTCGAGATCGGGGATGATATCGTTCGTGATGATCGACGAAAGGGTCGCGATGCTCAGCGACTGTGAGGTCAGCGATAACGTGACGATCGTCGATTGGGACGGATCGAACGAGCGCGTCGCCGGGGCCGGGAGATCCTGGGGCAGCGCCGCCCTGACCGATTGCAGGCGGTCTTGGACTTCCGTCAGGTCGGTCGTCTGATTGGAATCGAGCGTGAACGTGGCCGAAATCGAGGCCTGGTTCTGTTGGATCGACGTCGTGATGTGATCCAGACTCGGAGCGCCCGCGATCGCGTCCTCGACCGGGCGCACGACCGAATCCCGCAGCTCCGACGGCGACGCACCGGGATAGCCGACGGCGACGTTGACGGTCGGGAAATCGATGTTCGGAAATTGCTGCTGGACCAGCGTCGCGAGCGCGAAGCAACCCCCGAGCGTGATCAACGCGATCAGCACGAACACAAGTGGCGGCCGGTTGACGAAGAGCTGGGTGATCCGGCGCATCAGTTCTGCGCGATCGATTGTCCGTCGGCGAGACCCAGTTGTCCGTTCGAGATGACGTCCTGACCGGGCTTCAGGCCGCTCACGATCGACGTCGTTCCGTCGCTCCCGATTTCCTTGACTTTGACCGTCTTCGCCACCACGTCGACGAGCTGATCTTCGGCGATCATTACCGAGGTATGCGTGTCGTCGAGAAACGCGGTCGTAGGAATGCCGACGCCGTGGACCGGCGCTAGCGCAATCGATGCCGAAACCGGTAGCCCGGCTTGAAGCTTGCTGCCGGGATTTTGTAGCAGGACCTGAACCGTAAAGTCCGTCGAGCCGGGCGTCACTTGGCCGAGTACCGCGACCACCTTGCCGTCGTACTGTTGCCCGCCGGCGCCCGAAATCGTAAGCGTGACGTTCGCGCCGACCGGAATCGCGAACGTGTCTTCGCTTGAGGCGTTGAGATCCGCGTAGACCTTGTCCAGCTCTTGAAGAGTGAAGATCGTCCGCGAACCCGGGTATTCTCCGGGGTTGAGATTTCGATTCGTGACGACGCCGTCGACCGGCGAGACGACGGTGGCCCTTTGGATCTCCACCTTATATTGCTGGATCTGGGCGCGCGCTTGTTCGATGGCGGCACGCGCGGCCGCAGCGTCGGCAATCGCCGACGCGACGGTGGCTTCCTGAAGGCCCCTCTGCGGCGTTCCGTTCACCTCTTGGTTGGTTATCGCCGTTTGGAGATTCGCTTGGGCCGTACGGATGGCGGCTTGGTCGCTGATGACGGTCGTCAACTGCTGATCGACGGTCTGCTGCGCCAGGTAGCCCTGCGCGACGAGCTGACGGTCGCGGGCCAGATTCACCTGATCGTTGGACAGGGCTTGCTTCGCCTGCGCGAGCGCCGCCCGAGCCGACTGCACCTGATCGTTCCCGGTTCCGATGTTCAGCGTCTCCGTGTACCGGCTCTGCGCCACCTTGGCGTCGTCGGACTGGGCCGTCTTGATGTCCGTATCGAGCGCCCCCTGGGCCTGAGCCAGTTCGGCCAGCAGATCGGCCGTGTCGAGGACCGCCAGCACTTGGCCCGCATGGACCTCGTCGCCTTGCACGACGTTGACCCGATCGGTCGGTTCGCTCAGCGAACTGGTGATGGCGACGTTCTCGAACGGTGCGATCACGCCGGAGATCGTCGACGTGCCGCGCACGGTCGTGACGCGCGCGGCGCTCGTCGGCACGGGGTTCGGCGACGCGCCCGCGCGCGTGCGACCCCCGCCTTTCTGAGCGCAGCCGGTTGCAAGCAACACTGCCGCAAGGAGCAGCGGAAGGAACCGCATGCGGGCCCCTTTCGTCAGGACGGTGGCGGCGAACTGCTCTGCTGGCGCTCGTTGCGCATCTGATCGAGCTTCGCGTGCAGCTTGGTACGCTGATCCGGCGTCAAGATCGTGTCGATCTTCGCCATCGCTGCCTGGAAATTCGCGCGGCGGGTCGCCTGGTCGGCGCCCGCGCTCTGCTTGCGGGCCGCGCTCATGATATCGCGGACCTGGGCCTTCTGCGCGTCGCTGAGGCCAAGGCCCATGAGCGCTTCGGCCATTCGGTGGCGGCCACCCGAGGGACCCCCAACGGCGGCCGAGCCGCCCGCATCCTGGGACGCGCCGCCCGCGGAGCCCGCGTTCGAGCCGGTGCATCCGGCCAGGGCGAGTGCAAACGCGCCGGCGATGGCGGCGAGCGCGACGTGGGTCCGGACGAGCGCGTGCAAACGATTCTTCACGTGTGGGCTCCGAAGAGAGGGGCGGATGCGGAAACGCTCCGGGCTAGGTCTGCAAGAACTATCCGGGACGATCCTTAGGCTGGCCGGGGAATGCCCTGATATTGTTCCCAGAATAGCACGCGCCGCACCCGGTGATGCGAAAACGCGGTGCGGGCGCATCGATGCGCGTGCCGGACCAGCATAGGGCACGTTGCTTAGCCGCAACGGGGAAAAGCGCGCGCACCCTCGATCATTTCGCACGTCGCGGCGCTCTAAGGCAGCGCCAGATCGTAGGCTGCATACGAAGCGTCCAGCAGTTCGACGACGTGCTTGACGGCGATCTGCTGACCCGCTTCGCGCAAGCCGTTCGCGAGCTGCAGCGCGCAGCCGGGGTTGGCGGTCGCCACGATCTGCGGTTGGGCGGCCAGGACGTGCTCGATCTTGCGGCGCCCCAGCTGCTGCGCCATGGCGGGTTGCGTGAGGTTGTAGACGCCCGCGCTTCCGCAGCACAGCGAACTCTCTTCCATCTCGCGCAAGAGGAGCCCGGGAATTCGCTCGAGCAAGCGGCGCGGCGCAGCCGAAATGCGCTGGGCGTGCGCCAGGTGGCACGGCTCCTGATAGGTCACGGTCGCCTCCAGCGGGCCGAGTTCGGGCGCGATGCCGATTTCGTCCAGAAACTCGGTCACGTCTTTGACGCAGGCGGAAAAAGCGGCCGCGCGCGCGGCCCAGGCCGCGTCGCCGGCAAAGAGCTGGCCGTACTCCTTGAGGGCGGAGCCGCAGCCGGCCGCGTTGACGATGTACGCATCGGCTCCCGAGGCTTCGAACGCAACGATGTTTCGCTTGGCGAGCGCCCGTCCGCGGTCCATTTCGCCCGCGTGCACGGCGATCGCGCCGCAACAACCCTGGCCGCGCGGCGCCACGACGTCGCAACCCGCGCGCTGCAGCACGCGCACGGTCGCCTCGCCCACCTCGGCAAAGGCGACCTGCATCACGCAGCCGGCGTGGAGAAACGCCCTGACTTTCGCGGGCTGGGTGACGGCCGGCCAGCGTTGCCCCTGCGGGGCCAGGAAACGCGGCGAAATGTTAGGCGCCAGCGCCTCCAGCTCAGCCAGACCGAGCAGCTTTAATATTCCGCTTGCCCGCACCAAGCGCTGCAGGCCGCTGCGCTGATAGAATCGCAGCAGCCGCGCCGCCGCGCGCATCGTCCAGAGGTGTGCGAACAGCGCGTCGAGCGCGAAGGCGCGCCCCAGCCGCTGGGCCGGCGGCGTCGCGGCAGCCGTTGCGCGCCGGATTTGGGTTCGGGCCGGTTCGATCAGCCGGCCGTACGCGACGCCGGACGGGCAGACCGCTTCGCACGCGCGGCAATCCAGACACTCGGACATCTGATGCATGAAGCCCGGGCTCGTGAGGTCGAGCCGGCCCTCGTCGACCGCTTTGATCAGCGCGATACGCCCGCGAGGGCTCGACGTTTCCACCAGCGTCTCGAGATAGGTCGGGCAGCTCGGCAAGCACAGTCCGCAGCGAACGCACTGATCGTAGACGCTCGCGGGCGGGATGTCGGCTCCCGAAAAATTGCTGGCGGCGAGTTCGTTCACGCGCGCTCCCCGGGCAAATCGAAGGCCTCGATGCCGCCCGGGCCCGGGAAAATCTTACCTGGGTTCATGATGCCGAGCGGGTCTACGGCGTCCTTGATGCGGCGCATCAGTGCGAGCGCTGCGGGCCCCAAGTCGAGTTCCAGGAACTGTTTCTTCAAGATGCCGATGCCGTGCTCGCCGGACAACGTGCCGCCGAGCGCGACGGCGACTTCGAAGATCTCGCGCGCCGCTGCGATCACGCGCCGCATCTCTTCGGGATCGCGGCGATCGCACAGGATGTTGGGGTGCAAGTTGCCGTCGCCGGCGTGTCCGAACAACGGGATCAGGAGCCGGTGGCGCGCGGCGATCTCGCGCACCGCTCGAACCATCGCAACCAGCTCCGAGCGCGGGACCGAAATGTCTTCGCCCAGTTTGTGCGGGCGCTTGCGTGCCAGCGCCGGCGAGATCGCGCGGCGCGCTTCCCACAAGCGCGCGCTCTCCGCAGCATCGGCGGCGATGCGCGTCGCGCTGGCTCCGCTCGCGTGCGCGATCGCCGCGATCCGCGCGAGTTCGGCGTCGACCACGTTCTCGTAACCGCCGTCGACGGCGAACAGCAGCAGCGCATCGCTTTCGACCGGCAGCCCGGCCGGGCGGCACTCCTCGACGCACTGCATCGTGAGGCGATCGAGCAGCTCGATCGACGTCGGTACGATTCCCGCGTTCAGAATGGCGATCACGGTGGCGGCCGCGTCTTCGAGCCGATCGAATGCAGCCGTTGCGGTCTTCGCGAACTTGGGCAGCGGCAGCAAGCGAAGCGTGATCTCGGTGATCGTCCCGAGCGTTCCCTCGGAGCCCGTGAACAGCGCTCGCAGATCGTAGCCGGTCACGTTCTTGACCATCTTGCCGCCGGTCCGCAGGATCTCGCCGCCGGGCAACACGACCTCGAGCGCGGTAACGTAGTCGGCCGTCACGCCATATTTCAAACAGCGCGCCCCGCCGGCGTTCTCGGCCACGTTCCCACCCAGCGCCGACTGCTTGAGGCTCGACGGGTCGGGGGGATAGAAGAGCCCGCGCGCTTCGACCGCCCGCTGCAGGTCGCCCGTGATGACCCCAGGCTGCACGACCGCGACAAAATTCGTCTCGTCGATCTCGAGGATCCGGTTGAGCCGCATCGTGTTGAGCACGATGCTCCCGCCCAGCGGCACGGACCCCCCGGACAGTCCGCTCCCCATCGCGCGCGGCGTCAGGGCCAGCCGCTCCCGGCCAGCGAGCCGGTGGATCGCGCTGATCTCGGCCGCGTTGCCGGGCAAGACCACGCAACTCGGGGTGCTGTCGAACCAGGTTCCGTCGAACCCGTAGGCCACCAGATCCGCGTCGGATAGGAGGACGTTGGACGCGCCGACGATGCCGGCCAGTTCTCCGGCCAGGCGCGGCTCGAGCGGTGCGATCACCGCCCTAGACTACGAGCCGCCGCCTTAAGATTCCGCCGGCGAGCGGCCGAACCATGAGGTATGGCCGTCACAGCACTCGGAGCGGCCCGTCCCGCCCAGCGCCTATCCGACTCCCTGTTCGTCGAAGGCTTCCGCCTGATGCGCGAACGCTTGGGCGTCTATTTGCTGTTGGCCGGCATCTGCGCCGCCTGTGCCTGGGCCGTCTTTCCGCGGGTCGACATCTACGGCGCCCTGACCGAAGCCGGCAACGGCCGGCCGCTGGCGCTCTTCACGCAACCGCCCGTCTCGGTCGTGTTCGTGTTGGCGATCGCGGCCGTGCTGTTCATCCTGCCGTCCGCCCTGCGCCGCATCGAGCCGACCTTCCAGATGACCGTCGTTCGGTTCGGGATCGCGCTCGGAACGCTGGTCTGCGTCGGGGTCGTCGTCGAGGCGGGCTACATGTTCGCCGTGCTGCCCGGCATTCTGGCCGCCGTGCTGCTATCGCAAGCCCTCGTCGGCGCGCTCTTGCGCGCGCCCGAGCGCGCCTCGCTTTCCGACCTCGGCGGCGTGATCGGCGGCGCGTTCCGCGGTTCGGTCGCGATGACGCGCGGCCACTTCGCGACCACGCTGCTGGTCGTCGCGGCTTCGCTCGCCGTCTTTATCGTACCCGCGCTGTGCGCGCTCGTCTTGCTTTGGATCTTGGGCGTCGAGCTGCCGCCTTCGCTGATCGTTACCTCACCGCTCGTGCTGCTCGTTTTCGTGTACTCCGAGTGCGTCCGCTACGTGCTGATCGTGCGCTGGTACCGGCGCCTTGCCGAGGACAGCCAGGCCGCATTGCCGTAAACGGCGCGACCGGGAGGTCCGACCGCATGGCATACGACACGACAGCAAATAGCGCGACGATCGTGCGCGGGCGCGATCGCGCCGCCGCGCGTGCGATGTACAAGGCCGTCGGCTATACCGATGAAGACCTCCGCAAGCCGATCGTCGGGATCGCGAACACCTGGATCGAGACGATGCCGTGCAACTTGAATTTGCGCGCGCTGGCCGAGCACGTCAAACGCGGGGTGCGCGACGCGGGCGGCACGCCGATGGAATTCAACACGATCGCGATCTCCGACGGCGTGACGATGGGCACCGAAGGAATGAAGACCTCGCTCGTGTCGCGAGAAGTGATCGCGGACTCGATCGAGCTGGTCGGCCGCGGGCATATGTTCGATGCAATCGTGGCGCTGGTCGGCTGCGACAAGACGATCCCGGGCGCAGCGATGGCGCTCGTACGGCTGAACGTGCCGTCGCTGATCCTCTACGGCGGCTCGATCGCGCCCGGCAAACTGGACGGCCGTGACCTGACGATCGTCGACGTGTTCGAAGCGATCGGCGCGCACGCGGCGGGCAAGCTGAGCGACGAACAGCTGGCCGCGATCGAAAACCACGCCTGCCCCGGCGCGGGTGCCTGCGGCGGCCAGTTCACGGCCAATACGATGGCGACCGTCATGGAATTCATCGGCCTTTCCCCGCTCGGCAGCGCCTCGCCCGGAGCGACCGACCCGCGCAAGGACCGCAAGGGCTACGAAGCCGGCACGCTCGTGATGGATCTGCTGCGCCGCGGCGTTCGCCCGCGCGAGCTGCTCACGCGCGAGGCGTTCGAAAACGCGATCGCGGCAGCTGCCGGAACGGGCGGTTCGACCAACAGCGTCCTGCACTTGCTGGCGCTCGCGCGCGAGGCCGGCGTGGCGCTGGAAATCGACGATTTCGATACGATCTCGCGGCGCACGCCGATCATCGCCGACCTGCGACCGGGCGGCCAATACGTTGCGCTCGACGTGGATCGCGCCGGCGGCATTCAGTTGATCGCCAAACGCATGGTCGAGGGGCAGCTGCTGCACGCCGGCGCGCAAACCGTGACCGGCCGCACGCTCGGAGAAGAAGCGCTGGACGCGATCGAGACGCCGGGCCAGCGCGTCGTTTCCACCGCGGACAAGCCATTCAAACCCAGCGGCGGCCTCGTGATCTTGCGCGGCAACCTCGCACCCGACGGCGCCGTGGTGAAGATCGCCGGGCACGAGCGCCCCTATCAGCGCGGGCCTGCCCGCATCTACGAACGCGAAGAGGACGCGATGCGCGCAATCGAAGCGGGAGTGGTCGTCGCGGGCGACGTCGTGATCATCCGCTACGAAGGCCCGCGCGGCGGTCCCGGGATGCGCGAGATGCTCGGCATCACGGGCGCGATCGTCGGCGCGGGCCTCGGCGAATCGGTTGCGCTGATCACCGACGGCCGCTTCTCCGGTGGAACGCACGGCTTGATGGTGGGCCACGTCGCTCCCGAAGCCGCGATGGGCGGACCGCTGGCCGCGCTGCGCGACGGCGACCAAATCACGATCGATATCGACCGGCGCCGCATCGACGTAGAACTCGAGAGCGCCGAGATCGCGCAGCGCTTGCGCGCTTGGAGAGCGCCGCCTTCGCGCTACCAGAGCGGCGTGTTCGCGAAATACGTGGCGCTGGTCTCGTCGGCCGCCGACGGCGCGATTACACGCCCGCCGGCCTAAGTAGGCGGCCTGCCCGGGGAGCGTGAACTCCCGCCGGATGCGTTTGGCCTGTAGCGAATGCGGCGCCGTCGCCGAGAACGGAACGATCTCGTGCGGCGTTTGCGGCGGCCTGCTCGCCTTCGGCCTCGAGCCCCAGGCGTACGAATCCGCTACGCTGCGCCAAATCTTCGCGCAGCGACGGCTCTCGAACGATCCGCTCGACACGTCCGGCGTCTGGCGTTTTCGCGAGCTGTTGCCGCCGATCGCTGCGGCCGACGTCGTGACCCTGCGCGAGAACCAGCCGCCGCTCTACCCAGCGCCCGCGGCGGCGCGCTACGCCGAAGCCACCCGCGTTTCGTATTTGCACTTGGGGATGAATCCGACCGCTTCGTTCAAAGATGCGGGGATGACGGCCGCGATCTCACAGGCCAAGGCGGCGGGCGCCCAGGTTGCGGCGTGCGCGAGCACCGGCAACACCGCCGCTTCGATGGCCGCTTACTGCGCGCGGGCCGGTATGACGGCGCTGGTGCTGGTCCCGGCGGTGGGCATCAGCGCGGCGAAGGTTGCGCAGACCCTCGACTACGGTGCGACGGTCGTCGCAATCGATGGGGATTTCGACCGGGCGCTCGCGCTGGTGCGCGCGCTCGATCCGGCCCGCGTGGCGATCGTCAACAGCGTGAACCCGCATCGTATCGAAGGGCAGAAGTGCGCGGCTTTTGCGCTTCTCGAAGCGCGCGGCTGGCGCGCACCGGATTGGCTCGTGCTGCCCGGCGGTAACCTCGGCAACACGAGCGCCTTCGGCAAGGGCTTCCGGGAGGCGCTCGCGCTCGGACTCATCGACCGATTGCCGCGCATCGCGGTCGTGCAGGCGGCCGGTGCCGCTCCGTTCACGGCGGTTTTTCGCGACGGCGGAGAGCTGCGACCGGTTCGCGCCCATACGACGGCGACGGCCATCAATATCGGTGCGCCCGCCTCGTGGCGCAAGGCGCTGGCCGAAGTACGCGCCGCACGCGGCACCGTCGTCGCGGTCAGCGACGACGCGATTGCGGACGCGCGCGCCGTCGTCGGAAGGGACGGCGTCGGCTGCGAACCTGCCTCGGCCGCCTCGCTCGCGGGGCTGCGCGAGCTGCGCGGCGCTGGCCTGATCGAGCGCGACGACGATGTCGTCCTGGTGCTGACCGGCCACCTTCTCAAGGACACAGCGTATGCGGCCGCCTATCACGATTCGAACGCCCAATTCGCGAATCGCATCCGCTCGGCGCCAACCGATGCGGCGCTCCGCGTGCTGATCGAAAGCGTCACGAGCGCCCATGTCTGACGCGCCATTTCGCGTCTCTGTACCGGCGTCGAGCGCGAACCTCGGTCCGGGGTTCGACGCGATCGGCCTGGCTCTCGATCTGTGGGTCCGCGCGACCGTGCAGCCGGCGATGCACTTTTCGGTTTCATTCAAAGCCGGCGCCTACGTCCCCACCAACGCCGGCTTCGAGAACGAGATCGTGCGCGGCCTGGACCGCATTCTCCACGGCGCCCGGCCCGACGTTTCGATCCTGGTCGAGAACGCTATTCCGCTCGGCAAAGGCCTGGGCGCAAGCGCCGCCGGCGCCGTGCTGGGCCTGGTGATCGGAGCGGAGATGGCCGCGGAGCGGCCGACCCAAAGCGAGCTAGCCCGGCACGCTGCCGAGCTGGAAGGGCACCCCGACAACGCACTGCCGGCACTCCTGGGAGGCGTGGTCGTGGCCGCGATGCCGGAGGGCGTGCCGCCCGCGTTCCTGCGCTTCGATCCGCCCGCGGGTCTGGCCGCCGTCGTGGTTACACCCCGCATCGTCCTGCCGACAGCGGCCGCGCGGGCGCTGTTGCCCACTTCCTACGAACGCAAGGACGTCGTCTACAATCTGCAGCGCGTCGCGTTGCTGGCCGCATCGCTCGCCAGCGGCGACGTCTCTCAAATGCGGGTCGCCAGCGGCGACCGCATCCACCAGCCCTATCGCGCGCCGCTCGTCCCGGGTTTCGAGGAGATGCTCGGCTTCGAGCTGCCGGGGTTGCTGGCGGTGGCCCTATCGGGCGCCGGACCGAGCGTGATCGCGCTCGTTTCCGGCGGAGCCCAAGCGATTGGCGAAGCGATGCAGGCGGCGTTCGCCCGCGAGGCGATCGACAGCGACGTTTTCCATTTGGGGATCGCGACCCGAGGTGCTACCGTCGAGCCACTTGCTTCCGGCCGAAACGCGGCCCGAGGCGCCGCGGCGGAAGGAGCTTGATGTGACGCAGACATCGGTCGACACCGAATACCGGCTTTCCAGCGAGCCGAAATTGAAGAGCTTCGTGCGCGAGGTGCTCGGCAAATTCGGAGTGGCCGACGCCGATGCGCGAACCGTCGCCGAGGTCCTGGTGGCGGCGGACCTGCGCGGAATCGAGTCGCACGGCGTGGCCCGGCTCGAAACGTTCTACGTCAGCCGTATTCGAGACGGCAAGCTCGACCCGTCCCCGACCGTCACGATCGTCCGCGAAACGCCCACGACGCTCGTGCTCGACGGCGGCAACGGCCTCGGCCATCCCGTCTCGCAGCGTGCAATGCTGGCCGTGCTGGAGAAAGCCAAGCACCACGGCAGCGCTTTCGCCACGGTTCGCAACTCGAACCATTTCGGCATCGCCGGCTACTATGCGATGCTCGCGCTCGAGCACGACGCGATCGGCATTTGCTCGACGAACTCCGTCCGCTACGGCGCGCCGACGTACGGCCGCGACATCATGCTGGGCACGAACCCCTGGGCCTACGCGATCCCGGCCAAGGACGAGCCCGCGTTCGTGCTCGATTTCGCCACTACGACGGTGACGCGCGGAAAGCTGGAAGTCTATCAGCGCAAGGAGAAGCCGCTGCTGCCGGGCTGGGCGATCGACGAGCACGGCCAGGAAACGCTGCGACCCGAGGAAGCGCTCAAAGGCGCGATCCTGCCGCTGGGCGGCTTCGGCGTCGACACCGGCGGACACAAGGGCTACGGGCTCGGCCTGCTCGCCGACATCATGTGCGGGGTGCTGTCGGGCGGGGCGTTCGGTACCGACTTGCCGCTCGAGTCGAGCGGGGTCGTGCCGGGCAAAGTCGCGCACTTTTTTGGCGCGATCAAGATCGAGGGCTTCCGCGATCCGGCGGCTTTCAAGGCCGACATGGACAAGGAGCTGCGCGCCTTCAAGGATTCGCAGAAGGCGCCCGGTTGCGAGCGCATCTACGTCGCGGGCGAAATCGAGCACGAGAAAACGCTCGCGCACCGCAAGAACGGAGTTCCGGTCCACGTAAAGGTTTGGTCGGGGCTGGAAAAGCTCGCCGGAGAACTCGGCATTCCATTCGAACTGGCAATGTAAGGAGCGAAATTTTCCCCGTTTTTCGCTCCCGACCCCTGGAGAGGTGGGGTCGCATGCCGCTCGAACGTCGCTTTGGAATGATACACGTCAACGTCGGGTCTCCGGCCGGAACCTACAGCGTCGGGAGCGCGGCGTTCTTTCGCTACGTCGTGCGCCTGTCGGATATCGGTTTGCCGTTGCGCCCGGCGGATCGCGACGCGACCGACGTCCTCGGCGCAATTCCCAACGCCAACGTCGACGAGGACGAGTATTCCGGCAACGGCTGGCGGGTCGTACCTGCGACGTCCTACGAGGATTGGCCGGTGCTCGAAGCGACCCCCCAGCGCCTGCGCATGGCGCTCGAGACTGCGCGCCGCGTGCTCTGGGAGAACGCGGCGCCCGCGGGCATTACGGCGCGCGAAATTTCAACGATCGACGACGAGATCGAAAACGTGCTCGCCGTGCTCGCGCGCGCCGAAGCCGCGGGCTTTTCCGTCAACGTCAGCTACGCGAGCTAAACGCGCCGCGTTGCGGCGGGAGCGAGCGCTCGCCAACGCCGCCAGCATCATTCTTTGTAATGCATGGCGGCGTTGACCAGCGAACAAACCGGCCCTGGGGGAGGCGCCGTTCAGCCTTGGTTGCCGAACAGCGAACCGAGGACCCCGCCCACGTTGCTTTGACCGCCGGTTTGCGTGGCGCCCTCTTGTTGGCCCGGCGCGTGGTAGGTCATCGACTGAATGCCGATTCGACCGGGACCGGTGAACCTGTTCAGTTGCAGCGCCGAACCGCCCACGAACGCACCGAGTGCGCCGAGCAGCCCGCCGCCGCCCTGGGACGCGAGGACCGAGACCGTGTCCATGCGCACGTTGGAGTCCCTCCAAAGCCAGGCACCGGGTTCGACGTCGAGCTGCTCGCCTGGCGCGAGCGTTTTCTCGAACACGTTGCCATAGCCGTGTAGCAGCACGACGCCCTCGCCTTGCTGCGCGCTGAAGCGGTCGACGAACAACCCGCTGCGCGAAAAGATCACGTTCGCGAGGCCCTGCTGGAAGTAGAAGTCGTACGTCACGTTGCTGCTGGCGAGCAAGAACTGATGCTCGCGGACGTCCACGGATTGTCCCGGGCTCAAGCGCAACGCGACGATTTGACCCGGCGCCTCGCGTGAGAAGGCGATGTTGCCCGGACCCTTGGCCGTCGAGATGAAGATCTGCAAGCCCGAGAAGAAGCGCTTGGCGGCGTTCTTTACGCCCATGAAACCGAGCGTGACCTGGGGCTGCTTCCAAAGCAGAATGTGGTGCTCGAAGTAGATCGTCTGCTGCGAGCCGAGTTCGACGTCGACCGCGGGCACGAGTTCGCCTTCGACCTTGATCGACATGTCGCCGAGCAGGATCGGTGCCTTCGGATTGTCGCTCTCGCCGACGGGCTCGGAATACGACCCGACTTGCGTAATCTGGGGCGCCGGCGCCCCGCAGTTGGCGCAGAACTTAGCGCTGGGATCCAGCGGCGCCTGACAGGACGGACAGTTCAAGAAAACCTCCAGCACGGCAAAGGGGAGCACATGGTGCGCGCTAGGCGCGCGCCCATTCGTGCGCTCCAGTTCGCCTCACGGCGGGGTGAAACCGCCCGGCGGAAACACGAGCGGCCCAGCGTCCGAATGCACGTTGTGTTCCTCGCCACATCGTAATTCATCGGTTGATGAATTACGTCGACAAGGCGTTGGCTCCGCAAAAAGAAATCGAGCCTGGTGCAAACGGCCGGCAGACGGGCTATTGCCAAACAGGGCGCGGCGCCGGCTCCACGCTGCGCAAAGGTCTAATTCATCGTTCGATGAATTATGCAGGCGATGCGCCGATCGAGGCCCCGCGGTCGCCGGAGCGGCACGAGCGATACCCGTGCGACAATCTTGCACGCCGCTCGCCTGCGCTTTGCGCGAGCCGGCTTCGGCGGCGTATCGATGCGCGCGATTGCCTCGGATGCCGGGGTCGACTCGGCCCTCGTCCACCACTACTTCGGGACCAAGCAAAACCTGTTTCTGGCCGCCAATGCGATGCCGCAGGACCTCGGCGCGCCGCTGCGCGAGGCCCTAGCGGCGCCTTCGCCCGGCGAGGGCCTCGTGCTCGCATTTCTGGGCGCCTGGGACGGCCCGGCCGCAGCATCTCCGCTGGCCGGTCTGATTCGCACGGCTGCAAGCGACGCGGCGGCGCAGAGCCGTCTCGCCGATCTGATCGCAACGACGGTGGTGACGCCTGCAGCTGCCGCGATCGGGCGCAAGACCGCGATGCCGAAGCTTCGCGCAGCGCTGGTCGCAGCGCAGCTGACGGGCCTCGCTTGGATGCGCTACGTCCTGCGCAGCGAGCCGCTGGCGTCGGCCTCCCCCTCGATGATCGCGAAGACCTTTGGCCGCAGCATCGATGCGACGATGGGGGCCGAGGGCTAACGCTCCCGCGGAGGACTGCTCGAGGCGCCCCCGGCGCGGGAACTTGCCTTCTCGAAACAAATTTCAGCCGGGTGCCGCCGAGAATTGCCCCGATACCCGTCTGCGGGCCGCGGCGCACGTACGCACTGCCGTTCGCGGTGGCCTTCGCGTCGGTGCTCCTCGCCGGCTGCGGAGGAGGCGGCGGCCCGGGCACAGCGCACCATGCAGCGCTCCCCTCGAAAGTCGCGGTGAAGGAGTTTACGGTTCCGGGCGGGGGACGAGAAGGAGAGGGCACCGGAACCGGTCCGCTCGGCATCACGGCGGGCCCGGACGGCAATCTGTGGTTCACCGAGCAGTATCGCAACAGCCTGGTCTCGCTCACTCGAAGCGGCCGCTTTGCCGAGTACGCGATGGGACGGGACACGAACCCTCAAGGCATCGCGCTCGGTCCCGACGGCCGGCTCTGGTTTACGGAATACACCGGCAACAAGGTTGGAGCCATTACGCGCCGTGGCGCCTTCCAGGAGTACACCTTGCCGTCGGCAACGGCGGATAAGTACTCGATCGGGTCGGTGGGTATCGCGGCCGGCCCAGACGGAAAGATCTGGTTCACCGAATTACTTCGCAATCGAATCGGGTCGATCACGCGCAGCGGAAAGATTACCGAGTATACGGTCCCCACGCCGAACAGCGGGGTGCACGGCATTACCGCGGGCCCGGACGGCAATCTCTGGTTTACCGAGGAAACCGGTGGAAAGATCGGCTCGATAACGCCCGCCGGAACGATCACGGAGTACCCGGCGTCCTATGATGACAGCTACCCAAGCGACATCACGCTGGGCCCCGACGGCCGGCTCTGGTTTACCGACGGCAACCAATTTCTGATCGGTGCCGTCACGCCGAGCGGAAGCTTTACCACCTACCAGATCCCGCCGCCGGAACTCGCCCACGACATAACGCCCGGCCCCGACGGCAATCTCTGGTTCACGACGTTTTCGACCCTGAATCACCACAAGATCGGCGCGATCTCGCCCGACGGAACCGTGGCCGAATACGATTTCCCAACCTCGAAGACCGAATCGCCGTGGGGAATCACTCAAGGCCCCGACGGCAATCTCTGGTTCACGACCGATTACCACATCGGGGAAGTCGTGCTCGCCTCAAAAGCCGCCAGCCACGTTACGCAGACGCCTAAATAGCGTTCCCGATCGCGGGCAGTCACACGAATTCCGTCGCGTGCTCTGCTGCGAGCGCTTTTGCCTTCGCCCCAGGTCGAGACCGCGGGTAGCTCCATGATGTAGCCGCCTCGAAAACCGCCCGGCCTTTCCACGGTCGGCTACATCGGTCGGCTGCCCCGAGGTCCGAGACCGCGGGTAGTTTCATGATGAACCAGTCACGAAAACCACTCCCAGGTCTGAGGTCACGGGTAGTTTCATGATGTAGCCACCCCACGAAAACCGACCGCTCACCACGCCCGGCTACATCATGAAACTACGATTCTAGGATGTAGCGCTGGGGTGGAGAAGCGTTCAAGTATGGCCAGAAAGGCGGCGGAGCCGCACGGGCGCGGGCGGCGTGACGAGGCGCTCTACGTGCCCGAGAATGCGACGATCGCGGCATTCGTCACGGAGCTTCACTATGCCGGCGGGCGCGGCGTGCGCACCTGCGAGGCCTATGCGCGCGACCTTGAATTCTTCGCAAAGTTCATCGGCCGCGAGCCGAGCCTTGCCCAGCGTGCGGACGTCAAGGCCTTCGTGTTGGACCTGGCCGCAAGGCGCCGTTACCAGCCGGCGGCGATCCGTCGCAAGCTCGTCGCGCTGCGCCGTTTCTACCGCTACCTGGTCGTCGAAGGCCGCCGCGAGGACGACCCGACGACCGGCGTCGACTCCCCCAAGCTGCCGAAGCGCCTGCCTTCGGTCCTGGCCGAGGACGACGTCGCGCGCCTGCTGCGAACCCCGCCGCCGGCCGGCCGGACCGAGTTCCAACGGCTGCGCGACCGGGCCATCCTCGAGGTGCTCTACGCGAGCGGCGTGCGCCGCGCCGAGATCGCGAGCTTGAACCTGGCCGACGTGGACCTGAAGCGGCGCATCATGCGGGTGACCGGAAAAGGCAACAAACAGCGCACCGTCCTCATCAACGAGGCGGCCTCTGCAGCGATGACGCTCTATCTCGGCCACCGACCCCGGACGAGCGGCGAGGCCTTCTTCGTCGGCCGCCGCGGGACACGGCTTGGGGTTCGCGCGATCTGGGAAATCGTCAAGACCTTCGAACGCCTCAGCGGCATTCGTTTGCACGCTTCGCCCCACGTTCTGCGCCATTCATTCGCCACGCATCTGCTCGAGAACGGTGCGGACCTCATGACGATCAAAGAACTTCTGGGCCACGAGAGCCTCGCGACGACGCAGATCTACACCAACGTGTCCGTCGAGCACATGCGCAAGACCTACGACGACGCACACCCGCGCGACAAACGCGACGACCGCTAAAGCCTTGGCTACCCGTTGTGCGAAGCGAGGTACTTCTGCAGCCGTTCCCAGTAGTGCTGTTTCCAGCCCAGCTCGAGGTGATCGCAGTCGCCCGGCGGGAATCCCGTGTGGTCCAGAACGACCAGCGTTCCGGAACCCTGCGGTTTCAGTTCGAACTTCACGATCGAATAGACGCCCGGACTCCAATCGGCGGGCCGCCAGGCCTGCACGATCAGCCGATCCGGAACTAACTCGACGTTGCGCCCGACGATGCGCCCGCCGAACATCGAAAAGCGACCGCCCGCGCTCCCATCGATGCTCGCCGGCAGACCGCTGAAAGCAGCGAACTCCCTCGAGTCCAAGAGCACGTCGTAGATCCGCGCAGGGCTCGCGTTCAGGGCGACCTCTTGATGAAGCGACGTGAGGCTCCGGTCTCGGTCGCTGCTCGGTGCTACGGTCATCGCACCTTGCGCGCTTACCGGAAGGTTTGAAGGCGCCGCTAGAACGCCCAACGCGGCGGCTGCACCCCCAAGCAGTTGCCTGCGGGTCGCGGCGCAGCGAATTGCCATGCTTCGTGTTCCGATCTCCAGCACCCAAAAGTGCCAAAACAATATTTAACAGGAGTGTTTAATGACGCCATTGTAGTACCGTCGGTGCAATGATGTCAAGAACGCGACGCAAACGGCGCACTACGGAGCGCGAGTTGGATCTGGTTTTCCAAGCGCTATCCGACGGCACGCGGCGCCGATTGCTCGCGAACCTCACCCAGGGTCCGGCAATGGTAACGGAGTTAGCCGAGCCGTTTGCGATCTCGCTGCCGGCGGTTTCGCGCCACCTGCGGGTCCTCGAAGGGGCGGGGCTCATACGGCGATCGATCGACGGCCGAATTCACCGTTGCTCGCTCGCGGCCCAGCCGCTGCGGGACGCTCTCGAGTGGCTCGATCGGTACCGGCCCTTCTGGGAGCAGACGCTGGACGCATTGAGCCGCTACGTCGAGGGAGACGCATGAAGGAAAACCTGACCCTCGTCGTGCGCAGAATCATCGCTGCCACGCCCGAGCGGCTCTTCGACGCGTGGACGATGCCCGAGCACCTCATCCGCTGGTGGGGGCCGCGCGGCGTCACCTGCCCGCAGGCCGATGTCGATCTGCGTGTCGGCGGGTCGTACCGCATCGCGAATCGCTTGCCAAGCGGCGAAATGCTGTTCATCGCAGGCGAGTTTCAACAGATCGAGAGACCGCGCAAGCTCGTGTACACCTGGCGCATGGAGTCGGCCCAAGCTCCGGCCGAGATCGTCACGGTTCTGTTCGAACCCAGCGGCGCGGGCACCGAGGTCAGCGTCATCCACGAACGAATCGCCGGCGCCTCGGCGTTCGAAGGCCACCAAGCGGGCTGGCACGCCTGTCTCGACGGGCTCGTCGCCTACGCGAGCAGCTGAATCAAGGCGGCTAGTCGCGCCATACTCACGAAGCCGTGCGACGGCAACATGACGACCTCAAGTGCTATGACTCGCCTCCTCGCAAGCGCGGCGTGCGCGCTCCTGTCGGTCCTTTGCGCCGCCTCTGGGGCCCGAGCGACGCAATCCCCGTTCTGGCTGGTCGTCAGCGACGTGCACTACTCGCCTTTTATCCACGACGGCGCGACCTCGCCGCTCGGTGAGGACACCAACGACGCGCTGCTGACCTCGTTCCTGGCCGAGGCGCACAAGCTCGACCCGAACCCGCCGGTCGTGATCATCGCAGGCGATTTCCTGGCCCACCATATCTCGCTCGGCGCGGCCGCGTCCACGATGGCCGCGCTCGCGAAGCGCTTCGATGCGACCTTTCCGCGAGCGCAATTCGTGATCGCACTCGGAAACAACGATTCGACCTGCGGCGATTACGCAGCACCGGTCGATGGTGCCTTTCTCGCGGCGACGGCCAAGGCCTGGGCTCCGCTCGTCGACCGAAACGGCGCGGCGCCCGATTTCGCGAGCCGCTTCGCGCACGATGGCGGGTACGTCGCGCGTCTGCCGCAGCCCGGCTTGCGTATCGTCGTCGTGAACGACGTCTTCGATTCGCTGCGCTACGACGGCAGCTGCGCAAACGGTCAAGACGGCGCCGCGCAGACGCTCGCACGCCTGCAGAGCGATCTGCGCGCCGCCGGACCGCACGACCGCAATTGGGTCCTCATGCACATTCCGCCCGGGATCGACGCCTTCAGCACCGTCCACCTCGCGCATCGGCTGGGCATCGTTCCGTTTCTGCGGCCGCGGTCCCGCGAAGCCCTCGACGCGATCCTCACCGACCCGCGCGATCGCGTGGCGCTAGCGATCGCGGGACACACGCACAAGTTCAGCTACCGCATCGAGGGCTCGCCGCCCGGCCGGCGCGTGCCGCTGCTGCTCGTTCCGTCGGTCTCGCCCATTTTCGATAACGAGCCGTCGTTTCTGGCGGCGACCGTCGCGCCCGACGGGACGCTCTCGAAGCTCGTCGAGACCTCGTTGCTCGACGGAGAATGGCAGCACCTCGGCGACTTGGGCACGCTCGGCCTACAAGCGTTCAGCGCTCCCGAACTCGAGTCGCTCCAGCGCCGGCTGGCCGACGACGCGGCCCTCCGGTCGCGTCTTTCACGGCTGTACAGCGGCGCCGGGCCTCGCGAAATCGACCGCCGGAATTGGCGCTCCTACTGGTGCGCGGCCACGAACTTTACTGCAACGGCCTTCGAGGCGTGCACGGGGCAGCAGGGACTGAGCGTGCTGACCGGCCGCGGCGTCGAGGTCGTGCTCGGCGTCGCACTTGCCGCCGCCATCCTCTGCGGGGCGCTCGGGTTCTTCTTCCTCCGCCGCACGCGGCGCCGCTGGGGAGCGTAACAAGGCTGCCGCCTAGGGTTGGCTGTTTGTCGAAATGCGCGACTTCGTGCGCGCGCGCAACGTCGTACGCACATGAATACGCAGATAGCGCCCGCACCCAGCTCGCCCGTGGTCGCCGACCTCCTCGAGGATCTGCGCGAGCGCCGGCGCGAACTCGGCCTCAGTCTCAACGCGCTGGCCGAGCAGGTCGGCCGCAGCCCGATCTATGTCGGCGCCGTGCTCTCGGGACAAGCCCAACTGGGGGCCCAAACGGCCGCGAAATTCGCGACCGCCCTTTCCGTCGACGAATCGTCGCTCGCGCCGCTCACGATTCCGCCGGTGCGCAATTCGGACCCGCTCGTGTACCGGCTCCACGAGCTGATCGACGTCTACGGTGATGCCATTCGCGAATGGACCTTCGAAACGTTCGGCGACGGCATCCTGAGCGCGATCGACCTGAAGATCGCCGTCGAACGCCGCGGCGAACGCGCCCTGATCACCCTGGACTCGAAGTTCCTCCCCTACAAAGAATTTTAGGCCGCCTTCGCGGGACGCTCAGCCGGCGAGTCGTTGCGTTGCGGAGGCGCAGGCTTGCGATAACAATTCCGCTAGCTCCTGAGCTTGCACCCGGATCTCGGGGATGGCCGTCGTCTCGATGAGCGTCCCGAAGCGCACCGGCCCGATCGCAAAGAGCCGGCTCGAGACAACGCCGTCCGCACCGACGAACGCCCCGTTTTCCGCCACTTGCACGCCGATGTCGAGGGCGCTCGGAACGATCGAGCCGCGTGCCAGCAAGCTCCGGATCAACGGATTCGGGAGCTTGCTGAAGTCGTGCTGCGGTCCGCTGCAGTTGATGACCCGGCCCGCATCGAGGGTCAGCACCTCGGCCGAGCCGCGCAGCCTGACCGGAACGCGCAGCAAGCGGCCCTTGGCCGAAATTTCGGTGCTGCGCCCCGCGAGCATGCGCAGTGTGCCCGAGGCGATCAGGTCGGCGATGGCCTGGGCCGATTCGGGCGGAATGCGATGGCGGTGAACGTTCCAATACGGGAGCGCGTGCCGTAATAAACGGCGCTGCTCGTCCAGTGAGAGCGCTTTCCAGAGCGCGTTCGTGCGCGGGCGCAGGTTGTCTATGACGCCGCGCCAGTTGGGGGCCGGCGTTTGCTCGTCCCCCGCGCGCCTGCGTACCGCCTCGAGCAGTTCGGACACGCTCCCGGCTTCCGGACAGGCCGCGGGCGGCGTGTCGAATACGCGGTGCTCCTGCGGCAAGAGACCGCGTCGCGACAGCATGTAGATCGTTCCGCGATGTCCGTTGTAGCGCAGGCCGAGCACCGCGTCCACGGCGGTAAGGCCGGTTCCAAGCAGCACCACGGTCTCGTCCGGTGATCCGGGGACGAGTGCGCCGGGATCCCAGGTCGAGTTGAAAAACTGCCCGGAACCCATGGCCTCCGGGAGCACCTGCGGCCAGGCTGCCGGTGACGCGTTGCCGGACGCGACGACCAGCGCATCCGCCTGGAGCGCTTCGCCGTTCGAACAGCTGATACGGACGCCGCCGGCCTCGTGCTCCGCGTCGATCGCGCAGGCTCTGACGTGGCGCCAGCGATCCCTCGCAGCTAGTTGCGCCTCGGCGGCGACGGCATTGACGTAGTCGCCATAGATGGAACGCGGTACGAACGACGCGGGCCCGAACGGTTCGGTCGTGTTTTCCTCGAGCCAATGAACGAAGTGGCCCGGCTCTTCCGGCAGCGCGGACATCTTACCGGCGGGCACGTTGAGGAGGTGGAGCCGGCAGTCCGTCGAGTAGGCGACGCCGCGCCCAAGTTGTTCGCGCGGCTCGACGATCACGACGCGGGCCGCTTGCGAAGCTTTGGCGAGCGCCGCAGCCGCGAGCGTCCCGCTCGCACCGCCGCCCGCGAACGCGACCGTGTAGTTACGCAGCTAGGCCGACTTTTCGAGCCGTTGCGCGCGCGTGTCTTGGTTGTAGAAGGATCCGCCGAACTCGCCCGCGCCGGCCGCGCGCGCGAAGGTGATGAGGTGATGGCTCACCATCCCGATGTGGAACATCGCTTCGAAGTTGCCCTTGGCGAGCGTCCGCCGCGCCATCTTCCAGAACACCTCCCGATAGTCGCTCATCAGGCCGACGCGGACCAGCAAGTTCGCGAAGATCCGCAGGGCCGTGCGAATGTTGCGGGCGTTCACGCGCTGTTTGCTGTTGGGCGGCGTGATGCGATTGGGAAAGACGTGCTCGAGGTGATATTCGAAGCGCCGGTAGATCGCTTCGGGCTGGTACGCCGCCGTAAACGTACGCCGCCACATCGCGACCATCTGCTCGTACGGGAGCTTGAACTCGACGTTCGATTCGCGGCCCGGCACGTCGACGAGGCGGCCTTCCGCCTCGAGCCGGCGATAGAGCGGCGTGCGCGGCAGGGCTTGCAACAGGTTGATCGTCAGCAACGGGATGTTCGAGAGTTCGACGAACTCGAGAATCCGCTCGGCCGTGTCGGGGGTGTCGGAATCGAGACCCATGATGATGCCCGAGACGACTTCCATGCCGTAGCTATGGATGATCCCGATCGCGTCCATGATCGGCATCATGTTGTTTTGGTCTTTGTGCATCGCTTTGAGCGCAGCCGGGTCGGGCGTCTCGATGCCGCAGAAAATCGTACAGAAATACGCTTCGCGCATCATCGCCAACAAGTCGGGGGACTTCGCGATGTTCAGCGTTGCTTCGCACGCGAGTTGAACGGCGTACCCGTTGCGCTTCTGCCAGGCGATGAGGTGGGGTAAGAGTTCTTTGGCCGCCTTGCGGTTGCCGACAAAATTGTCGTCGACGAAGTAGATCGCGCGTTCGCCGCCGTTCGCGAGGATCGCATCGAGTTCGGCGACGATCTGCTCGGGGGTCTTGAGGCGCGGGTTGTTGCCGTACAGTTCGGGGATGTCGCAGAACTCGCAGCGATACGGGCAGCCGCTCGAAAACTGCACGCTCCCCAAGAAGTAGTGCGCGACGTCGATCTTGTCGTAGGCGGGCACCGGGAAATCTCCGAGCGGCAGCCGCTCCTTGGTTTCGAAGCGCACCTGCGAGGCCGGCCGCGCCACGCTGTCGCTCAGGCGCGCGATCAGCGCCTCGGTCGCGTCGCCCAGTTCGCCGACGTGAAGGTAATCGAAGTCGGGGTAGTACTCCGGGCAACCCGAGACCGAGGGCCCCCCGAGCGCCGTGACCTTCCCATACTCGTGGGCGCGCCGGTTGATATCGTTGATCTGCGGCCGCTGGATGTGCATGCCGCTCGCAAAGACGGCGTCCGCCCACTTGAAGTCGGCCGGCCCCGCCCGGCGCACGTTTTCGTCGATGAAACGGACGTCCCAGTTCTCGGGCAGGTATTTCGCGATCACGAGGATGCCCTGGGGCGGCATGAAAGCCTTGACGCCCACGAAGGGATAAGCGTTCTCGAACGTCCCGAAGGACGGCGAGTAGTGCGGGAAGACGCACAAAATATTGCGCCGCACGCCGGAGCTGGCGCGGCTCACCGCCTCGCCTGCCCCGTAGGCAAGGAGGGAAACCAGCGCATCCGCGCGAGATGCATCCTTGAAAGCCGTAGCTTCCGGCGTCTCCCGCAAGTCGGCGAAGCCTGTTCGTACGAGCCGGTCAGCATGGGTGCGTCTGTGCCGCCGAGCGCTCGCAGTCCTGCGGGGGGTTCGAGCTTGCGACGCGCGGGGGTCAGACGCGCTACGCTATATAAATTAGAGGTGAGTTCTCTTGGTGCGCAGCTCAGAAGGGACGGACGAATCCGAGGAATGCCGGTGACTCCAGAAACTCGCGCGGCGCTCGCCTTCGGGCGCGGCATCATCTCCCGGGTGTCGCGGACGTTCGCGATCGGAATCGCGGCCCTGCCGGGCGACCTCGGCCGCGCCGTGCTGGTCGGCTATCTTCTCTGCCGGATCGCCGACACGATCGAGGACGACGGCTCGGCCAGCGCCGCACGCCGCCAAGAACTGCTGGGTAAGTTTCTCGAATGCTTCGACGACCCGTCGAAAGCCGAACGCTTCGCTGCCGAAGCTTCCGACATCGCGGCCGACGACTCGTATCTCGAATTGATGCGCGGCTCGAAGCTCGTTTTCGATCTGCACCGCTCGCTGCCGGAGCGGTCGCGGGGCATCGTCGAGAAATGGACTCGCGAGCTGACGCTCGGCATGAGTGAGTTCGTGGGTCGCTATCCGTCCGGAATACGCATCCAGACGCTGCCCGAGTACCGCCGCTACTGCTACTACGTCGCGGGCACGGTCGGCCATTTGTTGACCGATCTGTGGTACTGCCATTCCAAGCTCGTCAAGAAGGCCGACTACGAGCGGCTGCTCGTCAACTGCGAGGCCTTCGGCGAAGGGCTGCAAACGATCAACATTCTCAAAGATATCGCCTGGGACATCGAGCACGAGAACGCCGCGTACATCCCCGAGGAGCTGCTGCGCGCGCGCGGGTCGAGCCATCAAACGATCCTCAACGGCGAGTGGCGCGTTCAAAACCAGGAGGCCCTGGTAGCGCTCGTGCAGTTGGCGAAGGAAGATATCCACAAGTCGCTCGATTATTTCAACGCGATCCCGAAAATGGCGGTGCAGATCCGCCTGTTCTGCTTGCTGCCGATCCTGTTTGCCGTGGCGACCCTGCGGGAGATCGAGCGCTCGACCGCCATGCTGCAATCGGGCGGCGCGGTCAAGATCTCGCGCGCCGAGGTCCGCTCGCTGATTCTCGCAGGGTCGGTGTCGACGATAAGTAACAAGACGACCCGGTGGCTCGTCTCCACAACCAGCCGGCAGCGGTTCAAGCTCGGCCTGGCCAAACCCTAAAGCGGCTCCTGAGCATCTCCCAGATCGCCATCGACTATCCGAGGGCGACAGTCGCATTCTGGGCGCTGCTCTCGATCGCCGGCGTCGTCGCCTTCTTGAACCTCAAGCTGGCGCTCTTTCCGGACATTCGCTTTCCGGTCGTGGTCGTCACCGCGAGCACCAATCAGCTCGACGTCGCCAAGAACGAGCGCGAGGTCACCGACAAGATCGAAGCGGCGCTGGCGGGCATCAGCGGGTTGACGCACGAGCACTCCCTCACCTACCCGCAGTACGTTGCGATCGACGTGTCGTTCGACGTGAGCACGAGCCTGACTGCGCGTCACGACCAAGTCGTCAGCGCACTGGCCGGCGTCAAACTGCCGGCGGGCACGACGCTGAAGACGACCACGATCGACCTCGACGAGACGCCCGTCGTCACCTACGCCCTGCAAGAGCCCGGGCGGTCGATGGCTGAGCTGGCCCAGGTCGCGAACCGCACGGTCGCCCCGCGGCTGCACGCGCTCGACGGCGTCCTCGATGTCAACGTCTTCGGCGGCAGCGCGACCGGCAACAATGCCTCGGCCTATCGCGTCGACGGGCAACCGGCGGTCGCCGTCGACGTCGTCAAGCGCGCCAGCGCCAACACCCTCGACGTCGCCGACGAAGCGGCCGGCACGATCGAGGCGATTCGGGCGGCGCATCCGGAACTCGACCTGACGCTGACCGCCGAACAGGCGACCTACATCCGCGAAGCGACGCGAGCGACGCAGGAGGCGCTGGCGCTCGCGATCGTGCTGGCGGTCATCGTCATCCTGCCGTTCCTGCGCGACTGGCGGGCCACGGCGATCTCCGCGATCGCGATCCCGGTTTCGCTGCTCGGCACCGCCTGCGTCATGTGGCTGCTCCATTTTAACCTCGAGACGATCACGCTGCTAGCCCTCGCGCTGGTGGTCGGCGTCATCGTCGACGACGCGATCGTGGCCGTCGAGAACATCGTGCGCCACCTGGAAGCGGGCCAAGAGCCGCGCGCGGCGGCCTATGCCGCTAACAAAGAGATCGGGCTGACCCTGGTCGCGGCTTCGCTGACGATCGTCGCGGTGTTCTTGCCGATCGGCTTGATGCGCGGAACGCTGGGACAGTTCTTCCGCGCGTTCGGCATCACGGCGTCGGCGGCGATCCTGTTCTCGCTGCTCGCTGCGCGCACGCTCTCGCCGACGCTCGCCGCCCGCTGGCTGCGGCCGCGGGCGCCCGGCGACGGGACGCCCGACGTCAATCGCTCGGGTGCCAGCCCTCGCTATCGCCGCGCGCTCCTGTGGGCCTTGCGGCACCGCCGCTCGGTGATCGCCCTGGCCCTGGCGGCGTTCGCGGCGGGTCTGGGGCTCATCCCCTACATCCCCAAAGGCTTCATCCCGCACCTGGACCGGGGCACGTTCATCGTGAACTTTCAGACCCCGCTCGGAACCAGCCTGGCCGACACGATTGCGGTCGCAAAGCCGCTCGAAGACTCGATTCGCAAGGATCCCGCGGTGACCGACGTCTATACGACGATCGGCGCGCAGCCCGGCCAATTCAACGTCGGGACGATCAACGTTCGGCTCGAGCGTGCGCGCAAGGTGACGACGCTCGACGTCGAGGACGCCGTCCGCTCGCGCCTGCCCAGCCTGGACGGCGTCGTGACGACCGTGGCCGACGTTCCGTTCGTCGGCAGCGAGCCCGCTAAGCCGTTGCAATTCGCGCTCGTCAGTGACGACCTCGATCGGCTGCGGCTGCTGGGGCGCCAATTCGAACACCGTTTGGAACACGTCAAGGGCTTTCTCGACGTCAGCGCGAGCGGGCTCTCCGACGGCACGCCGTTCTCTGCGATCGAGCACGTCGACGGAAAGCGCGCCGTCCAAATCACGGCCGACCTCGCGCCCAACTTGCAGATCGGCGATGCCAACGAGAAGATCGTCGCGCTCAAGCGCAAGTACCTGCCCAAGGACATCGCGCTGAGCTTCGGGGGCAACTCGGCCGACGTCGTGACGACCTTCCGCGACTTCGGCGTGGCGCTGGCCTTTTCGGTGCTCGCGATTCTCGTCGTGCTGGTGATCCTGTTCCGCAGCTGGCTCGATCCGCTCGTCATCACGATGTCGCTGCCGCTGTCGATCGTGGGGGCCCTGTTCGCACTCTGGATCACGCGCGCGGATTTCGGACTGATCTCGCTGATGGCGGTGATCTTCTTGTTCGGCTTGGTCAACAAGAACGCGATCCTGCTCGTCGACCGCATCAACAAATTGCGCGAACTCGGCTTCACCCGCGGCGACGCGATCCTGGAAGCCGGCGCTCAGCGCCTGCGACCGATCGTCATGACAACGTCGGCGACGATCTTGGGGATGCTGCCGATCGCGCTCGGCTTCGGCGCCGGAGCCGAGCTGCGCGCGCCGATGGCCGTTGCCATCATCGGCGGGCTGATCACCTCGACGGCCCTCAGCCTGATCGTGATCCCGGTCGCCTACACGATCGTCGACGACTGGCGTCGCGGAGGCCGGTTCGGATCGACCGCGTGAAGCGCGCCTTTCTGACCGGGGGCAGCGGCTTCGTCGGCGCCAACCTGGCCCGGCTTCTCATCGCCGAAGGCTGGGCGGTGCGCGCGCTCGTTCGGCCGGCGAGCGATCGACGAAACCTGGACGGGCTGGCACTGGACATCGTGGAGGGCGACCTCACCGACCCGGACCTGGCGGACAAGATCGGCGCCTGCGACGCGGTCTTTCACGTCGCCGCGCTCTACACGCTGTTCCGCTCGCAGCGGGCCGCCCTCATGCGCAGCAATGTCGACGGCACGCGCAACGTGCTCGCGGCGGCGCGCACGGCGGGCGTGGCGCGGACCGTGTACACGAGTTCGGTGGCGGCGATCGGGGTCAGGTCGGGTGCCCTCGCCGACGAAACTTATCAGAGCCCACCCGAGCGTTTGATCGGGACCTACAAGCTCTCGAAGTACTTGGCCGAGCGGGAAGCCGTCGCAGCCGCCGCCGGCGGTCAGGACGTCGTGATCGTCAATCCCACGACGCCGCTTGGCGCTTGGGACCGCAAACCGACCCCCACCGGGGAGATTCTGGTCCGCTTCCTGACCGGCAACATGCCGGCTATCGTCAAGACGGGGTTGAACTTCGTGGACGTCCGCGACGTGGCTCGCGGCCACCTCTTGGCCTACGAGCACGGACGCAGCGGCGAGCGCTACATCCTCGGAAGCGAAAACCTTGCGCTGGGTACGCTGTTGGAGCGCGTGGGCAGGGTCGCCGGGCGCCGAGCACCGAGCTTCACCGTCCCGGGCTGGCTACCACTGGGGGTGGCCTGGGTCGAGGAAACTATTCTCGCTCGGGCGGGCCGAGCACCGAAACTTTCCGTCGACAGCGTCCGGATGAGCCGAGAGTCGATGTACTATGACGCGTCGAAGGCCAAGGCTCAATTGGGATTCGCCCCTGCGCCGATCGATGCGGCCATCGGCGAGGCCGTCAAGTGGTTCGAACAAAACGGATACCTCGGTTCGCACGGCGGCGCCGCGCGGAACGCAGCACCTCGCTAGGAGAAGACGTAACAGCATGGCAGTGACCCTCAAGCAAGCGGCCAAGATCGGCGGCTACGTCATCAAGCAGAAGCTGCTTGGCCGCAAGAAGTTCGCGCTGACGCTGATGCTCGAACCCCTCTTCCGCTGCAACCTGGCCTGCTCGGGCTGCGGTAAGATCCAGCACCCGGTCGAGGTTCTGCGGCGCCATCTCACGCCCGAGGAGTGCTTCAAAGCCGTCGACGAGTGCGGCGCGCCGGTCGTCGCGATTCCCGGTGGCGAGCCGCTGCTGCACCCGCAAATCGAAGAGATCGTCAAGGGGCTGCTGGCGCGCAAGAAGTTCGTCTACCTTTGCACCAACGCGCTGCGCCTGGAGCAGAGCCTCGACAAGTTCACGCCCTCGGAATACCTTTCGTTTTCCGTTCACCTCGACGGCCTCAAGCCCGCCCACGACAAAGCCGTCGCGCGCGACGGGGTTTTCGAAATCGCCGTCAGCGCGATCAAGGCCGCTAAGGCCCGCGGTTTCCGGGTGACGACCAACACGACGATCTTCAACGACGCAAAAGCCGATGAGGTCCAGGCCTTCTTCGACTTCGCGACCGAGCAACTGGGCGTCGACGGCATGATGATCTCGCCCGGCTATCCGTACGAGAAGGCGCCCGACCAAGAGCACTTCCTGCACGCCGCCCAAACCAAGGCGCTGTTCCGCGAGATCTTCGCCCCGTACACCAAGGGGAACAAGAAGTGGAACTTCAACGCGAGCCCGCTTTTCCTGGACTTCCTGATGGGCGAGAAAGATTACGACTGCACGCCTTGGGGCATGCCCTCGTACAGCCTCTTCGGCTGGCAGCGGCCGTGCTATCTGCTGGGCGAAGGCTATGCGAAATCGTACCAGGAGCTGCTCGACGATACCGACTGGTCCAAGTACGGCCACAAGAGCGGCAATCCAAAGTGCACGGATTGCATGGTGCATTGCGGCTTTGAGCCGACCGCCGCCGACGACTCGATGCGCTTGGGCAACATTTGGCGCTCGATGACGACGGTATTGGGCCGCAACTGATCGAGGCGATCTTCGTTCCGCGCGGCGCCGAAGAGCGTGCCGTGCGCAAGGGCTTGGCTCGCGCGGGAGCGGCGATCCAGGTCGTACCGACCGGGATCGGTTCGCTGGCCGCGGTGCGGGCCGTCGACGAAGCGGTCGCAGCGGCCGGCTTGCGGACCGCTCTGTGCACGGGCTTGTGCGGCTTACTCTCGCCCGCCTTCGCGGTCGGCGACACGCTCGTCTACCGCGAGCTGCTCGCCGAAGACCAGGCGCCGCTCATGCCCGACCCCGAACTCGGCGACGCCGTGGCCGCACGCGCCCCGGGATCGCAAAGCGGCATCCGGGCGCTTGGAAGCAGCCACATCTTGACGACCGCCGAACAGAAGCGGGCCGCGGCGGCCCGCTTCGACGCCGACGCCGTCGACATGGAAAGCTTCGCCCTGGTCGAGCGCTTGCAACGCGCCGGCGTCGCCGTCGCGGTCGCGCGGGTCGCAAGCGATGAGGTCGGAGACGATCTGCCGCAGCTCGATCGCGCGCTGAACGGCTCGGGTGGGATCGACGGCTTCGCGCTGGCGCTCGCGATGTTGCGCGAGCCGCGGCGCGGCCTGCGGCTGGCGTTCGGCGCGTTGCGAGCGCTAGGCGCCCTCGAGCGCTTGATCGCGTCGGTCGCTGCAGCCCGCTAGCGTGCGCGTTTGCGTCTTCTGCGGCTCGAGCGCGGGCCGCGGCACGGTTTTTCTCCAGGCGGCGCGCGAGGTTGCGCGAGCGCTCGTCCGGCGCGGCTGCGGAATTGTGTACGGCGGCGGCCAGGTCGGCTGCATGGGTGCGCTCGCCGACGCGGCGCTGGAGGCCGGGGGCGAAGTGATCGGCGTAATCCCCGAAATGCTGGCCGCGCGCGAAGTCGCGCACCGCGGGCTGACGCAACTTCACGTCGTCGGCTCGATGCACGAGCGCAAGGCGCTGATGGCGGCGCACTCCGACGCGTTCCTCGCGCTCCCGGGCGGCTACGGCACGCTGGAAGAGTTATTCGAAGCGATTACCTGGGGCCAACTCGGCTACCACGGAAAACCCTGCGCAGCGCTCAACGTCGCCGGCTATTTCGATTCGCTGCTGCGCTTCTGCGACGACGCCGTCCGTTTCGATTTCATTCGCCCGAGCGACCGGGCACTTTTGCTCGCGGGCAGCGACCTCGAAGCGCTGCTCGACGAACTGTTGGCGCGCGCCGCGTAGCTTGCGTCAACGACCGCCACCGGGACTACTCGCGCGAGGCGCTTTGCTTCGCCTTCACCAGGCGCACCAGGGCTTCGTTGTACGGCGTCGGAATGCCGAGCCGCCG
>Ga0302325_10002693_pt1 | contig 42797 bp, 36 predicted proteins | sample Palsa_T0_2_FD_201948 | JGI IMG/M metagenome (GOLD analysis project Ga0302325, IMG submission 201948) | Peat permafrost microbial communities from Stordalen Mire near Abisko, Sweden - Palsa_T0_2 | ecosystem: Environmental > Terrestrial > Soil > Palsa > Peat permafrost | place: Sweden: Abisko... | reverse complement strand
AACATTAGGCGAACGATATGTTTCGGCAGTTACCCGCTCACCCCAACTTCGGTAAACATTGTTCCAACCATCTCATTTTTGCGCCGGAAAGTAGCTAGTCATTTTAGCGGGAGCAGCCCGATGAACACCGTAACCGCCTTGGAAGCAAAGACCCGCTTTGGGGAACTTTTGGATCGCGTAGCGCGTGGCGAGGAGATCGTGATCACCCGGCACGATAAGCCGGTGGCGCGGATTGTTCCGGAAGGACAGAAATCTTTGGAAGGCGTCCGCCGGGCCGTGGAAAGCATGCGCAAGATGCGCGAGCAGATGTCGAAGCGCAAAGGGTTCAAGCCTCTAACCGACAAAGAGATCAAGGACGCCATTAACGAAGGGCGCCGGTGAATCCTGGCTTCGTCGCGGATTCCTCGGTCGCAATAGCGTGGGTCGTTCTCTCGAAATCCAGCTCCGAGACCGTCCAGTTGCTGGATGAAGTGAAGGGGGGCACCTCGTTTGTGGTCCCGGTATTGTGGATGTTCGAAGTGGCGAACGCTTTGCTGGCCCTGCGACGCCGGCAAAGAATACAACGTGATGAATATGACCAGGCACTTCTTGATCTGGGGGACTCTCGTCCCCTGGTTGACGATGAAGGACCGCTCCGGGCGCTTGACGCAATTTCGAAATTAGCAGAGAAGTATGACCTGTCCCTCTACGATGCAGTCTACTTGGACTTGGCTTCGCGCCGAGCGCTACCGCTAGCCTCTCGTGACTCCGCGCTCAACAAAGCCGCCAAACGAGCCGGCGTCCGGACCCTGCTTTAGCCCAGCTAAACGTCCAAATTCCGCACATCCAGCGCGTTCTCTTCGATGAACTTGCGCCGGCTCTCCACATCCTCGCCCATCAGCGTGGAAAAGATGGTCTCGGTCTCGGCCAGATCGTGCAGATCCACTTTCAGCAGCGTGCGAGTCTCGGCATTCATGGTGGTGGCCCATAGCTGCTCGGCGTTCATTTCGCCCAGGCCTTTATAACGCTGAATGGAAACCTCGCGCATCCCCTCGCTCTTCACCTGTTCCAGCAGGTCGCGCCAGCCGGTTTTCGTCTCTGCTTCGGCCTTGCCTTCCTTCACGATCTTGAACGGCGGACGGTTAAACTTCGAGACCTGACGCGCGATGGTTCGCATTCGCCGGAACTCGGGCTGCAGCGCCAGATCGATGGTGATGCCGCGCTCCGCATTCATCGGATCCTGGTACATCACCTTCCACGCCTCGTGCTCTTCTTCGCGCTCGATGCGGGCCGTCACTTTGGCGGCGGTCAATGCCGCCACCACCGGCTCCAGATTGCTCTTCTCCTGGAAATCAGCCTTGGTGTCCAGTTTGAAGTTGATGTTGGCCAGCGCCTCCACCACGCGCGCATCGCGCACGCGGCGCTCCATGCGGCGGAAAATCTGCTGAAACTCGTCGAGCGAAATCAGGAAGGCGCGCAACTCGGAGCCCTCCAGCCTGGTGGGAACCGGAGCGGCCGAGTCTATCTCCACCGCCAGATTTTCCGTGGCCCGCCGCAGAATCTCCCGCGTGAATTCCTTGTCGTCCTTGATGTATTTCTGCGTCTTGCCTTTTTTGATCAAATACAGCGGCGGCTGCGCGATGTACACGTGGCCGCGCTTGATCAGCTCCTGCATATGCCGGAAGAAAAACGTCAGCAGCAGGGTGCGGATGTGCGAGCCGTCCACGTCGGCGTCGGTCATGATGATCACCTTGTGGTAGCGCAGCTTGGCGGCGTCAAAATCCGTCAGCCCGATCCCGGTGCCGATGGCCGTAATCATGGAGCGAATTTCCTCGTGCCCCAGCATCTTGTCGTAGCGCGCTTTCTCCACGTTCAGGATCTTGCCTTTGAGCGGCAGGATGGCCTGATAGCGGCGGTCGCGGCCCGATTTTGCCGTGCCGCCCGCCGATTCGCCCTCTACCAGGAACAGCTCGCATCGTTCCGGATCCTTCTCCTGGCAATCCGACAGCTTGCCGGGCAGGCCGCCTGAATCCATGGCGCCCTTGCGACGCGTCAGATCCCGAGCTTTCCGTGCCGCTTCCCGCGCGCGCGCCGCATCAATGGCTTTCGACACGATCTTCCGCATCACCGCTGGGTTTTTGTCGAAATGTTCACCCAGCTTTTCGTTGACAAGCTGCACGATGAAGCCCTGAATATCGCTATTCAGTTTGCCTTTGGTCTGGCCTTCAAACTGGGGCTGAGGCAGCTTCACGCTTACAACGGCCGTGAGACCTTCGCGCACGTCGTCGCCGGTCAGGTTCTCTTTGACGTCCTTGAATAGTCCGGCCTGCTGGCCGTAGGCATTTATGGTTCGTGTCAATGCGCTGCGGAAGCCGCTCAAATGCGAGCCGCCATCCACGGTGTTGATGTTGTTCGCGAAACTGAAAATGCTTTCTGAGTACCCGTCGTTGTACTGCAGCGCCACTTCCATGGTGAGCACACCGCCGTTCGGCAGCTCGCGCTCGCCTTCAATGTAAATCGGCTTCTCGTGCAGCACCGCTTTGCCCTTATTGAGGTGCCTGATGAATTCGGCTATTCCGCCGCTGTAGTGAAATTCATGCTGTTTGGCGGGCTCAGCCCGTTCGTCCGTCAGCGTGATGGTAAGGCCTTTGTTCAAGAACGCCAGCTCGCGCAAGCGCTGAGCCAAGGTGTCGTAGTTGAACTCCACCACGTCCATGATGGTGGCGTCCGGCTTAAACGTAATCTTGGTACCGGTTTTCTTGCCGGCTTTACCGGTTTGCTGGAGGGGTCCCTGGGGAACACCCTTCTCATAGTCCTGTTCCCATGTGAATGTTTTGTTCCAGATTTCGAGGTGAAGCTTCTCCGACAACGCATTCACGCAACTCACGCCCACGCCATGCAGCCCGCCCGACACTTTATAGCTTTTGGAATCGAACTTGCCGCCGGCGTGCAGCTTGGTCATCACAACCTCGGCCGCCGAGACGCCCTCCTCCGGCATGATGCCGGTGGGAATCCCGCGGCCATTGTCCAACACAGTCACGGAGTTATCCAGGTGGATGGTTACTTCAATTCGATCGCAAATGCCAGCCAAGGCCTCGTCCACCGAATTGTCCACCACTTCGTAAACCAAGTGATGCAGGCCGTTTTCGCCGGTGGAGCCGATATACATCGCCGGGCGCAGCCGCACTGCTTCCAAACCTTCCAGAACCTTGATGCTACTCGAATCGTAAACTTCGGCTGGAGTTATTTCTTTTGTTGCCATGTTTTAAAAACTCAATCCTTTTTGCTTCTCGCCGGGTCTGATCCTGCACCGGATCTCAAATGCGCATCGGCATCACGATGTAGCGGTACTTGTATCCGGCTTCGCCCTCTCCAGCGGGACGCAGCTCGCCGGCGCTATTTGCGTCCTTGAAATGAAACGATACCTTTTCTTCGTTCGACGCACGCAGAAAATCCAGCAGGTAGCCTGCGTTGAATCCGATCTCTACCGGCGTTCCGTTATATTCGGCCGGCAGGCTATCTTCGCTTTCGCCGGATTCGGCCGACGAATGAATGTGTAGCTCGCCTTCCGCAACTCTCAACCGAATGGCCCGGGACCGCTCGTCGGAAAACTGCGAGACGCGCTCGATGGATTTGCGCAGCTCCTCCCGCTCCAGGACGACAGAGTGCGGATGATCCTTCGGCAGCACGCGCTCGAAATCCGGAAAGTTCCCGGTCAGCTTACGGCTCAACAGGAGGCGCTCGCCGAACTGAAAGAACAGGTGATTGTCGTCGCCCGAAAATGCTAGCGTCGCATCCGCGTTCGATTCCTGACCCAGCTTTAAAATCTCGCCCATCGCCTTGCGCGGCAGCAACGCGCGAAACGGGCTGGTAATACCTGGTATGTCTATTGGATGCTCCACCATCGCCAATCGATGCCCGTCCGTCGCCACCATGGCCAGCCCGGTGCTTTTCAGCAGCAGCAACGATCCATTCAGCGTGAAGCGCGATTCTTCCATCGAGATCGCAAAAATCGTCCGCGAGATCATGGACGCCAGCAGGCCCACGGGAATCTGCGCCAGTACGTCCGGCATTTGCGGCAGCTCAGGAAAACTCTCGCGCGACATTCCGGCAATGCGCGTGCGTGACCGCCCGCACACCAGACTGGCCCACTGGTTGTCCTGCAGCTTTACTTCGAGGTCGGCGTCCGGCAGCAGCCGAACATAATCCAGCAGCCGCTTGGCTGGAATAGTCCCCGCTCCTTGCTTCTTCACCCGGGCGGGACACGAGGAACGGATTCCAAGCTCCAGATCGGTGGCCGTCAGATTGATCCGATCGGCCGTCGCTTCCACCAGCACGTTCGATAGTATCGGTATGGTAGTTTTCTTCTCAACAACGCCCTGCGATAGATTTAATTCTCGAACCAGGTCGGTCTTGCTGACTGTGAACTCCATCGTTTCCCCTCGCTCAGATTGCCGCCGGCAAGACTTTCGCCGGAAACTTCAGTGATGACGCCCGCCGCTGAGTTTGCTCAATCTTGATTTGCTCCAGCGTGATTAGCTCTAGAGCTTTCTCAAATGAGTCTCTAACTAGAACCGTAATCGTAGGGCCTGTTGAAATGTTGATTTCTCTCTAAATTATACAAAAATCAGAAGCTTCCTGCCAGTACAACTTGTGCATTCCGGGGCCCTGAAACGATGAAAACTCGCCCGCTGGGTCCTCTTCCACAGCGGTCCACAGGCGGTGGCCGGGCAGGCATGTGGATAAGATCCATAACACTAATGGATTGAGTCAATTAGACTGTGGATGAGGCTGTTCAAATCTGGATTCAGGTTTCGCAAGCGGTCGATCTTCTGGACGGAATGCAGGACGGTGGTGTGATGTTTGCCGTTGAATGCTTTTCCAATCTCGGGCAGGGATGCGGCGGTCAGCTCTTTGGCCAGGTACATAGCGATCTGCCGGGGGTACGCAATCTTCTGCTCGTTGGTCTTCTGCTTGAGCTGCGACGGTTGCAGGCAGAACTTTTCAGCCACTGCTTTTACGATCGATTCGATGGTGATTCTGCGCTCTCCGCCAACGGTCAGATGCTTCAACACCTGCTGCGCCATCGGCAGAGTGATGGGGGAGCCGGTTACCGACGAATACGCCATCAGCTTCGTTAAGGCGCCCTCTAATTCGCGAACATTTTGCTTGGTTTTTGTCGCGATGAAGATGCGCACCTCTTCGGGGAGCAGGATGCCCTCCGCTTCCGCTTTCTTGTCGAGAATCGCCATCTTGGTTTCCAGGTCCGGCGGCTGTACGTCCACCATCAAGCCCCATTCAAAGCGCGACCTCAGCCGCTCTACCAGGCCCGGTGTGTTTTTGGGCGGCGTGTCGCTCGAAATGACGATTTGCTTTTGGTGCTCGAACAGCTCGTTGAAAGTGTGAAAGAACTCCTCCATGGTTCGTTCCTTGCCGGCCAGGATTTGAATGTCGTCGATCAGCAGCGCATCGGCCGAACGATAGTGCCGGTGGAAAAGCTGCATACGGTCGTTCTTGATGCAGCTGATCATTTCGTTCATAAACCGTTCGCTGGAGGTGTAAATGATCCGCATGCTGGCGTGCTGATCCACCATGGAGCGCCCGATGGCGTGCATCAGATGCGTCTTTCCCATGCCCACGCCGCCGTAAATGAACAGCGGATTGTAGCTGCGCGACGGATTTGTCACCACGGCCTGCGCCGCGGCATGCGCGAACTGGTTGGACGAACCCACCACGAAGCTGTCGAAGGTGAATCTCGGATTCAGCGTGATGGAGGGCGCAAACAGTTGGTCCGGCTTCTCGTCCAGAAGACTCTTATTGCCGCCGGCTTGGAATGTTCCGTGGATCTCATACACGATCTCACGAAGCGACAGGTTCATTTCCCGTACTGCCGACCAAATGTCCGCCGAATACTCTTGCTGGATCCAATCGCGCGTATGCGTGTCTGGAACGGAGACCCACAATCGATCCCCTTCCGCTTTGAGAAAAACAGCCTTGGACAACCAATTGTCGAAAGCCCCGGTGCTGATCTTGCCCGAGAGCTGGTGCTTAATCCGGTCCCAGATGTTCATTCCCCAGTCACAATCCGCGCAGCTTTTGCACACGTTTTCCACAGGTTGTGGAAAAGCCAAAGTTCAGGTGTTGGAACTATTGGAAGAGCCGGCTCGGCTGCCATCATGCCAAGCGGTCCTTCTGAAAACTAAGTACTTCTTCTTTGGGGCAGTGCTAGGATATCACAACCGCCGGAGCAAGTACTTAATTTTTTGAAGCTTTTTAAGCCTTTGATTAGAATGGTTTGCAAAGATTTAACTGAAACACGAACAACTCCATTTGTTGCAATCAACCCGGCGGCAGACATGTGAACATCTGGTAAACCCCCATGGAGACGAGAGTTCTGGTCCTGGCCGCCCCTCCCCGCGTGAAGGGTTAAAGATCGCATGTCGAGTTTGACAGCCCTCTGTTGTGCGCGCGACAATATAGTTCGCCTTTGCGGCGAGATGTAATTCGCCTCGCGGGAGTAACTCAGCTGGTAGAGTGCGACCTTGCCAAGGTCGATGTCGCCGGTTCGAATCCGGTCTCCCGCTCCATTTCCCATCTGGTCTGGAACATTTTCACCGCCTTCGTGCGTACTTATATAGTGGAGGCTCGCGATGCTTGGTTTCCTGCTGTGGTGCATTCTGTTTATCCTCTGCTGGCCCTTGGCATTGGCGGCTCTGTTCCTGTATCCGATCGTCTGGCTGATCCTGCTGCCGTTTCGCATTCTCGGTATCGCCGTGGGAGGGGTGCTGGAGCTGGTCTGGTCTATCATCACTCTGCCCGCCCGCGTGATTCGCAGAGTTGCCTGATTCGGAGAGTTGCCTGAATAGACACCGCGCCTTCGGTTATTGATCCAGATAGACCCGTTTTACCCGCGCGTGGATGCCGCACAGCACGCTGTAGGAAATAGTGCCGGCCATTCGGGCTATCTGTTGCGCGTCGATGGATACGCCGCCCTCAGAACCCAGCAGCGTAACGGCGTCGCCCGCGGCCAGCCCGGGGCAGTGGGTGATGTCGATGGTGGTCAGGTCCATAGACACCGCGCCGATTATGGGCGCCAGCTGGCCGTTTGCGATTACGCGGCCTTTGTTCGAGAGCCGATGCGGGATGCCGTCGGCGTATCCGGCCGCCAATACAGCGATCCGGGTGGGCTGCGTGGTGCGGTACATCCCGCCATAACCCACCAGCACGCCAGCCGGCAGATCCTTCACCGCCAGCACCGCCGTTTTCCAGGCCAGCGCTGGACGAACCTCCAGCAGCCGCGGCGGCGTCGTGCCCTTCGCCACTCCCTGTGCCAATGGTGACACGTAGCCATAAATGGCATGCCCAGGCCGCACCATCCGCTGCCATGCGTCTCTTCGTCCATACGCGATCGGCGTGCTGTTCGCCAGGTGCAAAATCGGGGGATTAACGCCGGCGCTCGCAAGCTCCGAGCAGATGCCCTGAAACAAACGCAACTGCTCGTCTGTCTGTATGCTGGCGTAGTTGGCGGATGAGGCAAAGTGGGTCATAAGGCCTTCCAGACGAACATTCTTGGCCGCGCCGATGGCTTCCAGAATCTCCGGCGCCGGCGCGCGCGTTCCCAGCCGTCCCATGCCGCTGTCGATTTTTAAATGATAATCGGCGGTGACGCCGCGCGCGCTCGCCAACTGGTCCCACTCCGCAATATCGGGGAGGGAATGAATCACCGGCGTCAAGTTGTAGTCCAGCAGGCCGCGTCGTTCGGAGGGCAGAAAATCCGCCATTACCAAAACGCGTGTCGTGATTCCCCGGTCGCGCAGGATGGCGCCTTCCTCCACGTTGCTCACGGCCAGCCAGCGCGCCCCGGAGGCAGCCAGCGCCCGGGAGACCTCCACGGCCCCGTGCCGGTAAGCGTCGGCCTTCACTACCGGCATCACTTCTACACCTGGTCCCACTACGTCGCGGACCGCCCGGAAGTTTTCGACGATTTGTTTGAGGGAGATTTCTACCCAGGATCGAAACGCGAACGGGCCCATAAGTCCATACTAAGGCCGGGGCACTAACAGCGCCTCATATCGATCGGTGACCGCGTCCCAGCCATAGCGCTCGGACACGCGTTCAATCGCAAGGCGGCCCCACTCCGCCCGCTGCTCGCTGGACATATGGAGGACGTCCTGGAGCTTTTGCTTTAGATCGTTGGCTTCGAAAGGGATTCCCACGCCACCCGCTACCTCCGCGTTTTCCGCCGTGTTCAGATACAAGACCAGCGCGCCGCGGCCCATGGCCTCTATCAGGGCCGGATGCGTACCGCCTACTTCGGTGGCGTGGACGTAAGCCAGACAGTGCGAGAGCAGCTCCTGATACCCGACGCCGTAGATCGCGCCAGGCATCACCACCCGCCGGTCTCGCGTATCGCGCACGCGCTGGATATATTCCTGCGCGTAAGGCGCGTCGCCGATCAGAGCGAGTTTCACTTCTGTGGCAACCTGCTCGAATGCCTGGCGCACCAGCAGCGCGTTGTTTTCCGGTTCCATCCGGCTGACGTACAGAAAATATCCGCCGCGTTCCAGGCCAAGTTTCGCCACAACCTCGGCCGTGGCTACCTTTCCCGTTTCGGCGCCGTAAGGGATAAATTGCGTCCGCTTCCGGTAGCGCTCCCAATAATATGCTTCGATCTGACGCGCGTCGGTGATCGTGACGGCCGGGCAAAAGGTTGCCAGCCATTCCGAGATCGCATACCATGCTTTAGCCAGCCTGTTCCACTTTTTGCGCTTGCGCTCCAGACCATCCACATTCAACAGTGTCGGAATTCGGAACACCCGCGGCGCCAGGGTGAAAATGGCATTGGCGCCATTGCAGTAGAGAGCGACGTCGGCCCGTCGAAAAATCAAGTGCAGCGTGGAGAGAAACGTGTGAACAATGGTGTCGAAATACTTGTGACGCCAGGTGGGCAAGTAAACGCGCCGAACACCGCGATAGGTTAGCTCCGGATGCCGCTCGCGGCAATAAACTTTGACGAAATGCCCGCGCGCGACCAGGCGCGTGGAAAGCTCTTCGGCGAAAGTCTCAAACCCGCCGTAGCGGGCGGGAATACCACGAGTGCCGAGAATCGCAATGCGCGCCGCTGTCCGCCTCCTGGGAGCTAGTGTCCTGCCTCTGAAGTCCACTGATGAGGCTCGCCTTGTGGGGGCGGACCCCCTGGTCCGCAGCCGACGCCCCCGTCGGCCCTCGTTTTGAGCGTGGTTCGCGGAGCCGGACCAGGGGTCCGGCGCCGACGAGGGCGTCCGCCCCACAACTTTTTATGCGAGGAATTCTTGGGACGATGCACTAGTGATCCGGGACCACACTAGCCTCGCGCCGCCTTCGATTTCGCCAAAGCCCGTCCCGCCGACTTCGGTTTGCTGGCCGGCGTGCTCACCGGCGCGTAGCGGAACCAGTGTGCGATGTACTCATCGTCCACGCGCTTGCGGCTCATGATGTCGCGCCGCTTGGCCATCACTCGTTTCCAGTTCTTGGCGACGTACCAGAAGGCCTTTAGCGAACTCTGCTCCCGCACCAGACAGCAGGAGACCACTACCAGGTCGCGCACAGTGATCGAAAACCAGTTTCGCCGGTACAGATCGCCGGTGATATTCTTCATGCGCATCAGGAAGCGATTCTTCACCGAATGCATATTGATTACCGGCGGCAGCGCTCTCCGGTTGCCCGGCAGAACATTGCGGACATGATAGCCGCGCGCATGCGGCGTGTAAATGCAGCGCCAGCCCATCAGTTGAGCCCGCCAGGCTACATCGGCGTCCTCGCGATAGACGAAAAAATCCGGATCGAAAAACTCGTCGTCCACCGCTATGTCGTCGATCATCTGGCGGCGATAGAGAGCCGCGGCGGCGGTGGCGCCAAAAACAAACTCGTGATTGAGATAGTGGCCATTGTCCACTTCCTGGCTGCCGCGATCCAGGTGGCGCAGCATCGGAGTGAAATAGATTCCCGTGGAATCCACCAGGGGCCTGTCGGGCAGATCGAAGCTGGCGCGAATGGTCAGCAGCTTTCCGCACACCGTCCCGATCTTAGCGTCCATTTGCCCGGCATCGGCCAGGGCCTGGATAAAGTTCGGAAGCAGCAGAACGTCCGGATTCAATGTCAGCACCCAGTCTCCGGTGCTCATCCGGATGGCTTGATTCTGCGCCGCGGCGAACCCGATATTCTCGTCGTTGTAAACCACTCGGCAGCGGTCCACAAACTGCTCCAGGATATCCACCGTGCCATCCGTGGAGGCATTGTCGATGACGATGATTTCCTTGTTGGTGTAACGCTGCGCGAGAATCGATTCCAGGCACCGCTTAATGAATCGACCGCTATTGAACGTGACGATTGTGACGGAAACCCGATCGTTACATGGCATGTATGTGGGCGCGACTCTATTCTTTTGATATTTTTACTGCTCTTGTTCCTCTACTGCTTTGCTGAAACCTGAACATTTCAGTTCACCGACACGGCCAGAGAAAAGACTGCGTCCCGCGAGCCGGCCTATCCATGCATATACTCTAATTGGCCTAAAACTTCGCCGCGTCATCACCCCGGTGGCCGTTCGAAACAAGGAACCAAGCACCACTGCCGCGCTCACCCACCGAAAGGCGCGAGGGCGAAAGTGCTTCGAGGCATACTTTAGAAGGCTAACATACCAATACACCTCGCGGCATTCCCAGCCCAAGCCTGCAATGCTGTGGCCACCTTGATGGATCGCTGTAACACGAGGGACATACTGTATTTTCAGGCGTAAGTCGCTCGCGCGTTTGCAGAAATCCACGTCTTCGAACCAAACTGGATAAAAGCGTGTGTCAAAACCGCCCAGCCGTTGCCACACTTCGCGCCGGAACATCAGGAACGCTCCAGGAGGTTGCTCAGCTTCGCAGCCCCGGGACAGATCCAGGTCCAAACACCGATAGGATCGGTTGAGCGGGTTGCCGGGGATCAACCGGTTGATGCCGAGGATCTCGCAAATCAATGTCGACGCCTGTGGAAAACGGCGGAGTGTGAAGCCCCGCTGCGGCTGCCCGAGTTCATCGGTAAGCTGGCCTGCCGCTAGGCCAGTTCCTGCCAGCAGGCATGCCGCCTCTAGTTCTTCAATGGGGGTCTGTAAGGCCGTGTCCGGATTGAGCAGCAGGACCAACTCGGTTCCGAGCGCCAACACCCCTTGGTTCACTGCGGCCGCGAATCCGTAATTATCAGGGTTGGCGATCAATGTTACAACGCTGCACCGGCGAATCAAGTCGCACGTAGCATCCGTCGACGCGTTGTCCACCACTACGACGGGCAAGTTGGCGCAGGATTTCAGACAGCGCTCGATCAGGTCCGCCGAGTTGTACGTTACAACCACTACGCCTGTGCGAGTCATGTCAATGTGAATCGGGTAAGAGCGAAGTACAGCCTCCAATAGAGGTCGAACCCAGTCAAGTGCTGAATCTCTCGGATCTCTTGCTCGCTGTGTTCTAGGATGGCAGGAAGGCTGGCGGAGTGCTTTCCCCGAGTTGCGCGGAACTGTTGGAGACCTTGCACTTTGCCGGCGATGTAACTTGGCAGCGTTCCGTGCCGAAGCGCAATAAATCCCCATAAGGTTTGAGCGATGAATACTGCCCAGCCATAGTGTAAGATCCAGTTGGGCGGATAGTGTTTCGCCACCAGGAGTAACTGGTTACGCGCGATCTTCCGCACCGTGTCCGGGTGCCACTGCCCAAGCGTCGCGCTCCCCTGGTGGTAGGCGATGGCGTCCGGGACATACAGGCCGCCGAGCCCTGCCTCCGCGCAGCGCAGCCCGAAGTCGACATCTTCGAGGTACGATTCAAACCTTTCATCCAAATGCCCCACCCGCTGGAACAACCCGGCCCGGAAAACGGCGGCTGTGAACGGCGCTAACTGTATGGTTCTGGGCTGGTTCCACAGTGGCGAATCCAGGCGCCCGTGCCCGCACCTCCAGGCGCAACCGCCCCGGCACACCGCATCGAACGAGCCTTCCATCCGCTCCGGCGCCCGCGCGTCCAGAAGCTTGCCGGTAGCAAACCAGGAATCACCCGGTTCCAGTTTCGCCATGATCTGTGCCAGCCAATCCGGCGCCAGCGTGACGTCATTGTTGAGTATGCCGATCCATTCCACGCCGGCTGCCTCTTCGAGGCCCCGGTTCACCGCGACGGCGAAGCCTGCATTTACGGCCAGCGGAATTAGTTGGGCTCCCGCTCGTGTTGCTATCGCCCTTGAGTCGTCTGTGCTGCCGTTGTCTACCACGATGACGCGGTCAATGGGATAGGTCTGCCGAGCCAGGGTGGCCAGCAACTGCCCAAGCAAACCGGCTCGGTTGCAGGTAGGAATGACAATGGCAACCCGGGCCGGCATATCTCCTAAACTCCCCGCGAGAAACGCTTCTTGACCAGAAAATAGAGATTGTAGAAGCCGTCCCGCCAGGGGTTGAGCTTGATCTCGCCCAACCGCGAGGTATAGAGGATGGAGATTTCCGCGAATCGGATTTTTCTGTTCTTCAAGGCTTCAATCTTGATTTCTTCGGAAAACGCCATGCTATTGGACTCCAGGTGCATGTGCTCCAGGATGGCGCGCCGGAACACCCACATGCCAGACTGCGAATCGCGCACCCAACGAAAATAGAGCAGCGACATGGCGAGCGACAGCACCCAGTTTCCAAAGCGGTGTTTCAGGCTCATCGCTTTCGGATCTCGCACCGGGAAGCGGGAAGCGTTAAGGAAATCCACGTCCAGGTGCAGCAGCGCTTCCAGCAGATAAGAGATAGCGTCGGGCGGATAGCTGTGATCGCCGTCCAGCGTAATGATGATATCGCCGGTGGCCGAAGCGAAGCCGCGCTTGTAGCTTCTTCCATAGCCGCGCACCGGTTCGCGAATCACCTCGGCGCCAAAGGACCGCGCGACGTCCGACGTCCGGTCTGTGGATCCGTTGTCCACCACAATCACCTGATCCACGAAATCCGGCATCCGCCGCAACACCTGTTCGATACCTTGCTCCTCGTTCAGACAAGGGGTGATTACTGTAATCCTCTGCGACTTGTACACGTTTGGGGCTGAGAGCCGGACCGTAATGCCTCAAAGTGCCGCGCCGGCGCTGGTACCATATTCTCATGAAGTTGTTTTGTGCTTTCTGCCTGCTCGCGGCTGCCGCATTAGCCGGCGTGAATCCTCAGCTCCACGAAGTGAAACGGGTTTACATCCTGGCCATGGGTAGCGGGATGGATCAATATCTGGCCAATCAACTTGCCGTGGCCGGCATCTTCGAGGTAGTGACCGATCCGAAGAATGCCGACGCAATTGTCACGGATAACGTGGGCGAAGCTTTCCAAAACAAGCTCGACGATCTATATCCCCCGCCTCCGAAGCCGAAAGCCGCACCCGAAGCGACGAAGCCAGCCGCGGACTCGGGTACGTCCGTGGATGTTGGCGACGGCGCGGCTCCCGACCCCAAGGCTGCCAAGAAGGATGCGTTTGCGGACGTGGATTTTGCCGGTGGTAGCTCCCGGTTAAGTTCGCTTGCCCGCGCCAAGGGCAACTTCTTCGTGGTGGATCGAAATAGCCGGATCGTGCTGTGGTCGGTTTACGAGCGCCCCAAGAACTCAACGCCCGGGGAACTGACCAAAACCGCAAGCCGCGTGGTGAAGCATCTCAAAGACGATCTGTACCCGAAGAAGCCGGCCGAGTAAGCTATTATTGACACCGTTTCTCTCGCAGCACTTCGCGATAGCTCGCTACCAACCGCTCCGTGAGTACACGCATGTCGCGCGTGGCCACAACTTGGTCTCGCGCGCGGCACGCCAGCTCCCGCGCTTTTTCGGGATCATCGAATAACTCCACGATTTTTTGCGCAAACTCCGAGGGATCTTTTGCCAAGGCGCAGATCTCGCCGTCTTTTGCAGCCAGGCCCTCGGCGCCCAGCGGTGTCGAAACTACGGGAATTCCCGCTGCGAACGCTTCCAGCAGTTTCACCCGCATTCCCGATCCGCTCAAGATGGGGCAAACGAACACGGCGTAGCGGCCCAGCGGCTCGCGCACATCTTCGACAAATCCGCGTAGTTCGATATTCTCCGGTAGGGCGGGGAGCGAGTGCCGCGGCGGCGGCTGGGAACCGACAATCACCAGCCGTGCTTTCGGCTTGTGTTCGAGCACTGCCGGCAAAACTTTTTGCGTGAACCAATTCAGCCCTTCCTGATTGGGAGGATGGCGGAAGCTGCCGAGAAACAGCATGGTCTCCGGCTCCCGTCCATTGACTTGAAACTTATAGCGCGATGTCCGGATGCCCGCGCGGTTGTCGTCGATCCGCCCGCGCAAGTTCGGCAAGAAGGACAGCAGATAATTGCCGTTCTCCGCGCTGCACACCTGCACGCGATCGAAGCGCGGCAGCACGCGCAGCTCATAGCGCAGGGCGCGCAGATATTCGTAGGCGGCCTCCGCGGCTTCGATTATGCCTTTCGGATTCGCGGCGCCGCGCGCGATGGATTGAAAGTAGATATCATGCTCGAACAGCACGCAACCCAGGCGGCGGTAGCGGCCTGCATACTGGCTCAGCGTGGTATATTCCAGCTGCACCACGTCGATCTCGCGGAGGAACATCTGGCGATGCAGCCGCCACTCAAAATCCTGACTTGCGAATTCGCGGATGGCATGCGGCAGGATAGAACCAAACTGTCGAACCTCGCCTTCGGGCCGGACCAGAAATTCGGCGGACGCCACTTGTTGCTCCAGGTCCTGGTGCGGCTCGCGCTGCCAGGCGTAGTCGAGCAGGATGAGCAAGTGTAATTCGCAGAGCCGCGTTAACTCGAGCGCGGTCTGATACATGAACACGCCGCCGCCATGGATGGGAGGACAAATCGGATACGGCGAGACCAAGAGCACGCTTAACCGGGCGCTGTCTTTCGGCAACGCCGCGAAGCGGTCGCGGAAGTAGCCGCCGAGCGGCCGGCGAAACGCTTCGGTGTCGTCGATGACAGCCAGGTCGCGTGCTCGTGCGCGCGATCGCATCGCGCCGGGCAATTGCCGAAATGCCCGCCACAATCCCGCGAAATTGGCACGCTCCAGCGATTCGCCAAAAAGAACCGTAACCACGGCTCCCGCGTAGGCAAAAAAGAAGTGCGACCCCAGCCGCGGCCACTCGTGAATGTTCTTCCAGCAGAACAGCGCGAAGTTCTTCTTCAACACCAGATTGATCTGCGCCTCCGAGAATCGCTTGCCAATGGTTCCGCGATGCTCGTGAAACACCACGCTATGCGGCTGATAGAGCACTTTCCAGCCGCGTTTCCAGGCTCGATATCCGATGTCGGTGTCTTCCAGATAAAACGGCGCCAGCAACTCGTCGAATCCGCCCAGCTCCAGGAACTTTCGGCGATCGAACGCGCAGGAACCACCGCCGCCATAGGCGCAGGGGTAGGGAATCCGGATCGCCGGATCGTCGCGATGCCGCACTCGCAGCGATCCGTTTTCCCACCAGAACTGCGTCAACCCGGTCTCTTCACGCAGCTTGTTAGGATCGCTGAAAAATATCTGGCACGCCACCGAGAATACGGCTTCATCGCTGAAAGCTTCGAGCAGCGGTGCGAGAAAATCACGCTCCACGCGCATGTCGCTGTTCAGCAGAACCACGATGTCGTTCTTGGCCGCGCGAAAACCGGCGTTCGATCCGCCGCCGAAGCCGAGATTGCGTTCAAGCGCCAGGACGCGGACGGAAGGGAAGTGTTCACGCAGGAATTCCGCGGTGCCATCTTCAGAACCGTTATCCACGACGATGATTTCGTTGTCGGAATTTCCGCGAACGGCTTCGACGATGGATGGAAAGTACTTCTGAAGAAGATCGCGCCCGTTCCAGTTGGGAATTACCACGCTGGCAGAGGCAGTGTTCGGCCGTTTATCGGATGGAACCACTTTCTTGCGCAGAGCCGACGCGAGGTCCACCAACGCAAGCGCGGCCATCGCGATCGCCATCAGAATCGGAAAGAGAAGGACTAATGGAAGAGCCTTAACGAACCGCCAGAGAATGATCAGGAACGTTTTCACTATGTCGAAAGGTCGGGTCCGAGTCCCACCGTACGCCCCATTTTCACCCAGCGCGATGAGCGCATCATTTCAAGCTGCGCCGCCAGTTCCGCGCGTTGCGCTTCCGCGGTTTGGGCCCAGATGGTCCGCTCGCGCACCGTGGCTTCGGCAGTATCCAACAGGCCAACGCAATGGGCTAACTCCTGGCACTTGGCTTCCAGGTCCGCCGACGCTTTGCGCGCCCATTCGGTCTTGATCTGATCCTCGTGTTCCATGCGGGCCACTTGATCCTGATATTCAGACGCCAGTTCGGCTGCTTCGTGTTGTAACGCCACGATGCGTTCCCGAGCGTTGTTGAGATCCGTGTCCAACCGCTGGGCCCACTGGTTGCTCGCTTCCAACTCGCGTGTCTGCCGACGGAACAACTCCAGCAGCGCCTGGCGGTCTGCGGCGACATCGGCGAGCTGCCGCTCCAACGCCTCCACGTGCAGTTCGCGCTCCCGCAGCATATTAGCTGCTTTCGGAACATACACGAACGACTTCGGTTCCGGCAACTGCGCGCGCGAACAGAGCGCGATAAAAAAATGGGCGTCCTCCGCGTTGCCGCCTCCGCCATCGATGCGCGCTTCAGCAGGCCAGAAACTGACCGCGGGATGAAAAGCGAACGATTCCACTCGATTTTGCAGCAGCAATCGGACATTCGGAAACACGCGTTCCAGTTCGTGCACGAACTCCTCGGCTTCGAACTCGTGCTCGTGGTAAGGATTGGGGCCTGTTTCTGCGCGAGTCTTGCCATAGTAGCGCTTGTTTGGCGATGAGACGATGAACAGGCCTTCGCGCGTAAGCACACGCACGCTCTCATCCAAGAACGCGCGATAGTCCGGCAGGTGCTCGATCACCTCGAAGGCCACGAGCAGATCGAACGACCCCGCCGGGAAGGGAACCGCCGTGCAGGACGATTCGACGAAGCGCAGACCGGGGATGGGATAATTCGCATGGGCGTATTGGATCGCGTCCGCCGCAATGTCCACACCTGTTACTTCACGTGCCGATTGCGCAAGTTCGGCCGATCCATAGCCGGTTCCACAGCCGGCATCCAGCACCCGCTTGTCTTGAGCGTAGCGGCGAGCGAACGCGTAGCGGGCGACATGTTCGCTCCAAAGGTCATCGTTTACCTGGCCCGGAATAACCCGCTCTCCGGTGAATTCAACCAACTGCGGGCTCCACGTGGGATAGCATCGGCGGCTGCGCCGTGAGACGACGGTTCAGTTCCACGCGGCATGGCAAATGAATGTGGCCATAGACCTCGCCGTCGGCCGGTCCCATCTGCAACACGATGGCGTTGTCCACCCAATCGCAGGTACGGTAGGAATGCAGCGTGCCATCGGCGATGGCGGGTGAAAAGGAGAATGCCGATGGGTAGAGTTCGGGCAACTGTACGTGAAAATCGACGGTATAAATGTCTCCTGCGGCCATGGGCGGAAGATCGAAGGCTTCGCGCGAAGTGTTCGTGCCGGCGAAATCCAGGCCGATGTGGTTGCGCATCATGAATCCCACGATCGGCAGCGTAAGATCCTCGATCGCGCGGACGCTGATGCGGACCACGATGGTGGAAGACGTCTCCAGAACGTAAACGGGCTGTCCCGCGGCATCCTGGATCGCGATGCCGATTATTTCCGCACGTCCATCGCCGAAGCGATGATCGATGTTCGGGATGGTTTCGACAATCTCCGGCGCCTTTACCGGTTCATGGGGAGAGTCTTGCACTCTGCGATGCGTGCCGGCCAGGTAGACATTGTCTTTCTCTACCATCGCCGCCATGTATCGGGTGACCACCGCGTCCGTGCTACCGATGTCCTTGATGCGGCCCGCCTCAAGCCACATCGCGCGGTCTCCCAGCGCTTTCACTTCGGCGATGGCGTGCGACACGAACAAAATGGTCACGCCCGCGTCGCGCAACTCGTGCACCTTGCGCATGCAACGCTGCCGGAAATAGATGTCGCCCACCGAAAGCGCTTCGTCCACCAGCAGGATCTCCGGCTCGACGTGAATGGCTACAGAAAATGCCAGGCGCACCGCCATTCCGCTAGAATAGGTCTTTACCGGCTGATCGATGAACGCGCCAATCTCGGCGTACTCTTCAATCTGAGAAAACTTGGCGTCGATTTCCTGGCGCGAGAGGCCGAGAATCGCGGCATTCATATACACATTTTGGCGCCCGGTGAATTCCGGATTGAAGCCGGTGCCTAGTTCGAGCAGAGCTGCCACGCGGCCCCGGACGGTAACATCGCCTTTCGAGGGATGAAGGATGCCCGCGACAATCTGCAGCAGCGTGCTTTTGCCGGAGCCGTTTTCACCGACGATACAGAATGTTTCCCCGCGCTGAATTTCGAAGCTAATGTTATCCAGCGCCGCGAAGTCATGATGGAACGAGACACGGTTCAGGCACAGGAGCTCCTTTAAACGCGCGCTGGGAGAGGCGTAGATCGGATAGTTCTTCGATACACCCCGGAACTCGACGATCGATTGCGCCACTAAATCGAATCTACTGGAGCGAAAAAGGAAGTGTCAAATGGAAGCCGACATGGTTCAGGGCGACTGCCAACCCCTGCTTGCCGGCCTGAACGCTGGTGATGCGGTGAATCCGCCGCAAACTGGTGAGGCAACTTCTCTCACCCTGCGTTTTCGTCTCAGGCCAAGCACGTCGAGGAAGCCGGGAGCCGCCCTGCTAGGTAATCGCGGTCGATAAGATACCTCCTGGACCTACTTCAAAGTTGGTTGGCTCTGACATCCGCCAACTCTCGATTATTAAGTAACTCTAATCTCGGTCTATTGTCAAGCTTTTTAATCATTTAGCCCACGCCGGTTGACAGGCTACTGCACCTCCGCCTACCCTGAAAAGGCGTTGCCGGTGTAGCTCAGGTGGTTAGAGCGGCGGTCTCATAATCCGCAGGTCGCAGGTTCGAGTCCTGCCGCCGGCACCATCAGGTCGACGCACCTCCCGATCCCCTTGAAATAATCGACTCGTAAATTCTCTGGAGCTCATCCTGGGAATAGTATTCGATTTCGATGCGGCCGCGCTGATCTGATTTCTCGACAATTCTTACGCGGGTTCCAAGCGCTGCTTCGAGATCCCCGACCGCAGCTTTGATGTTCGGGTCCTGGAGAGGATCCTGCGATGGCACCTTCGGCTCATTTACCTTCTTGACCAACCGTTCGACTTGCCGGACCGAGAAACCCTGTGCGGCGGCTTTCTCCGCAACCTGGGTTTGGAGCTCGGGGCTCACTAAGCCTAGGATCGCGCGAGCGTGTCCCATAGAGAGACGGCGTTCCGCGACCAAGAGCTGAACGTCTCGCGGGAGCTTTAGTAGCCGGATCATATTGGTTATCGTCGTACGATCCTTGCCGGTTCTCGTGGCGATCTCTTCGTGGCTGAGGTTCATCTCCGTGTGCAGCCGTTCCAGCGCCTGAGCGGTTTCCATGGGGTTGAGGTCTTCGCGCTGGATGTTCTCAATGAGCGCGATCTCGAGGATTCGTTCGTCAGCGTAGTCCTGAACAATGGCTGGCACTTCTACGAGACCAGCCAGCTTAGCTGCTCGGAGGCGCCGTTCACCTGCAATCAATTCATAGCTGGAGCCTTTGCGGCGAACCAGAAGCGGTTGGATTATTCCATGTGTTTCTATAGAGTTAGAGAGTTCTTCCAGACGGGTTGCGTCGAATATCGAGCGTGGCTGCAAGGGGTTTGGCAGGATATTCGAGATTGGTAAGGACGCTATTTGAGGCCCGGCTGCGGGTAGTTCCGATGCTGGCGGCACCGCAGTTGAGGCAGGCCGCTGGGGGAGTAGTGCGGAGAGTCCCCTACCCAAGGCTTTGCGTTGCTTGTCCGGCGTTAAGTTCACGAGCCAGGACCTCCTTTGCGAGTTGGATATAGCTCTCGGCGCCTCGCGAGCGGACGTCGTAGGCGATGATTGGCTTCCCGTAACTGGGTGCCTCCGCGAGCCGGATGCTGCGGGGAATAACGGTGTCGAATACAGACGCTTCAAAGAAGCCGCGGAGATCTAATTCCACTTGGCGGGTTAAATTGGTGCGGTCGTCGTACATGGTGAGCAGAACGCCTTCGATCTTGAGGGCACTGCCGAACGATTGGCGCACTCGATCAATTGTGTCCATCAATTGCGAAATGCCTTCTAGGGCGAAGAACTCGCATTGGATTGGTATAAGGATGGAGTCGGCAGCGACCATCGCGTTCAAGGTCAGCAGATCCAGTGCTGGTGGGCAATCGATCAGGATGAAGTGATATCGTCCACGAACGGTCTGTAACCTCTCACGGAGTCTGAACTCGCGGCTGTCCAGTTCCACCAGCTCCAGGTTGGCTGCAACTAAGTTCTTGTCGGACGGCAGGATATCCAGGCCGTCGAACTCCGTTGGAATGATCGCAGCGGAAATCTCGGCATCCCCCAGAAGAACCTGGTAAAGGGTCGGGCGATCCTCGCCTTTGGCAATGCCAAGGCCAGTAGTCGCGTTTCCTTGTGGATCTGAATCAATCAGCAGGACTCGAAGATCGTTGGCCGCTAAGGAAGCAGCGAGATTAATGGCAGTCGTGGTTTTGCCCACACCGCCCTTTTGGTTTGTGATCGCTATAACTTTTCCCACTTGGATGTTTCACGTGGAACATTCCACGTTGTTTCACGTGGAACGACCAAACACACACAGTTTTCGGTCTCCCCAAGGTAACCGAACTGGCGCAGCCCACGCAATGCGAGAATCCTGCTGGATCCCGGAAAAATCTCCTTCGCCAAGCATAATGCCCACATTTTGAGCTAGACGGGGAACCTGGCGGAGAACTTCCGCTGGGTCTACTGCGCGTGCGACCACCCAATCGACGTGTGCCGTAGCTGCCTCTATTCGATCGGCCAGCACGGAGATGTTGCGAATGTCACGACTCGATTCTCGGAGAAAAACCGCTTTTCTTTGGCTGGATTCAACGAGCGTCACATGCCAGTCCGGTCTTAGAACCGCCATAGGAACGCCCGGAAAGCCGGCTCCGGAGCCCAAGTCCATGACCGAAATGTTTTCGTGCGCAGGCAACTGCGCAGCAAAAAAAAGTGACTCGCAATAATGCCGGATCACATTCTCAGGCCCCGGCTTCACCGTCGTCAGATTCATCTTCTGATTCCAACGCAGCAGGAGACTGTAGTGCTGGAAGAGGTGGTCGATTTGGGGCTCGGAGAGCAGTACCAAGGAACCTAGTTCACGAGCGAGCAGCTCAGAGAACCAGGGGGGGATTTGCTCAGACGTGTGCACCGAGGCTTAGGTAAACATCAAGGACGGCGATAGCCGCGGGCGTAATGCCAGGAATACGGCCAGCTTGCCCGAGCGTTTGCGGCCGGACGCGTTCCAACTTCTGCCGGGCTTCGTTCGAGAGCCCTGGGATCCCCGCAAACTCGAATCCCGACGGTATGCGGCGAAGCTCCGAATCGCGCAGCCGATCCATCTGTCGCTGTTGCTGGGAGACATAGCCGGCATACTTCGTCTCGGTCTGGATCGTCGCCAGCAATCCGTGAACCGGTTCCTCACCTAGAGCCTCGGACATCGATTCCAAGAGCGATGAGATTGTATTTTCGGGACGTCTAAGCCAGGGTAACAGACGTTTCGCTTCAAGGTACGACGTCAGTTTGACCCTCTGTCGCTGCTTGCGCAAATACAGGTTCCAGCGGTCATCGCTGACCAGCCCAACCTCGCGCCCGATCGGAGTCAGCCGTTCGTCGGCGTTGTCAATCCGCAGATGCAGCCTAAATTCTGCGCGCGATGTGAACATCCGATACGGTTCGTCGGTGCCCTTGCTAATCAAATCGTCGATCAGAATCCCGGTGTATCCTTGCGTCCGTCCGATGATGACCGGCTCTTGCTTGCCAATACGGCGTACGACATTGATGCCGGCCATCAAACCCTGGCAGCCGGCTTCTTCGTAGCCCGAAGTCCCGTTGATTTGGCCAGCGAGGAACAAGCCTTCGATGGACTTTACCTCCAGGCTGTGCTTCAGCTCGCGAGGATCGAGGGCGTCGTATTCAATCGCGTACCCAGGGCGGATCATCTCGGCATTTTCGAGACCTGGAACGGAGGCAATCATCGCCGACTGCACGTCAATCGGCATACTGGTCGACATGCCGTTGACGTAGACTTCGTTGGTGTCCAGACCTTCGGGCTCCAGGAAAATCTGGTGCCGGTCCTTATCCGGGAACTTGACCACCTTGTCTTCGATGGATGGGCAGTATCGGGGCCCAACGCCCTCGATCTGGCCACTATAAAGTGGCGAGCGGGCGATGCTATCTCGCAGAATTCGAAGCGTTTCTTCTGAAGTGTATGATATATAACATTTGATTTGCTCCCGTACGATCTTTTCAGTCATGAACGAGAACGGTGTTGGTTCTGCGTCGCCGCTTTGCGCTTCAAAACGCGACCAGTCTATGGTTCGGCCGTCCAGGCGCGGCGGTGTACCGGTCTTCAGCCTCATCCAGGCCAGACCGAGCGTTCGCAACTGGTCGCCGAGCAAGTTGGATGGCGCCTCACCGTTTCGGCCGCAACTGTATTGCATCTCGCCGACGTGCGCCAAGCCGTTCAGAAACGTTCCCGTGGTAACAACAACAGAATCGCTCGAAATTGTTCTACCGTCGCGGAGCAAGACGCCCGTCACTCGAGACTGATCAATCACCAACTGCGCCACTTCAGCTTGCAGGATGCGAAGATTGGGCTCGCGCTCCAGCACAGCGCGCATCTGGATGCGATATTGCTTTTTGTCGCATTGAGCCCGCGGCGACCATACGGCGGGCCCGCGGCTGGTGTTCAGCAGCCGAAATTGAATACCGACCGCGTCGGTCACTTCGCCCATCACGCCGCCCAGTGCGTCAATCTCGCGAACCAGGTGCCCCTTCGCGATGCCTCCGATCGCCGGATTGCACGACATCTGCGCGATCAGATCCAGGTTCATCGTGATCATGGCGGTGCGCAGGCCCATGCGAGCACACGCACGCGCGGCTTCGCAACCGGCGTGGCCGGCGCCCACCACAACGACGTCATAGCGCGAGGACTTCATGGAGTTATGTTTTCAGTGTGGCATACTTAGCTTTCGATTGGCCCAAAATGAAGATCCTGGTGGTGGGTTCGGGCGGACGCGAACACGCCCTCTGCTGGAAACTCGCGCAAAGCCCGAAGACCTCCGCGCTGTACGCAGCGCCTGGGAATCCGGGGATGGCTCAGGTGGCGGCTTGTCTTGCGACGACGGACTATCTTGCCGCCGCTGAATCGATCGATGCCGATCTGACCATCGTCGGGCCGGAAACTCCACTGGCGGCCGGCATTGTGGATCAATTTCGCGTCAAAGGGCACCGGATCGTTGGTCCAACGGCAACGGCGGCGCGTCTGGAAGCGAGCAAAGCATTTGCCAAGGAGCTGATGCTGCGTGCCGGGATTCCAACCGCACGCTTTGCCACCGCGACCAGTGCAGAAGAAGCCCGCGACGCACTGCTCGAGTTCGATCTTCCGGTGGTGATCAAAGCTGACGGTCTTGCGGCGGGCAAGGGTGTCATCGTCGCCAACACGCACCAGGAGGCGAATAGGGCCATCGACCAATTGATGACGCTAGGCTCAACACTGGTGATCGAAGAATTTCTGGCGGGCGAAGAGGTTAGCTTCATTGTGCTCAGCGACGGCGTCAACGTGCTCGCACTCGAGCCGACGCAGGATCATAAGACCGTAGACGATGGCGACCAGGGTCCGAACACCGGCGGCATGGGCGCCTACTGTGACGGACGCATCTTGGACACATTCCGGCAGGAGCTTGTGATGGCCCAGGTGATCCGGCCGGCCATCGGCCAAATGCGGGCGGAGGGCACGCCATTCACGGGTTTTCTCTACGCAGGTTTGATGATGACCGCCCAGGGTCCGAAAGTGGTGGAGTTTAACGCGCGTCTGGGCGATCCAGAAACGCAGGCGCTGATGCATCGCATGGCGTCCGATTTTGTGGAGCCTCTGTTCGCGGCCGCGCACGGCACTCTGGATGAAACACCTTTGGATTGGAAGGCCGATCCATCGGTATGCGTGGTGCTGGCGGCGGCGGGATATCCGCTTTCCGTCCGCACCGGCGATGCAATCACCGGCCTGGATCAAGTTCATCAGGCTACGGCGTTCCACGCTGGAACAAAAATGGATAAAAATGTCTTGACCACAGCCGGCGGCCGCGTTCTTGGTGTCACCGCAAGCGGCGCTACTCTCGCGGTGGCGATGCGCAACGCCTATGAAGAGGCTTCCAAGATCCACTTCGAGGGCGTGCACTATCGCAAGGACATCGGGCAAAAGGGTCTCAAGCGCTGGTAAGATCGGGCATGAACAAACGGCGTTTTGCGGTCCTACTTCTTCTGGGCTCCCTAGCAGCCGCGCCGCTTGATGACGCAACGCGCAAACTTGCCCACGACATCTTCCAGCAGCTAATCGAAATCAACACAACGGATTCAGTGGGCAGTACGACCGTCGCGGCCGAAGCCATGGCCAAACGGCTGCTCGATGCCGGGTTTGTGGCCCAGGATGTCCAAGTTCTAGGCCCGAACGGCCGCAAGGGCAATCTGGTGGCGCGCTATCGCGGGACAGGGTCCGCGGGCCTGAAGCCGATCTTGATCATCGGTCATTTGGATGTGGTGGAAGCGCGCCGCGAAGATTGGACCACGGATCCATTTCAGTTCGTCGAGAAAGACGGCTACTTCTACGGCCGCGGTACCCAGGACATGAAAGTCAACGACGCCGTCCTGGTAACCACGTTCATTCGCTTCAAACGCGAGGGATACCGGCCGGATCGGGACATAATCCTCGCTCTGACGGCTGATGAAGAGGGCGGCAAATCGAACGGAGTGGATTGGTTGCTCAAGAATCATCGCGACCTGGTGGACGCCGTGTTCGCCCTGAACGCCGATGCCGGCGGTGTCACCACAGTGAAGGGTAAGCCCTTGAACGTCGACTTAGAGGCGAACGAGAAGCTTTACGCCGATTTCGAGCTGGACGCCAGCAACCCGGGCGGCCATAGTTCGCTCCCGGTTCCCGACAATGCGATCTACCATATCGCGGACGCTCTTGCGCGCCTGGAGCACGCACCGTTCCCGTTCGAATTGAACCCGATCACGCGGACCTATTTCGAAAAGCGCGCCGCGCTCGAAGCGGGGCAGACTGCTTCCGATATGAAAGCGATTCTGCGAACTCCGCCGGATCCGAAAGCCATCGCCCGGCTATCCAGCGACGCCCGGTTCAACTCGCTTCTGCGGACCACCTGCGTGGCAACCCGCTTGAACGCCGGCCATGCAAACAACGCTCTGCCGCAGCAAGCCCAAGCCATTGTGAACTGTCGCATCCTGCCCGGTCATACGATGGAAGAAGTGCGGCTGGAGTTGATCCGGATCTTCGCCGATCCGAAAATTACGGTGAAGTATGTGGACAATGCCTACCAGGCTTCTGATCGCGCACCCGAGACAAAAGCGTTTGCGGCCGTTTTGCCGCCGGCTGAAGTGATGCAGCCGCTGGAGCGCGTGGCGGATGCGATGTGGCCTAGCGCACCGGTGATTCCGGAAATGGAGACGGGCGCGTCCGATAGCGTTTATACAATCGCGGCGGGTATACCGAGTTACGGCATTTCGGGGGTCGCGCTGGACCAGGACGATGTGAGAGCGCACGGCAAGGACGAGCGCGTGCGAATCGGATCGTTCTATGATGGGGTGGAATTTTACTACCGGTATTTGAAGGCGCTGACCGGAGCGCCGTAAGGCGCCTCAGCCCGGTATCCGGCGGAGCTCTAAGAACCCGGCCTAAGTTCATCCCAGTTGGTGATCACGTTTAGCGTTGGCAACGTAGCGTCGGGCAGGATCTTCATCAGGAAACGCTGGCCGTCAGTGGACGGACTGTAGATGAATTGATTGGCCTCCGGAATGATAAAACGCGTTTGCACCTCAAACAGGGCCTTGGGGACTCCAGCCTGGAGCAGCCCGCCCGGTCGCGATTGTACGGAAACCGCCATTAATCCCGGGCGGCTTAAAAAGCTTAAATAATAGAGTTCCTTTCCATCGGCACGCCAGTGCGGATTGGTCGCGCCGCTGCTCGAGATCCTCACTGGACCGCCGCCGGAAGGAAACGGGCGAACGTATACTTCGGGGGATCCTGATTCATTCGAAACGTAGGCGACCCAACGCCCATCCGGCGAGAACTGGCCCATGCTCTCGTTGAACTCGGTCTTAAGAAACGCGACCGGCGCGCCCAGCTCGCCGGAGGGATCGAGCGGGAGATACCAGATATCTCCATGAGTCTTCGGATCGATTTCGGTATAGAGCAAGTATTTCCCATCTCGCGACCAATCGGAGGGGGCCATTGGGTTACCGCTTTGAAGCAGGAGCTGCTCCGGCCCCCCACTCGCGTTCTTCACATCGAGGGCGTTCGGGCCGGAGAACGCGATCCGGCTGCTGTCCGGCGACCAGACGGCCGGGCCCGAAAAAGGAGGCAGTGCGAAGCGGGATTCCACGTCGCGGGCTAATTCGCGCAGCCAAACGCCTGGCCGGGAGCCGCTCTCGGAATACGTAAGCGCGACAGACTTCTGGTCCGGGGAAAGAGTGAGCCCGCGTAGATCTTCCAGTGGTCCCACTTTCCCCAATTCCTTTCCGGATCGATCCAACCAGATGGCTTGGAAGTCCGTGAAAGAAGATCCTGCCAGGTAGATCAAGGTGCCGTCTCCCGCTGCGGACGCGGCCACTTGATCGAAGGTCGAGGTGCGGGCGAGCTGAGGCGCAATAGAGAAGGGATCCCCCGCAAGCTGCAACGTTTCCACATCGAAGGGCAGGGCCATCAGTGTGTTCTCGCGCTGGAACAGAAGATGATCGTGGCCTGCGCCCTTCCTCCGTGGAACGAAAATCGCGTTGGTCCGGTCCGGCAGGAGTCTGCGGCCAGCCGGCTGATCCAGAGCGGCAAGGTACAGACCCGCTTTGCCCGGATCGTCACTTCGGACGTTGTAGAGAAAGTGCCTGCCATCGGGAAGGAACGTGGGCAGGCGGTGAACCATGCCAGGCTCGATCCGGGTGACCGGCGTGCAGGCGCCGCCAGCCGCGTTCACGCGCTCAATGGGGCCCTTATCGGCCCCAAAAAGAATCACGCCCTCGCGGTTCCATGTTGCGCCGCCGCCGGTGCCCGCATCGCACAGAGCCGTTGCCGGACCGCCGGTGATCGACACGATTCTCAGTTTCCCATTGGAAGAGAATCCGAGGGAGCGGCCGTCGGGAGACCAGAAAGGATGTCTTGCAAAGTCGGTGTTCGAAAGAGGCCGCAGTTCAAACGAATCGAGGGCGCGAAGCCAAAGCTTGCCTTCTCCGGTGATCGCCACCGTGCGACCGTCCGGGGACAGCGCAAGATAGCTGACCCCAAATTTGTCCGGAAGAGGAACCGACAGGCGTAGAGCGGTCTCCTGTGGCGGCGTCTCGCGGAAGTGGAGGAAAGACAACGCTGCCGCGACTAGCGCAAACACCCCCGCCGCAACCCACCCGATCATGCCGAGCCGTGACTGTGACGCCCTGTTCAGGGCCAAGGGAGCGGTTGTTGCGGGTTCGCTCTCAGCCAACAACAGCCCCACATCGCCGATATCCCGCAGCCGCCGCTTGGGGTCTTTCTGCAGGCACGATTGCAGCAGGCGGCGCACCTTCACGGGCACTTGTTGCAGATCCGGCTCTTTGGTCAGTACCGCCGCCAACGTGTGCGAAATCGTTTCCCCATCGAACAATCTTTCGCCGGTCAGCATCTCGAAAAGCACCACGCCAAACGACCAGATGTCTGCGCGCTTATCCACCGGCCTCCCCGCCGCCTGCTCGGGACTCATGTACGCCGCGGTTCCCATGATCATGCCGGCCTGGGTGGCCGCAATGGTTAACGTTGGGGAATGCCGGGGATCGCCCGCGCCGTCCGCGGATGTTTGCGGAATAGCGGCTAGTCCGAAGTCGAGCACCTTCACCACGCCCTCCGGCGTGATCATGATGTTGGCGGGCTTCAGGTCGCGATGAACGATGCCTTTCTCGTGCGCGGCTTCCAGCGCATCGGCGATCTGCTTCGCATAGTTGAGAGCGGTCTCAACCGGGAGCGGTCCTTGGAGGGGTTCTCCTGGCACCAACTCCATCACCAGAGCGCGCTCTTCGACGCCGTAGATCTGCGCAATGTTGGGATGATTCAGCGACGCAAGCACCTTGGCTTCGCGCTCAAACCGGGCCAGGCGTTCGGGATCTTGCGCCACCGCGGCGGGCAGAACCTTGATCGCCACACTGCGTTCCAGCTTGGTGTCTCTCGCACGATACACTTCACCCATGCCGCCCGTGCCGATGGGCGCGAGGATTTCGTACTGTCCGAGTCTGGCGCCTGCAGCAAGCGACATGCTTTACCAAACAAGTTTATCGCGGCAAAGTTTTGCCGGACTCAACCTGCAGCGCTTTCCGATGACAGATTGCGACAGGCCGATTCGAGATCCGAATCGAACTGAAGAATGCGGCCGGCCTGAGCGATTTCAAATACGCGCGCCACCGCCCCGCTTGCCCCTGTAACGCGCATCCGGCCGCCGTTTTGCTCCATGCGTCCGAAGCAGTAGATCAGCATCCCTAGTCCGGAGCACTCGATATGGACCAGCCCGGCCAAATCGATCACGAGCTTGCGGGTTCCGCCGTCGATCATACGGTTGAGGGCGTTCTCGGCGTAACTCAAGGAATTGCCGAGCAGGAGGCGGCCGGTCATCGCCACAACTGTCACGTCGCCGATCTGTTGGGTCTTGGTTTCTACCATGTCCGCGATTGACCTCCCAGTGTGTCGCCGGTATGGAAGCAATCATTCCATAAATGACGGCCTGTTGGCGAAGCACCCGCGTGGTACACCTCACCGATGCCGCCCGCGCCGATGCGGACCAGCATTTCGTACCGGCCGAGTTGGTCGTAGCGAATCGACCGTATCGAATCGACTACCTTCATTCGTTGCTATACTAACCCACAAAATCTTTCTTTCGAGGTGCCCCATGAAGATCCGGCTTGTCGCGTTGGCGGCTTTTCTATGGTTGGCGGCTTTCACCGCCGTCTCCCAGGAGACCCCTTCCGCCACGCGTCTGACAAACGATCACTACTTTGACTTCGAGCGCGTCAGCAATGCGCAGATTTCACCCGATGGCGGGCGCATTGTCTACACCCGCCAACAGGCCAACAAGATCGAGGACCGCTGGGATTCCTCACTCTGGATCATGAACGCCGATGGCAGCCAGCATCGCTTCCTTAGCAAAGGTTCAGATCCTCGCTGGTCGTCCGACGGGAAACGCATCCTCTATATCGCCGATGGAGAACCGCGCGGCCCGCAGATCTTTGTCCGCTGGATCGATGCCGATGGACCCGCTACGCAAGTAACTCACGCCACCGAGAAGGTGGCCGACGCGCGCTGGTCGCCCGACGGCAAGTCCATCGCGTTCTCCATGTTCGTGCCGGCCAAGGACACTTGGAATATCAGCCTGCCATCCGCGCCAGAAGGCGCCAAGTGGACGGGCGCTCCACGCGCAGTGGAAACGCTGCACTACCGTCAGGATCGGGTTGGCTTCCTCGAAGACGGGCATACTCATCTGTTCGTCGTTTCGGCGGATGGCGGCGCGCCCCGGCAAATCACCACCGGCGAGTGGACCGCGGGCGCGGGCGAATTGCGCGGCGCCGTGGCCCTGGACTGGACACCGGACAGCAAAGCCATCGCATTCGAAGCCGCCCGCAGCTCGGAAGCCGATCTGCAATTTGAAACCTCCGAGCTGCTGGTGGCCGATATAGCGTCAGGCGCCATTCGTGAACTCGTCGCGAAGCCCGGATACTGGAGCCGCCCAACCATTTCGCCCGATGGCAAGACGGTGGCGTTTACCGGCTACCCTCAATCAAAGCGCACGCACTCGGTCGCGGATCTTTATGTGATCCCGCTCAGTGGGGGAGAAATGCGGAAAATCAGTGGCGACTATGACCGCGATCCTCTGAATCTGCGGTGGTCGCCGGATTCAGTGGCCATTTATTTCGACGCCGAGGATCACGGTTCCCGCAATGTGCAGTTGGTGGCCCTTGCCGGGGGCAGCGTTAAGCCAGTCACCACCGGCGCTCATGTGCTCACCATGGATTCAGCCTCTAGCGACCTGGTTGCGGTGGGCACCGAGTCCGATCCGGAGAATCCGCCCGATGTGGTGCGCTATAACCTGCGCCGGCCCGGAGAAATAGCGAAGCTGACCGGCGTCAACGCAGGCTTATTGACCGGCAAGCACCTGGCCAAGACGGAGGAAATCGACTTCACTTCTAGCGCCAACACGAAAGTTCAAGGCTGGGTTGTGAAGCCGCCTGATTTCGACGCGTCGAAAAAGTATCCGCTCATCCTTGAAATCCATGGCGGACCGTTTGCCATGTACAGCGTGGCATTCAACTACATGTTTCAGAATTTCGCCGCCAACGATTTCGTGGTACTTTACCTCAATCCGCGTGGCAGCACCGGATATGGCACGGCCTTCTCCGGCGGCATTGACCATAACTATCCGGGGCCCGATTATGACGACCTGATGGCCGGTGTGGACGCCACGGTCGCCAAAGGCTTCATCGATACCACACACATGTATGTTTCGGGCTGCAGTGGCGGCGGAGTACTTTCGAGCTGGGTAATCGGCCATACGGACCGTTTCGCGGCGGCCGCGGTGCGATGTCCCGTAATCGACTGGCTGAGCATGACCGGGAACACCGACATCCCGCTCTTCACCTTCACCTTCTTCCAGAAGCCTTTCTGGGAAGACCCAAGCGACTGGCTCTCTCATTCTTCGGTGATGACGGTGGGCAAAGTGACAACGCCGACGCTGCTGATGACTGGAGTGCTGGACCGTCGCACGCCCATGCCGCAAACCGAGGAATACTATGCGGCGCTGAAGGTTCGCGGCGTGCCGGTGAAACTGCTGCAATTCGAGGGCGAATACCACGGGACTGCCTCGAAGCCGTCGAATTTCATCCGCACTCAGCTCTACATGATGAGCTGGTTCAAGAGGTACGCACGCACGGCCGAGGGTAAGTCAACGCCGGTGTCGGCTGCAGTCGGCAGCCCAGGCGAATCCGCACGACCGGGTAACGGCGCCCTACCTTGAAATTGCGTGGGATGGCCCCGCGCGCGGCTTGTGGAGGGTGTTCTTCTGGTTTAGACTCGGGAGATGCAAATGCCCAAGAATAGGGTCGCGGCGGGTTTCACAAGCTTTGTAGCGCTGTCTCTTCTGCTGGCCGGGAGTTTGCCGCTCGGCGCGCAGGTGGAAGCGGTCTACGAGATTGCCGCGGCGAAGAACGTAATGGTGGCCATGCGCGACGGCGTGCACCTGGGGACTGACATCTATCGGCCCGCCCGAAACGGCGTGCTCGTCGAGGGCAAATCTCCGGTTCTGTTGGAGCGCACACCATACAACAAGGATGGCGGGGCGGCAACAGCCAATTACTTCGTAGCACGCGGTTACATTGTAGTCCTGCAGGACGTTCGCGGCCGCTACAAATCGGAGGGGCACTGGCGTCCGATCCGCGATGATCCGAACGACGGATTTGATACGGCCAAATGGATTGGAGCGCAGCCGTGGTCGGACGGCAGCATCGGCACACTAGGGTCGTCTTACGACGGCGCGACCCAACACGCGCTCGCCATCGCTAACGCTCCCTATGTGAAGGCCATGATTCCGCGTAACGCGATGTCGGACTTCGGCCGCTACGGCGTCCGGCACAACGGGGCCTTCGAGCTGCGCTTTTTCAACTGGGTGTTGACGCTGGGGAACACCGCTGGAACTCCCGACGCGTCCCTAGCCGCGGCACGGGCGGCCTCCGATCCGGCAGCGGCAGCGGCGTTGGTAGACCTTGGGAAGCAGGTCCGCGAGTACGCGCGCAGCCTGCCATTGCGTCCCGGCACAACGCCGCTCAAGTTCGCTCCCGATTACGAAGCCTGGCTGATCGAAGCAATGAGCCATGGCGAGTATGACGCCTTCTGGAAGGATTCAGGCTCCAGCGTGGTGGACCACCTGGCGGAGTACAAAGACATTCCGGCGTACCACACCACGGGCTGGTACGATTCGTGGGGCGCTCAGGTGGCCAACCTGAACTACGTGGAGCTGACGAGGACCAAGAAGAGCCTTCAGCGGCTGATTGTAGGGCCATGGATTCACAGCAGCGAGAACCGTAGCTACGCCGGGGAGGCGCAGTTCACCGAGGATGCCGCGCTGGATCTGCCGGCGTTCCAATTGCGATGGTTCGATCACTGGTTGAAGGGAATTGATAACGGAGTGGATCGAGAACCTCCGGTGCGGATCTACGTCATGGGCGGGGGGGATGCGCACAAGACGCCGGAGGGCCGCATTTTTGTCGGCGGCCACTGGCGTGACGAGCAGGAGTGGCCACTGGCGCGGACGGCGCCCACGCCCTACTACCTGCACTCGAACGGCGTCCTCTCGCCGGACAAGCCGGTGGACGACCGGCCCATCACCTACCTGTTCGACCCGCGCAACCCAGTGCCGACGCTGGGTGGAAATGTTTCCTCTCAAGGAACGTTGATGTTCCAGGGAGCCGCGGACCAGCGGTGCCGGCTCGACTTCTGGCTATGCTCGGACACCCAGCCTCTCTCGGCCCGAAACGATGTGCTGGTGTTCCAAACGCCGCCGCTCACAGGCGACATCGAGGTGACCGGCCGGCTCATCGTGAAGCTGTGGGCAGCCTCGAACGCTATCGATACCGATTTCACCGCTAAGCTGGTTGACGTATACCCGCCCAGCGCGGACTTCCCGGCTGGCGTGGATCTCAACATCGCCGATAGCATCGTGCGCGCCAGATACCGCAACGGCCTGGACAAGGCCGAGCTTCTGAACCCCGGCCAGCCCTATGAGCTCACCATCGAGATGTATCCCACGGCGCTGGTTTTCAAACGTGGACACCGGATGCGGCTGGACATCTCCAGCAGCAACTTCCCCCGCTTCGACGTGAATCCAAACACCGGTGAGCCGCTCAACAACAACCGGCGTACGCAAGTGGCGGAGAACACCGTTTACCTGGACTCCCGGCACCCTTCTCAATTCATCGTTCCCGTCATTCCGGCGGGCACGGATCTGTCGGCGCATAAAACTGGAACGCACTGACGGATAGAAGCTTCGCCGTCCAGGGATGAATTAGAATCAATTAGGACACCCACTCGGGCGCGTAGCTCAGATGGATAGAGTACAGAAAAGTGGGGTGGACCCCTCCATCGCGTAAGAATCGCTTGGACAACGGAAGTCGAAATTCTCGGCCCCGCCCGCACTCGCTTCGCGACGGAGACGCGCGCAGTGGCTACTGATGATCCTCACGTGCAAAGTTCCGCCGCTATTGGTGGAAGTTCAGAATGGGTATCGTGACAATCCGTCGCCTTCTTCTGGCTGCGTTGCGCCGTTAGGCGGAGTGATGGTAGAAACTAGTCCAAAAGCTATCGCTCCGCGAATGATCGAATCGTCACACGCTGATCACCGGACAAGGAGCTTCCCGAACAATATCGTAGACACCGCTGCGGAATCGGCCAAACGGTTCCTGGATAACACCACGTCCGATGATGACAATGTCGCTGACGTGACCTACGGCTGCGTAACAGACCACGCTGCTCACTTTGCCACGGTGCAAGCACACCTCGAAATCTGTTCCGGCCTCAGCTTGCAGTTTGTCGATCCGCTCGCGAGCGACGCCGAAGAGAAATTCACTAAGGCTCGGATTGTCTTTTTCACACCCCTCAGAGCCGGTGACTGCATGCACCAGCCGTACATCCAGCTTCTGCTCTTTCGCAAACTCGGCAGCCCAGCGAAGCGTCGGGAGATCGCGTGCATCGTCACCGAGCGCACATAGGGCGTGTTTCCAACGGTCGGGCGAATGGGCCGCGATCTTCTCGCTATGTACGCCCGTCCACACCGGCACGGGGGTGTGGTGTCGTGCAGCACTTTAGCTGTTACGGAGCCGAGCAGCATCCGCCGAAATCGGCCAACTCCACTTGTGGGCATCATGATCAGATCAGCCGCGTGGTCCCGAGCGTAGTCGACAATCACGGTAGCAGGGTCGCCTTCGGACGAATTGGCCTTCACTTGCGTGCCCGGAAACTCACCAGCGATAAAACGCTCCAGTCCGATCTTGCCATTTTCGCGTAGCCCATTCGCGTCGATCAAAGTTGCCCAAGCAGCCGCCTCCGGTGGAACTATTCCAACTGCCGGCGCCAGATCGACCACATGCAGGACCGTCAGCTCAGAACCAAATCGCTTCACCATGGCTTGAACCGAAGGAACGGCCGCAGCGCAGCGCTCGGAAAAGTCAACGGGAAACAGAATTCTTTTGAACGTAATCATGGTTCATCTCACTTTCTTCGCTCGTGGCTTTTACATATGGGGTGCGTGATTCGACGCAGGACACTGGACCTGACCTGCGTTTCCTCGCGCTCGCTTGCGCCGAAACAGTGCGGCGCACGATGGACTCGGGTTGAAACTCGGCTATTTGTGAGGCGCATCGGGTCCGTCCTTTGTCGCACCAATGAACTTCTGCCCTTGGAATATGCAAACCATTGGCCGGGTCATGATGATGGAATTGGTTAGGTTCGTGCCCTTGTTTTCAGCGAGGACATCATGAGCGAAACCAAGACGGAAGTCCGGCTCACGGCTGCGCCGCTGAGTAAGGAAATCATCCCAGAACTAATTCATGCTGAAAGACCGTGCGTCACCTTGCTGTTGCCGCCCTATCGGCCGGGTGAACCCCGCGAGACGGCCGCAGCTCTGCTGAAAGTGGAGCTTCAACAAGCTGCCAAGGATCTATCCGCGCGCAGAATTGCCGAGCCTTTGATCGCCACTTTGCTCGAACCGCTGTACCAGTTGTCGGAAGAAAGAAGCTCGCTGGCTGGCTCCGGCTCGGATCGGGTGATCTTTCGGTCGCCAAGCATCCTTAGGCAATTTGCTCTACCCATACCCGCATCGCCGGCTCGTCCGTGCACCGTCGGAGCTTGCTTCTGGATCCGTCCAATTCTCCCGTCGCTGGCTCTACCGGAGCACATATACGTTCTCGAAATAACGAAGAAAGCTGTCACGCTATTGGGTTGCGGTTTCACCGAAGTCACTCGCCTGGAGCTTCCCAAGGGGACGCCGGAAACGCTGGATGAGGCTTTGGGGTTTAAAGCGCCGGATCACGAACTTGTAAACCGCTCGCCGGCCGGTCCCTCCGTTGGCACGATGCGTGGAGTGCAATTTGGAACCGGTTCGGGGCGCGAGACCCAGCATAGCTATCTGCACGATTTCTATCGAGCTATCGACCGGGGCGTGAAAGAACTTCTCGGTTTTGAAACCCCGGCTCCTTTGATTCTCGCTGGAGTGGGCGAAGATGTCGCGATGTACCGCTCCATCAACACCTATTCGAATCTGTTGGAGCAAGTATCCAGGGCAGTCCCGGCGCTGCACTAACGCCCGTTCAGATTCTGCGTCAGGCCCACGACATCACCCTGTTCGACTTCCAGCGCCGAGCGGCCCTTGAGATGTCCGAATCGAAGGAGCGCTTGGCGCCGGGGCGATTCTCCACTGATGTGGAAAGCATTTTGCGGGCAGCAGCGGGAGGCAGCGTGAGTCACCTCTACCTGGATGAGAAAGGACAGCACATGGGAGCCTTTGATGGCAAACGTTTCGGTGGCCACGCCAACTGGCGCGAAGAAGATCTTCTGAACGTTGCCGCAATGGAGACCCTACTGCACGGCGGAGCGGTCTACTCACTGCCCAGCCACTTGATGACCGGCCCTGTTGCCGCCGCGGCTCTTCGATATTAGGAGATAGGACCAATGAAGATTCTGGTTGCAGTGGATTCGTCCGACGCGAGTGCGATTGCAGCTCGCGAAGCAGCAGCCCGGCTATGGCCAGCCGGAACAACCGTACGCGTGATTAGCGTGGTGGAACCATTGTATGGCTGGAGCGCCCCGGAGCTTGAAATGGCGCTTCAGCAGTCCGGCGAGCAGACGGTGCGATGCGCCGCTGAGCATTTCGTACAGGCTGGGCTGAAGACCACAACGGCGGTACTGACGGGCGATCCAAAGACGGTCGTAGTGGACGAAGCGGCGGAGGGCCACGCCGACTTTGTGGTTATCGGGTCCCACAATGCCAGCGGCGTAGTGCAGTTCCTGCTGGGCAGCGTTGCTCGAGCGGTTGCGCGCCTGGCAACCTGCTCGGTGGAGATCGTACGGACGAGCCCTGGTCCCACGCCGCTCCGAATCCTGTTGGCTACCGATGGCTCGGAGTGCTCGAAAGCGGCAGCGCGATCTGTCGCACAGCGCCCATGGCCGGCCGGAACCACATTTCGAATCCTGAGCGTCATAGAACCGTCGGCGCCAGTGCTTCCGATGTCTTACTTCAGCGCGGAAATGATGGAGGAACTGCGCGGTAAAGACATGCAGCGCGCTGAGAGCATTCTGTTGGGGGCTGGCATCGAAGCCAGCAGCACCGTCGCAGTTCCTGCCGCCAGTGCCAAAGAATTGATCCTGAGCGAAGCAGCGGAATGGAATGCGGGTCTGATTGTGGTAGGTTCGCATGGCCGGCGCGGCCTGAAACGGGTGGCGCTTGGGAGCGTTTCTGAAGCCGTGGCGCTGCACGGCAACTGTTCAGTGGAAATCATCCGCGGCCCAAGTTAACGAACTAAGCGGTACCATCCAAAGCATCTGGCGCCTACACATACCACGAAGCACGCGCGGGGCTCCCAACGTTGTTGCTATTTCAAGTAGCCCTTTTCGGTCAGTTTTTGGATGATTTGTCGCGCATCGGATTCCGGGTTTTCCCCCAGGAGCACAACATCCGGCGCCTCCGAGGGTTCGTAAGGGTCTTGTAATCCGGGTACGTTCGTGGCCTCGCCGGCCGCAGCGCTGCGATAGATGCCCTTGGGATCTCGCGCCTTGCAGGCTTCAAGGGGCACATCCACGTAGACTTCGATGAATCGGCCAATCTGGCTCCGCGCGCGTTCACGGTAAGCCCGTCGATTCGCCGTCGCGTCGAACACCACCGGGACGCCGTGTTCCACCAAAAGCCCACCGACGAAGGCCATTTGCCGATAAAACGCTTCTCTGCCCTTGGCGTCATAATCGCCGGCGAAAACCTTCCGCAACACGTCGAACTCTAATACCGCCACGTCTACGCCGCGATTAGCGAGTTGAGCCTTCAGAGCTGTCGCGATCGTGGACTTGCCGGAAGCCGGCAATCCCGTAATCCAAACTGCGAATGCTTCGTTCCTACGTCCCACAATATGTGTTGACTTGGCGCGGGTCGAAACTCTCTTGTTCCAGGACTGCCAGGATGAAAGCGAGCAGCTTCTTGCGTACTGAATCCTCGAGCGAGGGATACCAAACGGGACTGGCGAGCACTAACGCCCTGAATACAAAAAAGGGGGCGGCGACCTCCAGGATCTCGCGATCCCCGGTCTTTTCTAAGTAGCGACCCCAGAACCGCAGGAATAGATCGTCGAAAGCTCCTTCCAGCTTTCCGCTGCGTTGAAGCGAAAAGAAGAGGTAATTCAGAGTGATGCACGTCACGTCGTCAGCCGGATCCCCATACTCGCCGCGCGATCGATCTAAGACGCGGAAATCGGCCCCCGATGCAAATAAAATGTTCCAGGGATGAAAGTCCCCGTGTACTCTTCGCAGGCGGTGAGTTCGACTCTTCAGACGCCAGCGCCATTGGACCGCCCGATGCTCAATTTGTTCCAGAATGTCTGGCGTGAACACCGGGTGCGGCGGATAGGAATCCACTAAGCCCATGATGCATTCGCCATCGCCCACAAGTTCGCGATTGCGGCGGATATACAATCTTTGATCGCTGCCCCGTTCGGCGTGAACCTCTACCAGGTAATCACAGAGCGCACCGGCTCGGACACAGTCGAGCTCAGTCAGCATGCCGGTATCGCGCACTTGATCGAGATCCAGAGCGTAGGGCTGACCTTCCGCATATTCGGTAAGTAGACAAAACTCCTCGACACCGCCGAGCGAAATCAGACCGCCAGGCTGGAAGCCACCAACGTCTAGCGATCGTACATGACGCGGGAGGCGATTGAAAGCCTGGTGCGACCACAATAAAATGCGAGCCCGGTCCGACATATGTTCGTGACCGAATGAACCAGGGCCCATGGTATGGAGGACGGCGCTCTCCCTGCGGCCCGCCAATTCGTAATCCACTCGGATTGGTACGCCATATCCAAAGCCCTTGCCCTCCTCTGGCTCGGCCAGGCGTCGAAGTTCCAGCACTCGCACCGCGTCTTTGAGGACCGATCGTAGGTATCGCTCCACAGTTTCGCGCTCTAACTGAGGAGTTTCACTCATGCCGCGATACGGCAACTCAATTGCACGCTTCATTGTAGTTCGACAATGCTAGATCCTCGGAAAGGAGGCATCCGATGAAAGTTCGTGAGGTCATGACGAAAAACGCGAGTTTCTGCGGACCGGAATCGTCGCTCGAGGAAGCGTCCTTCCTGATGCAGAAGAACAATTGCGGCTTTCTTCCCGTGGTTGGGGACGGCGGCAACGTGATTGGAGTTTTTACGGACCGCGATATGTGCATCGCGCTGGGCACTCGCAACCAGAAGCCGTCCGACGTGCGCGTGTGGGACGTAATGCCACGAAAGCTTTTCACGTGCATGGAGGGGGACGATATTCATTGTGCTCTCAAGACGCTGCGCGACGCCAGAATCCGGCGGCTTCCCGTGATCGACCGCGATAGCTCACTGGTTGGAGTTCTCTCCCTCGATGACATCGTGCTCAATGCGCGAGAACACCTTGTAAGGAAAAACATTTCCTACGGAGACGTTGAGAATACCTACAAGGCCATCCGTCGTCGGCCAGCTCTTCCCAACAAAGCGGGAGTCACTGTATCCTTCAAAGCGCCGATCCAGAATAGAACCGAAGCATAAAAAGAGGGGCGTTCTTACACGCCCTTTTTCGTTCCTATTTCCTATTCGCCGCGGCTAAGCCGCGACGGCGATACGAGCAACGCTTGGAGCCCACGGCTGTGAGTTTCATCGCACAGGCTCAGCGGTCTCAATGGCATGGCTCGGAATAATGCTGCATCGGGTACGATTTCTCTGACTAGGGATCGTTTTTTTCGATCGCCAGTGCCTCCGCCAACACGGCGGGCGCAGGTCGATAGCCATTGAAGGTTGTCTCAGTTGCTTTGGTGGACTTTCTCCAAAGAATTGAGAGTCGCATATCCACGGCGAAGCGGCTTACCAGCCAGATCGAACCGGTTACGGGCATCATTTCCAGCTCCATCGTTGTCCCTGGCAACACTCGAGCAAGCAGTCCAAAGATTGAAACGGACTTCAGCACCTCGGCTTCGGCTTTAACCCAATGGAAGCTCTCTTTGTCAACCCACAGGCGACCCTGCATGCCGGTGAGGATTTTCGCAGTACGGGTCGGTGGCCGATAGCTGGACTTCGGTTTGGCCTCCAAAACGTAGCAAGCGTGGCCATCGATCGTCTCATCTCCTGCAAATGTAAAGTCCAATGCCTTGGTGAACTCCTCCAAAAGAATTCCGTTCTGCTCGCGCATCTTGCCATACTGTTCGGCTCGTTGCCGAGCTTCCCGCGGAGCTTCGTGACTTCTGCGGGCGACTTCCTCCCTCAAGCGTTGCAACGCCAGTTTCTGCGGGTCCGCGGAAAGAGGCTTATCGTCGACGGCGATGGGCATGTAGTAGTCGGACCCCTGGATCGTTTTGGGAGACGCCTCCTGGCAATCCGCCCGCGCTTCGTGCCTGGTTCTATCCGGGAGATAATTTCGGCCAGGAGTTCGTTTATCCGAAAGGTCTAGCGTCCACGATCGCGCGAGAAGCCGGCGCGACAGTGATAGCGACACCCGCGCAAACCGAAGCTGAGCTGAAAACTGCTCCGCTAGCGGAGATCAACAAAGCGGGAGAGGAAAAGCCGGTCCCTGAGGAAGCGCTTGCTGCGCTTGCGCCAGGACTTCCTCCATTGGCGCTTGCGCCACCGTTAGAGCCTACTTCGGTAACGTTGCCCAAGACAGCCAGTCCGTTTGTCGCGGTTGGATTGGCGGGTCTGATCGCGTTGATTATGGGCGGCGCCCTGCGATTTGCAGTCTCGCGTGTTACGAATCGCTAAGCAGAGGCGACCATGCGGATACGAATGAAGGTTGGGGCTAGACTGCTACTGGCGGCGGATTTACTCCTCCTCGTGGGCACCGCAAGCTTGCTGCTATTCGCATGGTCGCTCCTAGATGGAACGTACTACCAATACATGCAGAGGATCCGATTCGAGAAGGAATTTGCAACCATAGGGTGCATTTCGCGTTCTGCCGATTCTGCCCGGACGTGATCCAATGCTCATTGGAGAACTTATCGTGCCCCGCGTCGGCTTGAGCGTGATGGTGCGAGAGGGAATGGACTCCACCACGCTGCGCCGCGCAGTGGGACACGTGCCATCGACAGCCCTCCCCGGACAACCGGGGAACTTCGTAGTTCTGGGACACCGCGATACGTTTTTCCGACCCTTGCGTGAACTCGAGAAGGGCGATACAGTACAGATCTCGACCACCCGGGGCCGCTTCACCTACTCGGTCGAATCTATCGAGGTGGTTGAGCCGGAGGGTATCAGTCTGGGGGCGCCTCCATCGGAAAGCGTCGCTACGTTGATCACCTGCTTCCCATTCAACTATGTCGGGACGGCTCCGCGGCGCTTTGTAGCCCGGGCGCGCTTAAGAGACGGCACTCCGGGCGGTGAGCCTCACTGACCACAGCCGGATAGTTAGCTGGTCATGCGCCAGTTTCATGTCTTTATGCTGGGCGACCCATTTTGCGTCTGGCCGCGATCATCAGACCAAATAAGCCGATGCCGAGCACCTTCAAAAAGCTGGGTTCTGGAATCGGTGCCGGCCCGGTGATAAATGTGAAGTCAGTGGCCGTTCTGTCGATACCGGACGTGTTTCCAGCCAAGGCTACCAAGTCAAAGGGCGAGGCCGCGCCCGAACCGAAATTGATTGGACCAGTTGCGGTATTCAATCCCAGCTCATCAGTAAGAGTGCCCCTCGAATCGTCGACTAGATTGGAGGCATAGAGTTCTTGCCCGAAGCCGCTGAGCCCAAAGAGGTTCTCGGCGTAGCCGGAGCCGGGGCCGGAGGATGAAAGGTTACCTCCGGAAAGACCCAACCCGTAGATTGCGCCATTCAGGTCGGTAACATTGTAGAACAAGGTGGCGGAATCATCCAAGCCTGGCTGTATTACGCCGAGGCCGGCGACTATTACGAAGCGTGGAAGTCGCTAGTGGAGAACAATCCGCTGCCAGCCATCATGGGCCGCGCCTGCTACCATCCGTGCGAGGCGCATTGCAATCGGGCGCAACTCGATCAGCCGGTACACATCCACGCGGTGGAGCGTTTCCTGGGCGACGAAGCCATCCGACGCGGGTGGCAATTCGATGCCGCCCCGCAAGCATCCGGTAAACAGGTCCTGGTTGTCGGATCGGGTCCGTCGGGTCTGTCCGCCGCTTATCACCTTTCGCGACTCGGCCATAAAGTAACCATTTATGAAGCAGGCCCCGCCGCCGGAGGCATGATGCGTTTCGGCATTCCCAAGTATCGCCTGCCGCGCGAGATACTGAACGCCGAGATCGCCCGCATTGAGCACTTGGGCGTAACCATTCGCCTCAACACGCGCGTGGACAATCTGGCGAACGTACTGGATGACAAGCGCTTCGACGCCGTATTTCTGGCGGTCGGCGCGCACATTTCCAAGCGCGCTTATATTCCCGCCGGAGATGCCAGCAAGATCCTGGATGCATTGGCCGTATTGCGCAGCGTGGACGGCGGGAAACTGCCGGAGCTGGGACGCCGTGTCTTGGTGTATGGCGGCGGCAACACGGCGCTCGACTTGGCGCGTACGGCCAAGCGATTGGGCACCCTCGAGACCCTGATTGTCTACCGCCGCACTCGTGAGAAGATGCCCGCGCACGATTTTGAAGTGCAAGAAGCCGTTGAGGACGGGATCCAGTTCAGGTGGCTATCCACCATTAAGGAGGCCGGTGAATCCAGCTTCAAAGTGGAAAAGATGCAGCTGGACGAAAAAGGATTTCCGCAGCCCACTGGAGAATTCGAAACCGTCGAGGCGGATTCGTTGGTGCTGGCTCTGGGCCAGGACGTGGACTTGAGCTTCCTCGAGCGAGTACCGGGTTTGGAGATTGTCAACGGTGTGCTGAAGGTCAGTGCGCAAATGATGACCGGTCATCCAGGCGTGTTCGCGGGCGGCGACATGGTTCCCGATGAACGCACGGTGACGGTCGCGGTGGGACACGGGAAGAAGGCGGAGCGAAATATCGATGCTTGGCTGCGCGGTGATGCTTATCGACAGCCTCCCAGGCACGAAGTGGTGGCCTTCGACCAGCTCAATGCCTGGTACTATTCGGACGCGCCGTTAACCGTGCAGCCGGTGCTGGATACCCTCCGGCGGCAGACCACATTCGAGGAGGTGGTGAGCGGCCTGGACGAGAGCAATGCGCTGTTCGAAGCGCGCCGCTGCCTGTCCTGCGGCAACTGCTTCGAATGCGATAACTGCTACGGGGTTTGTCCAGACAATGCCGTAGTCAAGCTGGGTCCGGGGAACAGATTCCGCTTCAACTACGACTAGGAGCCTGTCCGATTAATGCGACGAGAACCACTCGAATACCCGGCTTTCCCGTAGCACGAAACCTTGGCGACCCT
>Ga0302325_10002692_pt1 | contig 42816 bp, 39 predicted proteins | sample Palsa_T0_2_FD_201948 | JGI IMG/M metagenome (GOLD analysis project Ga0302325, IMG submission 201948) | Peat permafrost microbial communities from Stordalen Mire near Abisko, Sweden - Palsa_T0_2 | ecosystem: Environmental > Terrestrial > Soil > Palsa > Peat permafrost | place: Sweden: Abisko... | reverse complement strand
TCCTTCGGAAGTTCTCGGGCACGGACCTGCGCCGCGAGATCCCGGTCTGGCCGGCCCCCGTCGAGTACAGGAGGTTCGCGGGCGGCTCCGCCCGGCGCCCCGAGGGCGAGATGCGCCAGGCGCGCACCGGAAACGAGGGGGAGATGATCGCGCTGCGCCAGTACGAGTCCGGCGACTCGCACCGGCTGATCCACTGGAAGGCGAGCGCGCGCTCGCGCCAGCTCCTGATCCGCCAGTTCTCCTCGCAGAGCTCCGACGCGTGCTCCATGTGGCTGCGGACCGACGCCTCGGTGTGGACGCGGGCGGACCAGTTCGAGCTCCTGATGAGCTTCGCGGCGACCCTCGCCCAGGACCTTTTCCGCGCGGGGCGCCTGCGCTCGACGGCGATCGACGCGAACCGCCCGGTCGCGGCGAGGAGGGTCGCGGACCTCGAGTCGTTCCTCGACCGGCTCGCGGAGGCGCTCCCGCTTCCCGCGCCGCCGGGCGGCGCGGCCCCGGAGGCCGGCCAGGGGCGCATCCGCATGAACCTCCTCACGTTCGAGCCCGACGGCGCCAGGGGCGTCGCGGCATTCATCAATGGAAGCAAGGTCGCAGCGACTTAGCCCGGACGAGCTCAACCTGCTGAGGTGGCTCCTCGGCGGGGTGCTCATGCTCCTGTCGATCGCGACGGTGTTCTACCTCGACATCGACTCGGACGCCATGGCCGCGGTCGCGGCGGCCGGAGTCCTCTTCGCGCTTGTCAGGCCGGCCTCGCCGGCCCGCGTCCCGCTGCTGGCGCACAGGCTCGCCTTTCCCGCCATCCTCGCGTTCTTCGCGGGCGACCTCTGGTACACGGGCCAGCTCCTCCCGGCCATAGTCAGGCTGGACCTCCTTCTTATCCTCTACCGTGGGATAAGCCACCGCGCCCGCCGCGACGACCTGCAGATCGTCGTCCTCGGCCTCTTCCTGATCGTCGTCGCCGGCGTCCTCACGGTGTCGCTCATATTCGCGGCGCAGATCCTCCTCTTCACGGCCTGCGCGCTCGGCCTGCTCCTGGCCGTCACCATATCGTCGGCGGCGGACGGGGGCCAGGCCCCGAAGCTCGCCCTGCGCGGTGTCGTCCCCCCGTGGGCCGCCCATGCCAGCTGGCGCGAGCTCGCCCGGAGGCTGTGGGAGGTCGCCGACTGGCGGCTCCTCGCCTCGGCGACCGCGCTCTTCGTCGGCGTCGTCGCCGTGTCGGGCCTGCTGTTCCTGGCGATCCCGCGCTTCCAGCTTGAGAACAGCCTCTTCCTCGACCGCTTCATCATGAAGAAGGCGATGACCGGGTTCAGCGACCGGATAAAGTTCGGCGACATCACCGAGATCGCGCAGGACGACGGCATCGCGTTCGACGTGGACCTTTCGGACGCCTCCCAGGCGCCCGCGAACCCCTACTGGCGGATGGTCGTCCTCGACGAGTACAGCAACGGGGGCTTCAAGCTCTCGTCGGGCCTGAGGGCGACGTTCGGCCACGAGCTCATGGGGGCGAACATCTACCCCGGCCTCGGGGGCACGAGGGGCGCGCCGACGTGGACCTTCTACATGGAGCCGGGCGTGAGCCGGTACCTTCCGCTCCTCGGCAGCTTCAACGTCCTGCGGTTCCGCGACATCGAGCACTACATGTACTCGCCGAACCTGGCCCTTTTCTCGCTGCACGACGAGCCCGCGACGATGACCGCCTACCGGGTCGAGGGCATGGCGGCCGAGGCGGGCGAGCTGCACGACAAGGCGTTCGCCGGCCGTTGGGCGAAGCGGGGACCCGCGGGCCTGCCCCTCCAGATCGGCCTCGACGGCCTTTCCGCCAGCGACAAGGCGGCGCTCGCCCGCGTCACCGCGAAGGTCGGCCGGACTCCGGGGATGGGCGCCGAGGAGTTCGCGAGGCGGGCGATCGACCTGCTCGCGCGCACGCACGCGTACTCGCTCTCGCCGCGCATCCCGCCGGGCAAGGGCGATCCCCTCGTGAAGTGGATTGATTCAACGGAGCCCGGGCACTGCGAGCTTTTCGCGGGCGCCCTCGTGGTCATGGCCCGCTCGGCGGGGATCCCGGCCCGCGTGGTCACGGGGTTCAAGGGGGGCACCTGGAACGGCTACTCGGGCAACTACACCGTGCGCAACTCGGACGCCCACGCCTGGACCGAGATATGGGACGAGGGGAAGGGCGCCTGGCTCAGGGAGGATCCGCTCGCCCCCGCCGCAGCGGCCGACAGGTCGAAGGAGACGGGCGCCGCCGCCCTCGCGGGCCTCATGGACCGCAGCTGGTCCGCCCGGCTGAACAGCCTGCGGGTGTTCTGGTACCGCCGGATCGTGAACTTCGACCAGCAGTCCCAGATCGAGACGCTGAGGGCGGTGAAGACCGCGACGGACGGCTACGGCAAATGGCTTCGCTCCGCGGTGTCCGGCATCGGCGCCGGGATTAGGTCCTGGATCACCCGGCCCTGGGACACCTCGCGGATCGTCGAGCTCGTCGCGATGGGTGGCGCGGCGGCGGCGGCCTACTGGCTCCTTGTCGCCGGCCGGTGGCGCCTGAAGTTCATGGGACGAGGCCGGGGGTTCGACCCGGTCAGGCACGAGGCCGGCCGCTGGCTCGCGCGCGTCGACGAGCCGGAGGCGCTGGTCGCGGACCTGCAGCGCCTGCGCTACGGGCCCGCGCCGACTTGGCCGCGCCCGTCCGAGGTCTTCGGGAGGGCGAGGCGGGCGGCCTCTAGTTCAAGGCGACGCCGGCGCGCTTCTTCTCAAAAAACTTCTTGAGGATCGCCGAGGCGATCGGTGACGCCTCTATTCCGCCTCCGAAGCTTTCCCCGAGGGGGCCATCGACTGCAACGGCGACCGCGATCTCAGGGTTCTCCATGGGGGCGAAGCAAATGAACCAGGCCTCGTCCACCTTGCCCTGGGGCCTCGTGATCTGGGCCGTGCCTGTCTTCCCCGCGATATCCACCCCGGACACCCAGAAGTTTGGGATTTTCGGGAAGTTTGCCGTCCCTAAGGGCGCGGACGTGCAGCCCAGCATCCCCTTCAGTATGGCGGCCCTCTGCGAAGCCGAGAGCCCTGTGCGCTCGGTGTGCTGCGTCCGCCGGTTGGGGTCGTGGATGAGCGTGGGCCTGGTCCAGACCTCGTCCCGGGCGAAGGAGGCCGCGAAGCAGGCCATCACGAGCGGCGTGACCCCAAGGTAGCCCTGGCCGATCGACATGTTCGCCGTGTCGCCGAGGGACCAGCTCTCACTGCGCGCCTTCTGCTTCCACGCTGGGTCGGGCACGAGCATGCGGTGCGTCTCGTCCGGGAGCTCTATCCCCGTGGGCCGGTCGAGGTGGAAGCGGCGCGCCTCCGCCGCGATCGTCTCGACCCCGGTCTTCAAGCCGACGGTCCAGAAGTAGATGTCGCAGCTTTCGGCGATTGCGTCGGGAAGCTGGAGCTTGCCGTGGTGCCCGAGCCCGTTGTCGCAGGAGAAGCGGCGATTGCCGATCATCATCGAGCCCTCGCAGTCGGCCGGCTCGTCCTCGGGCGTCACGGCGCCGCTCATGAGGGCGGCGGTTGAGACGACGATCTTGAACGTGGAGCCAGGCGCGTAGACGCCGTTGAGCGCGCTGTCGGTCCAGGCCTTGCGCTCCTCGATGTCCGCCGCGGCCTCCTTGCTCAGGTGCGGCGAGAACGAATTGAGGTCGTAGCTCGGCCTGCTCGCCATCGCGAGCACCTCCCCGGTCCTCACGTCCATCGCGACCGCCGCGCCGGTCTCGTCGGCGATCGCATCCTCGGCGGCCCTCTGGAGGTCGATGTCGAGGCTGGTCGTCAGCCGGTGGCCCTGGACGGGGACGCGGTACTCGATCGGGGGGTTGACCTTGTACCCGGCGGGGTCGACCCGGACGATCGTGTAGCCCGCCTCGCCCTGGAGCGTTGAGTCGAACTCCTTCTCGAGCCCGTCACGGCCCACGGTTCCCTTCATCTTGAGGGTGGTCAGCCCGTCGCCCGGGAAATCATCGTCGTCCTCGCTCTCGTTCGCCCCGACGTAGCCCAGCACGTGGGCGGCGGCGTCCCCGTAGGGATAGAACCTCGTGCTCGACTTGAAGAGCTGAAGCGGCGAGTTCACCGGCAGCTGCTCGATCAGGCGCGCGAACTCCTCGGGCTGGAGGTCGTCGACGAGGATGTAGGGCAGCAGGAGCTGGCGGTCCAGGTGGCGCTTGAGGCCAGCGGCGTCGACTACGGCGTCGCGCCCCAGGATCTCGTTGACCTGGTCCATGTACCGCTTGACGACGCTCACGTGGGCGAGCTGCTCGACCTGCGCGGTGGTGGGGAGGTCGCCCGTCCCCCGGTAGTTGGCCTCGATCTGCTTGAACTCCTTGCGGAACTCGGGCCGCAGCTCGTCGAGGTAGAGCACGACCGCGTTCCTGGGCCGGTTGCCCACGAGAAGCCTGCCGTTCCGGTCCATGATGTCCCCGCGCGATCCCGGCGTGATGATGCGCCGCTCGTTCTGGAGGCGCTCCTGCTCGTGGTGGATCGCCCCCCGGAATATCTGCTGGTAGGCTAGGCTGCCGGCGAGGACCAGGAGGAGGAGGGCGATGACCCCGTGAAACGCGATGATCCTCGGGTCGAATCCGGTCTTCGACTCGACAAGGCTGCCGGGGCGTTCTTTGGGCGCTGCCATCGGGTCTTGGGGCGCCAGCCTACTGCGCCCGCGACGGATGCGCACGCGCCAATTCGAGCGTGCGCAGCTGCAGCGCGAAGAACCAGGGTGCGATGACGACGAGCGCGACCTGGGACCACACGAGGTCAGAAAGGATCCTCGGCCACGACGCGGCGGTCCCGTGGGCGAGCCGGATTCGGGCGAAGGTGAGCGCCAGGAAGAGGGCGAGGTTGAGGAGGAGCGCGACAATGACCCTGACGGCCGTCTCGTCGCGCTGCAGGCGCTCCCTCGCGTTGTAGACCACCGCGTGGGCGACGCCGAAGAGTGCCGCGTGGGTCCCGAAGGCGACCGGGGTGACGGAGTCGCACAGCAGGCCGCCGAGGACGGACGCCGTGAAGCCATCGCGGAAGGGCATCATGAGCGCCGAGTAGGCGACGAAGAGCCCGCCGGCGAAGAGCCAGACGTGCATCCCGGAGAGCGCGCTGTTCGCCTCCGCGACGAGCGCGCGGAGCACGTATACCGTGAGGAAGAGGGCGACGGCACCGCGCATGAGAGGCTTCCCCCTAGTTCGCCGCGGCCGGCACGAGGACGGTCACCTCGGTCAGTTCCGAGAGCCGCGGGTCGAGCTCGACCTCGCCGGTCTTGAAGAGGCCGTCCTGGCTCGATTCCACGTGGATGATCCTGCCGATGGTCAGCCCGGGCGGGTAAACGCCGCCGAGCCCGGAGGTGGCGAGGAGCTTCGGCGCCGAGCCGCTCGCGTAGACGTCGAGGGGCAGGAACTCGACGACCCCCTTCGCCGCCCCGAACACCTGGTTCTCGCCGCCCTGGTAGCTGATGGGGCGCGTGTCGCCGTCCACGACGGCCGCGATCCGCAGGCCCGGGTCGCTCGTGAGCTGGACGACCGACGTGTAGGCGTGGACCTCGGAGACGCGCCCCACCACGCCGCCGCTGTAGACCACGGGAGCGCCGACCGGGATGCCGTAGTCCGAGCCCTTGCGGATCACCATCCGCTGCCACCACCCCGAGAAGTCGCGCTGGGCCACCTGGGCGTGCTCGAACTTGAAGTTCTCCATCGGCGGCATCTTCAGGAGCGACTGGAGGCGCCCGACCTCGACCCGGAGCTCGTCGTTCTGCTGCACGGAGAACGAGTACTTTGAATTGAGCCGGGCCATGTCGACGCCGGCCTCGATCAGCTCGTTCTTGGAGTGGATCTTCAGCGCCCAGAACCGCTGGAGGTCGCTCGCGTACGAGGCGGCCACCGTCACGGGCGCCGTCATCTCGAAGAAGCTCGCCCTCGCGAGCGTCTTGATCGCGATCGGGGCCACGAGCCACGCCGCGAGGGCGAAACCCAGCACTGCGAAGGGTCGGGCTTGGTCGAATCGCTGGGACCTGCCAATCCTCACGCGTTCTGCATGAGCCAGGACAGGTCGTTCAGGACGGCCCCTGTGCCATTGGCCACCGCAGAGAGGGGATCGTCGGCCACGGTGACTGGCAGGCCTGTCTTGTCGCTGAGCAGCCGGTCGATCCCCCGAATGAGCGAGCCGCCCCCGGCCATGACGAACCCCCGGTCCACGAGGTCGGCCGAAAGCTCCGGCGGGCAGCGCTCAAGCGTCGTGCGGACCGCGTCCACGATCGCGGCGATCGTGTCGGACAGGGCCTCGCGCACCTCCTGGGAGGTAATGTGGATCGTCTTCGGCAGGCCCGCGACGCTGTCGCGGCCCTTGACCTCCATCGTCAGCTCCTCGTCGAGCGGGTAGGCGGAGCCGATCCGCATCTTGATCTCCTCGGCCGTGCGCTCGCCGATCAGGAGGTTGTAGGCCCGCTTCATGTAGCTGATGATCGCCGCGTCGAGCTCGTCCCCCGCGACCCGGATGGACTTCGAGAACACGATCCCGTTGAGCGAGATGATCGCGATCTCGGTCGTGCCGCCGCCGATGTCGACGATCATGTTGGCCGCGGGCTCGTCGATGGGGAGTCCGACGCCGATGGCCGCTGCCATCGGCTCGGGTATCGTGATCACCTTGCGCGCGCCCGCGTGGGTCGCGCTGTCCATGACCGCGCGCTTCTCGACGGCCGTGATCCCGGACGGGATGGCGATCACGACGCGGGGAGGGGCCCTGAAGCTCTGGCTGGCCTTCTGGATGAAGTAACGGAGCATCGCCTCCGTCACGTCGAAGTCGGCGATCACGCCGTCCTTCATCGGGCGGATGGCCGTGATGTTGCCGGGCGTGCGGCCGAGCATGCGCTTCGCCTCGTCGCCGACGGCGCGGACCTTGCGGGTCACGGTGTCGAGCGCGACCACCGAGGGCTCCCGCAGGACTATCCCCTTGTCCTTGAGGTATACGAGCGTGTTGGCCGTCCCGAGATCGATTCCGATGTCGTTGGAGAAGTAACCGAAAAGGTTGGCCATGATCTCGGGTTGCGGGGGCTGGAGGTAGCTGGCGTTGCCGCCGACGGAATCGAATGGGCCGCGCAGGCAGCTGTCAACGAGGGAAATACGCTGGTTGGGGTTGACGGAGAGGGGTGGCCGCGGCGATTTTACGCAAGGGCGGCTGCCATGCACGGAATCCTGTTTATCCAAGACCTGGCGGTGATCCTGCTCGTCGCCGGGGCCGTGGGCTGGCTCTGCCAGAGGTTGGGGCTCTCGATCGTGGTCGGCTTCCTCACGGCGGGGATCCTGGTCGGCCCGGGGATGCCCTACCTCGCGCTCGTCTCGGACGTCGGTCGAATCGAGACGCTGGCCCAGGTCGGGCTCGTCTTCCTCATGTTCTCCATCGGGCTTCGCCTGAGCCTGCGCAAGCTGCGCCGGCTCGGCCTCCCGCTCCTCGCCGCCGTTTTCGGCGGCGCCGTCGCGATGTACTACCTCTCCCGCCTGCTGGCGGCGTCGCTCGGCTGGAGCTCGACGGAGGGCCTTTTCCTCGCGGGCATGCTCATGATCTCGTCCTCTTCGATCATCGGGAAGATCCTGCACGAGACCGGGCTCAACCACGAGCGGGCCGGCCAGCTCGCCCTCGGTGTCTCGGTGCTGGAGGATGTCGTCGCGGTCGTCATGCTGGCCTTCCTGGAGTCGGTGGTCCAGCTCGGCGGGACCGGCACAGGCCACGCCTCCGAGATGGGCGTCAGCATCCTGCACCTGGGGGCCTTCGTGGCCGTCATCGGGCTGGCGGGCCTCATCCTCGTCCCCTGGCTCCTGAAGCGCATGAGCATCTCGATGGACGAGGAGCTGCAGACCCTCGGTCTCGCCGCGCTCCTCTTCGGCCTGGCGATCCTCGCCCAGAGGGCGGGGTATTCCCTGGCGCTCGGGGCGTTCCTCCTCGGCATCATCGTCGCCGAGACGCCGCACCGCCACCAAGTCGAGCGCACGTTCGAGGGCATGCGCGACGTGTTCAGCGCAGTGTTCTTCGTCGCTATCGGCATGCAGATCGACGTCCACGAGTTCGTCCAGACCGCCGGCCTGATCGCCGGCGTCGCCGCGTTCACGCTCGTCGCCCGGCCCCTGGCGGTCTCCGCCGGACTCTGCATGATCGGGATCCCGGCCCGCGACAGCATCAGGGCCGGCCTCATGACGGCCCCGATCGGGGAATTCTCCTTCGTCATCGCCCAGCTCGGGGTCGGGGCCGCCGTCGTGCCCGCCCGGTTCTACCCGCTCGTCGTCGGCGTCTCGCTCCTGACGACGCTCATCACGCCGTTCGTTGCCAGGGCCTCCGGCGGGATCGCGACGGCGGTCCTGGCACGCCAGCCGGGCTGGCTCAAGGACTGGCTGGACTACTACCAGGACTGGCTCGAGCGCTTCATGCGCCAGCGAAAGAGGAGCCCCATCTGGCAGCTGAGCCGAAAGCGCTTCGCGCAGGTCGGCATCGAGATGCTGTTCGTGAGCGGCGTCCTCGTGTTCTCGCGCGAGATCTACACCGGCATCCAGGACTGGCTCGGCCGCGACTTCCCGAACGGCGCCCAGGTCTGCTTCTGGATCCTCCTCGCCTTCGCCGTCGTCGCCCCCCTGGTCGCGATCTGGCGCAACTGCTCCGCGCTCGCGCTCCTCTTCGCCCAGGTCTCAACGGCCCCGCACCCGCGCGGCAGGCAGCTGGCGCCGGTCGTAGAGGCGGGGCTCAAGGTCCTCGCTGCGGCGGTCCTCACGGTCTGGCTCATCGCGGTCGTTCCCGCGGAGGACACGGCGCGCTGGCTCCTCTTCGCTAGCGCCCTCGTCGCGGTCGTGGCGGTGTTCCTCCTGCGCCGCAGGCTGATCTACTGGCACAGCGCGCTCGAGGTGGAAATCCAGAACATGCTGCAGCCCTCCGAGACAAAGATGACGTCGACGACGGCGCCCTGGCTCGGCCGCCACCCGGACTGGGACCTCCACATGATCGACTGCACTCTGCCGGACCTGGCCGACTGCCAGGGGCGGACGATCGCCGAGCTCGACCTGCGCGCGCGCTTCGGGTGCTCGGTCGTCGGCATCGAGAGGCAGGGCTTCATGATCCCGCTGCCGCCGCCCGAGTCCGCGTTCTACCCGCGCGACAAGGTGCTCCTCATGGGGACGATGGAGCAGGTGCAGGCCGGCCGCGCCTTCCTGGGCGGCGTCTCGGGCGCGCCGGAGACCGACTCGCTCTTCGAGGAGGTGCGCATGGACTCGGTCAACGTCCCGGATTGGAGCCGCGCCAAGGGCCGAACGATCGCGGAGATCTCGCCGGCGAAGGAGCACGGGGTCCAGATAGCGGGCATCCAGCGCGCCGGGGGGCGCATCCTAAACCCGGGGGCCCAGGAGGTCCTGAGGCCGCGGGACGAGCTCCTTGTCCTGGGAACGCCCGCCCAGATCCTCGAATTCCGCGGCTGGCTCGCCGACAACCCCGTCCAGGACGGTTAGCCGGCCGGCCCTAGTTTGTGCCGTGGGTCGAGGTGTCCGGCTTCTTGAGCTCTTCCTTGGCGGGGACGACCGGGTCGTCGTCCTTGGCGGCCTTCTTGAACTCCTTCATCGACTGGCCGAGTCCCCTCGCGAGCGAGGGCAGCTTCGATCCGCCGAAAAGGAGCAGGATGATCGCAAGGATGATCAGCAACTCACCACCGCTGAGGCCCATGACTGCGAGCGATGCCGGGACGTGCGATGACATGGGGCGAGGCTATCCGCTATTGAACCCTAGGCAAGAGCGTTCCGCGCGCTACGAGCGCGGCGGCGGCCGCAGCGAGGCGGCCACCTTCAGGAGGTTCTGCGCGTTGTCGATCTGCTCGGCGTCGAAGAAGCCGTGCAGCTGGCGTATGCGGGTAGGATGGCGCATCTTGCGCAGCGCCTTCGCCTCGATCTGGCGGATGCGCTCGCGGGTGACCTTGAACTGCTTGCCGACCTCCTCGAGCGTCCGGCTGTAGCCGTCCACGAGGCCGAAGCGCAGGGAAAGCACGCGGCGCTCGCGCTCGGTGAGCGTGTCGAGGACGTCGATGATCTTCTCGCGCAGGAGCGAGTACGCGGTCATGTCGTACGGGTTCTCCGCGGACTTGTCCTCGATGAAGTCGCCGAAGGAGGTGTCGTCGCCGTCGCCGACGGGCGACTGGAGCGAGATCGGCTGCTGCGCCATCTTCATGATCTGCTGGACGCGGTCGACCGGCAGGTTCATCTCGTCGGCCACCTCGTCGGGGGTCGGCTCGTGGCCGTACTCCTGAAGCAGCTGCTTCTGGACCTGCATGACCTTGTTCAGCGTCTCGATCATGTGGACCGGGATGCGGATCGTGCGGGCCTGGTCGGCGATGGAGCGGGTGATCGCCTGGCGTATCCACCATGTCGCGTACGTCGAGAACTTGTAGCCCCTGCGGTACTCGAACTTCTCGACGGCCTTCATGAGGCCCATGTTGCCCTCCTGGATCAGGTCGAGGAACGAGAGCCCGCGGTTCGTGTACTTCTTCGCGATCGATATGACAAGGCGCAGGTTGGCCTCGACCATCTCGGTCTTCGCGCGGTGCGCCTCGCGCACGTGGGTCATCGTCTGCTGGTAGACCGCGGTCAGCTGGTCGGGCGCGATCCTCTGGTGCAGCTCGATGTGCCGGAGCTTGTTGTTGATCGAGCGCGTGTCGATCGAGGCGTCCTTCTTTGTCTTCGGGTGCTTCGCCCGCTCGACCTGGCCCTGCATGAGCTCGATCTCCTCGAGAACGGGGCGCAGCTGCTCCAGGTACTCCTCGTAGACCTTCAGCTTGAAGAAGAACTTCGGGAAGTTCGCCCTGAGGGCCGTCTCCCGCCTGCGGAACTTCGAGAGGGCCTTCTTGCGCTCCGGCTCGCTGCGCGCCTTCGACTGCTCGATCCACGCCTCCTTGGTGCCGGCCTCGGACTTCTGGGTCGACTCGACCAGCTTCGGGAGCGTCCTGAAATAGGCGTCGCGGCTCTCGATCTTCTTGTCGATGACGATGCGGTCGAATCGCTCCTCGCGGTTGAGGAGCTTGGCGCCGAGGACCGCGATGTAGCCGCCCACGGCCGAGGCCTGGAACAGGGCCTCCTGGGCCTTGAGCTCCGCGTTCTCGATCCGCTTCGAAATCTCGACCTCCTGCTCCCGCGTCAGAAGGGGGACCTGCCCCATCTGCTTCAGGTACATCCTTACCGGGTCGTCGAGGATGTCGTTCTGCGACGAGCGCGACTCCTCCTCCTCGGCCTCCTCCTGGCGCTGCTTGTAGTCCTCGACCTGGTCGGGCTCGAGGATCTCTATCTCGAGGTTCTGCAGGATCGAGAGGACGTTATCGATCTCCTCCTGGTTCTCGATCGACTCGGGCAGCGCCTCGTTGATGTCGTCGAACGTGAGGTATCCCTGCTCCTTCGAGAGGCGGATCAGCTGGCGGATCTTCTCGTTGATGCCCCCGATCGGCGCGGCCGCGTCGCCTCCCTCGGCCGGCGCCGGCGGGGCGCTGGCGAGAACGGTCTCGACGGCTTCGGAATTGTGGTTGTCTGCTTGTTTGGCTTTGCGAGGCATGAAAATGGGAATTTGAGGGAACTGCGAAAGGAACACCTCAACCGGCCCCGGTGAGTGAAACCGGCTGCCGGAGCTGGCGTTGCAGATCGGACAATTCCCTCAGGAGCGACGTTGAGTCATTGTTAAAGTCCGATGGGGTGCTGGCTAATGCAAGTTCTATTTGGCGGATTCGGGACTCGAGCCCGCGGTCGCGCAGCCTGCGGATTCCCTCCCGGGCGACCTTGAAGGGCTCGTCCACTGCGGGCGCGTCGAAGAGCAGCGATGCCACAAGCGATTTTTCATCATCGCTTTCCACAAGCGGCTCGAGGTGGTCGCGGCCGGGCCAGTTCCCGCTCTCGAATTCCCCGAGGAACCGGTTGAGGAGCACGCCCTCGGTCTGGCGCTGGTCGATCCAGGGGTTGGGAATCGCCGAGCTCATGGGCCTGCCGAGGTCCTCGAAATGCAAAAGGAGGCGCAGGAGGTCGTGCTCGGGCGATACCGCGCCTGGGGCGCGCACGGGCGCCGGCGCCGGGGAGGGCGCGGTCGCGCGGGCGGCGCGCGCCGTCAGCCGCCGCAGGTCGCCCTGGAGCGCCGAGGCCGGAAGGCCCAGGAGCGCCGCGGCCTCGGATATGAACGCGGCCCTCGACACCTCGCTCTCCGCGGCGGCGATGATGGCGAGGACGCCCTGGGCGGCGCGGGACCTCTGCTCGGACGACGCGGAGGCGGGCGAGGGCAGGAGCGCCCGGCACGCGAAGGCCATGGCCGACATCGTGGACCTGCGGACCTCCGCGTAGGCCGCGAGCCCCCTTTCCTGGAAGAGAAGGTCGGGGTCGAGCTTCGCCTCACCGGCCAGCGTGAGAAAGCGCACCTCGATGTTCGCCTTGAGCGCCATCGGGAGCATCCGAAGCGCCGCCTTCTGCCCCGCGTCGTCGCTGTCAAAGAAGCACTCGACCTCGGCATGGTAGCGGCGCAGGAGGGCCAGCTGGCCCTCGGTGATCGACGTCCCCTGCGGCGCCACGGCGGTCTTCAGGCCAACCGACCAGCACCGGATCGCATCCAGCTGGCCCTCGACCATGACGAAGGGCTTCCCCTCCCCGACGGCCGTGCGCGCGCGGTCCAGGTTGAAGAGGAGGTGGCTCTTCGTGAAGATCGGCGTCTCGGGCGAATTGACGTACTTCGCCTCGCGGGACGGGTCGTCCTGCGGCGTGAGCGCGGTCTGCCTCGCGGTGAAGGCGACGACCCGGCCCTGGTGGTCCCGGATTGGGATCATGAGGCGGCCCCGAAACCGGGGCCTCAGGGCGCCCGACGTGATCATCGCGTCGTCGCGGATGAAGAAGAGGCCGCACTGGCGCAGGGCCTCCTCGGAGTACTTCTTCCTCTGGATGGCCGCGCCCAGGCCCCCGCCGTCGGGGCCCGCGGCGCCGATCTTGAAGTCCTCGGCCACCTCGGGCGCGAACTTCCGCTCGGCCCAGTAGGCCCTCATGAAGTCGCCCGCGGGCCCCGCGGACCGGAAGGCCTCGTGGAAATGGACGGCCGCCTGCTCGTGCAGGTCGTAGAGCTCCTGGCGCAGCGAGCGCTCCTCGCGGCTAGGCCCGGCCCCCTCCTCGTACTGGATGGCGACGCCGTAGCGCTGGCCCAGGGCCTCCACGGCCTCGGTGAACGAGAGCTGCTCCGTCTCGCGAACGAACGTGATGGCGTCGCCGGCCTTGCCGCAGCCGAAGCACTTGAAGAAGCCCTTGTCCACGTCGACGTTGAACGACGGCGTCTTCTCGTTGTGGAAGGGGCAGAGCCCCTTGAGGCGCGAGCCGCCCGCCTTCTTCAGGGCGACGACGCGCGAGATGACGTCGGCGATGTTGACGCGGTGCTTGAGGTCTAGGACGCAGCTGGGTTTGATGACGGGCATGGACTGCGCGCGGGCCTTTCGGCGGGCCTTGCTGAGCGGGCGAAGAATCCACTTTCAACCGCCCCCCCCGGCTGTCAAGTTCCCGAACCGCCCCAGCGCACAAAGTCAGCCGTTTGAGGAAACTTTGTCCCGCCGAAGGCGACTACACGCCATACACTCCATGCGAATCCTCACCTTTGCCGCCCTCGCGGCGGCCCTCGCCGCGGCCGCGCCCGCCCCCGGGGCCGACGTCACGCCGCCGGTGCAGCGGCCGCCCAAGGAGCCCGTCTGGGAGGCCCACCTGGACAGTTTCTCCGAGGTTTCCTACGCCGCCGAGGTCGAGAAGCTGATCTCGGCCTACGAGAGGGCCTCCGGCCGCCCGATCGCCCCGGGCGCGAAGGCGAAGGTGGGCCTCAAGATCTACTCGGACTCCGGACCGGGCATGGCGACGCCGAACGCCCTCGTCCACGCCGTCATCGGCTCCCTGGAGCGGCGCGGCTACGCGCAGAAGAACATCTTCCTCGTGGGGCTGAACCAGCTGCGCCTGCGGATGTCCGGCTACCTTCCGTCGCTCGTGACGGGCGCGACGCAGTTCGCGGGCAACCCCGTCTTCGTGCTCGAGTCGAACCGATACTACGATCCCGGCTGGTTCTACGAGAGCAACATCCCCGAGCGCTTCGACCCCATCTTCGCCGCCCACCAGACCGAGGGCGTGCCCAACACGTCGACGAAGGAGGACGACAGGAAGAGCTTCCTGGCGACGCCGCTATTCCTCGACGCGGACTTCTGGATCGACCTGCCGGTCTTCACGGACCACCAGGTCCTGGGCGTGAACGGCGCCCTCGTGAACGCGACCCTCTGGAACGCCTCGAACACCTCCCGGTTCTTCCGCTCGCCGGCCACCGCGCCGGCGGCCGTCGCCGAGATGAGCGCGATCCCGGAGCTGCGGGAGACCTGGCGATTCACCATCGCGAGCCTCGAGCACTACCAGTTCATCGGCGGCCCGTTCTTCAATTCGCTCTACACGAGGTCCGAGCCGCTGATCTGGCTCAGCACGGACCCGGTGATGATGGACGCGCTCATGCGCGCGAAGATAAACCTCGCTCGCAGGCGCGAGGGCTTTGAGCCGATCTCCGAGGAGATCCGGACGCTCGAGTTCGCCGAGATGCTCGGCGTCGGATCGACGCTCGTCGCCAACGCCAAGATGATCGACGTTGACTGAGCCCGAGCGGCACAAACGTCTTGTCTCACCGGTAACGCGCAAGCAGGCTCGCGGCTCCCCCAATGGCAACGGCCGCATACCTTCCCTTCGTGATACAGGCGGGCCTCGCGGCCGCGCTCACCGGCGTCGTCATCGGCGCCTCCCACCTGCTGGGCCAGCGCGCGAAGCACACGCGGATCAAGGACTCGGCCTACGAGTGCGGCGTCCCCGGCGAGGGCGTCGTCCACACGCGCTTCTCGGTCAAGTTCTACGTGACGGCGCTCCTCTTCATGCTCTTCGACCTGGAGATCGTGATCCTCGTCCCGTGGGTCTTCATCTACCGCGAGTTCCTCCACCAGCACATCTCCATCCTCGGGCCGATGCTCTTCTTCATGTTCGTCCTGGTCCTCGGGCTCTTCTACGAGATCAGGAAGGGCGCCCTCGAGTGGGAGCGCTAGGCGCGGGGTCCCGTCATGCGGCTCGACAGAATCATCGCGAGGAGTCGGATCATCGACCTTCGGAGCCAGACCCTCGAGGCGGCGCTCGGCGAGCTCCTTGACGTCTGCATAGCCAGGTTCCCCGACCTGAAGCGGGACGCGATCCTGAAGGGACTCCTCGCCCGCGAGAGCTCGATGACGACCTACCTGGGCCTCGGCGTCGCCCTGCCGCACGTCCGGGTGAAGACGTCCCGGCGCTACATCCTCGCGATAGGCCGCAGCCGGGCGGGCATCCGCCACCACGGGGCGATGTCCGGGGAGCGCGTGCACCTGATCGTGATGCTGATCGCGGGCGAGTCGGCCCGCGACACGCTCCAGGTGCTGGCGTCCATCGGCAGGATGGTCCGCGAGCAGGAGCTCGTGGACAGCTTCGTCAACGCCCCGGACCTGGACACCCTCTACGAGCGGCTCCTCGGCGGCTTCGGCGGGATGAGGCCGATCCAGGCCCAGCAGAACCGCGTCAACAGGCTCATGTTCCGCCAGGCCGACCTCGTCGCCAGGGGCGCGGGCTGCAGTGCGACGATGATCTTCGGGGACACGTTCATCGGGGGGATCGAGCCCGGGTTCCTGCGGCCCAAGAGAAAGACGATCCTCGTCACCCGCAACCCGATCGAGGTGGAGGAGAGCGACGGCAAGTTCACGGACACGATCCAGGTGCGCTCGTTCTCGAGCCAGCGGATGGCGCAGCTCAGGAGCGCGCTCCTTGTCGCCCTGACGCGCGGCCTCATCTCCTTCACCGACAGGATCTGCTGCGTCGGCGGGATCACCGGCAGCAACCAGTTCGACACGATCGTGGTGGCGGAGATAGAACGCGAGTTCCAGACGCTGCTCTTTGGCTCGGCCACGGACCTGCTGCCAGAGGACGTGAAGCCCGAGGTCCTGGAGCGCGTGCTCGCCGTGGCCACCGAGCTTGCCGTCGAGGGCAGGGAGGGCAGGCCGGTCGGCTGCCTCTTCGTCGTCGGGGACACGGCGAAGGTCGAGGAATACACGAAGCCGCTCGTCCTGAACCCCTTCTACGGCTACAAGGAGGAGGACCGAAACATCCTGAACCCCTTCATGGACGAGACCGTGAAGGAGTTCTCCTCGATCGACGGCGCGTTCGTGATCCGCGGCGACGGCGTCGTCGAGGCGGCGGGCAGCCTCGTCCAGGCGACGGGCAACGCGCTCGCGCTGCCGAGCGGCCTCGGCAGCCGGCACGCCGCCGCGGCGGCGATAAGCGTGGCGGCCAACTGCATCTCGATCGCCGTCTCGTCGAGCACGGGGCAGGTCACCCTCTTCAGGAGGGGCGTCATGCTTCCCCTGACGGAGAAGCGGCGCTAGGAAGGGGGGCCGGGCGCGAACTTTGGGGTTGCGCGGGGCCGGGGTACGTCTACTCCTGACCGTTCAAACGCCCAAATCCCATGCAAGAAGTCGTAACACTGGAGTGCACCGAGGCCCGCAAAGAGGGCAAACCCGTTTCCCGCTACCTCACGAGGCGCAACAAGAAGACCGTGACGGAGCGCATCGAGAAGAAGAAGTACAACCCCCACCTGAAGCGCCACACGCTCCACAAGGAGATCAAGTAGAGGGACTTCCGCGGGCGCGGCCTAGTGCTGCTTGCCGGCGGGAGTGAAGGGCGACGCCGAGGCGGCCGCCCCCGGGACGGAGAGATTCTGGCGGCGCGCGGCGCGCCAGCCCTCGCGGTGCTTGCGGATCCAGTCCAGGAGCGCGCGCTCGAAGCCGATGTCGTATCCCAAGCGCTCGGATTCAAGCCACTTGTGCTTCAGGATCTCCTCCCGCTCGGCCAGGAACTCCTGATAGAGGCTCGACTGCTTGACGAATTCGCGCGACGACGCGGTTACGGGCTCTTTGGAGTTAGGAGTCATTCAAGTCAGCCGGTAAATTTAAGGATGTGAGCAGTGCCGACTGTCCTGTCAATGCCGGCAATGTCTCCCAATTGTTACATTGGCCTTGACGCATCCCCGGCCAGCAATTCGAGCAGCGTTTCGGCCATGGCGCGGAACACGGCCGCCGCGGGGCTGCCGGGCTCGCCGACGACGACCGGCATCCCGCGGTCGCCGCCCTCGCGGATCGCCGGGATGAGCGGCACCTGGCCGAGGAGGGCCGTGCCGAGCCTCTCCGCGGTCGCGATCCCGCCGCCGGAGCCGAAGATCATCTGCCTCTGGCCGGAGGCGTCCGTGAAGTAGCTCATGTTCTCGGCAACGCCGAGGATCGGGACGTTGACCTTCTTGAACATGAGGCCGCCCTTGAGCGCGACCTGGGTCGCCGCGGGCTGGGGCGTCGTGACGATGACGGCGCCGTCCAGCGGGAGCGTCTGGACGAGCGAGAGCTGGGCGTCGCCCGTGCCCGGGGGAAGGTCGACCAGGAGCACGTCCAGCTCGCCCCACTTCACGTTCTGGACGAACTGCTGCACGGTCTTCATCACCATGGGGCCCCGCCACACTACCGGCGTGTCCTCGTCCACGAGGAAGCCCATGCTCATCACCTTGACGCCGTGCCTCTCCATGGGGACGAGGCAGGATTCCGGGCCCTCGCCCTCGACCTCGGGCCGGCCCTTGAGGCCCATCATGAGGGGGACGCTCGGCCCATAGATGTCGATGTCCATGAGCCCGACCCGGCCGGGCCGCCCCCGGGCCGTGAGTACCTGGGCGAGCACGCAGGCCAGGTTGACCGCGAACGTGCTCTTGCCCACGCCGCCCTTCCCGGAGGCGATGGCGACCGCGCGGCGCACGCCCTTGGCGGCGCCGGGCTTGGCGCCCGACTGGCCGGCCGCGGCGGCGGGGGCCTTCGCTGCCTGGACGGCGACCTCGATCGACGCGCTGGCGACGCCCGGCAGGGCGAGCAGGCTTTTCTCAACCTCGTCCCTCAGCTGCTTCGGCACCTTCGGGTCGTTTGTCGAGATGGCCAGGGAGACCCGGGCGACGCCGTTCTCGAAGGAGGCCGACTTGACCAGGCCGAAGGAGACGATGTCCCGGCTGAACCCCGGATACTTCACCTTCCTCAGCTGCCCCATGATGTCTTCGGTCGTCACGCGCAAATAAGAGTTGTTATGCACGGCGCGCGCGCAAATAGAAAGGGGCGCAATGACCACACCCATGCAGAGACTCCCCAGGCTCCTCCTCCTCGCGCTGTCATTCGCCGCGCCGGCCCTCGCCCAGCGCGACATCGGCACGGTGGAGGTCGCCGCCAACGACAAGACGCTGCCGGTGCGCGTCTCGGGCTCGACGCAGGAGCTCAACTCGCTCGCGATCCAGGCCTTCGGCTCCCACGGCCGCTACCACGTGGTGGCGAGCGGGTTCCTCTACGACATCAAGTTCGCACCCGCGGGGGCAGGCCAGGTGAGCGTGGAGGTCGAGCGGGGGTTCGGCGGCGGCTCGGTCGCGTCCGCGGTCGCGTCCGGCTCGAGCCTGCGCGAGGCGCTCCTCGCCGCGGCAGACATCGCGGTCGCGAAGACGAACGGCCTCGGGCTCAGGGGGTATTTCACGTCGAAGCTCGTCTTCATCGGGGAGCGGACCGGCCACCAGGAGGTCTACACCTCCGACCTCTTCTTCGGGGACGTGCGCCAGATCACGCGCGACCGGGCGATCGCGATGACGCCGCGCTGGTCGCCGGACGGCGAGAGGATCATCTACACGAGCTACTTCAGGGGCGGCTTCCCCGACATCTACCAGATCGACGTCGGCGACTACCAGAGGACGACCTTCGTCAGCTTCAAGGGGACGAACATCGGCGCCCACTACAGCCCCGACGGGCGCCAGGTGGCGATGGTCCTCTCCGGCGAGGGGGAGCCCGAGATCTATGTCAGCAACGCGCAGGGGCGCGGCGTGTCCAGGAGGACGCACACCGACCTCACGAAGGCCTCGCCGTGCTGGTCGCCCGACGGCTCGCGCCTCATCTTCGCCATGGAGCCCGGCCCCCAGCTCTACGTGATGCCGGCCTCGGGAGGGACGCCCCAGCGCGTGACCTTCGACACCAGCAGGTACTGCGCGGAGCCGGACTGGAGCCGGACCTCGCCGGACAAGGTGGCCTTCACGATGATGGTGGGCGGCAACTACCAGATCGGGGTCCTCAGCGTCTCGCAGAAGAAGGGCGCGCAGGCCTCAAGGGCGCCGTTCGACGGCATCGAGCCCTCGTGGCTGCCGGACGGGCGCCACGTGGTCTACACGGCGCGCGACTCCAGGACCAGCCGGGTGTGCATCCTCGACACGGAGACGGGAAAGAGCACGCCCGTCAGCCCGTCGGGCTTCGGGCCCGCCCTCCAGGCGAGTGTTTGGGCGCGTTAGCTCAGCTCGCCGAGGCGAAGTTCGCCTGGGCCACGTCCCAGTTGGCCACGTTCCACCAGGCCGTGACGTAGTCCGGCCTCTTGTTCTGATAGTGAAGGTAGTAGGCGTGCTCCCAGACATCGAGGCCGATGACCGGCTTGCCCTCGATACCGGCGACGGCCTTGCCCATGAGGGGGCTGTCCTGGTTCGCGGTCGAGCCGATGGCGAGCTTGCCATCCTTGCCGACATAGAGCCACGCCCAGCCGGAGCCGAAGCGGGCGGCCGCGGTCTTCGCGAACTCCTCCTTGAACTTGTCGAACGAGCCGAAGGTGGCGTCGATCGCGGCGCCCAGGCTGCCCTTCGGGGCGCCGCCCTTGCCGGGACCGATGACCGTCCAGAAGAACGAGTGGTTGCTGTGGCCGCCGGCGTTGTTGCGAAGTCCAGCGCGGATCCCCTCCGGGACCTTGGAGAGATCGGCGATCAGCTCATTGACGGTGAGCGCCGCGAGGGCGGGCTGGTCCGCCAGGAGCTTGTTGGCGTTCGTGATGTAAGCCTGGTGGTGCTTCGTATAGTGGATCTCCATCGTCTTCGGGTCGATGTGGGGAGCCAGGGCGTCGTAGGCGTAGGCAAGTTTCGGGAGTTCGTAGGCCATGGTAATAGTTTTACACGGGTGAAGGGGGGCGTCAACTGCGTTGGGTTTTTTTGACGCCTTAGCCCCGGAATCGACTCCTCAGGTCGCGTCCGGTTCCATCCGCCTGAGCCGAAAGAAGGCCTGTATAAGGTCCCGGCATTCGTCCTCAAGGACGCCCCCCGCCGTCACCTCGAAGTGGTGGTTCGACCTCGGCAGGTCGTTCAGGTTGGCGGCCCCCCCGAGGCACCCCATCTTCGGGTCCGGGACGGCGAAGCAGACCCGGCTCACCCGCGCCATCACCAGGGCGCCCGAGCACATGGGGCAGGGCTCCTTGGTCACGTAGACCGTGGCTCCCTCGAGCCGCCAGCCGCCCTGCTTGGAAGCGGCCTGGGTGATCGCGAGCATCTCGGCGTGCGCGGTCGGGTCCTGCGACCCCTCGACCCGGTTGTGGGCCGCGCCGACGACCTCGCCGCCGGCCACGATTACGGCGCCGATGGGCACCTCGCCGGCGCGCCAGGCGTCGATCGCCTTGTTGTAGGCCAGGCTCATGAAGAACGCGTCGTCGCGCAGAAGCTGCGACGGAAAACGCTTCTCGAAGGGGCAGGGGGGCGTCTCGGGCTCGGCCACGCTTGGCGATGATTCGGAAATTGCCCGGCTGGGCAAACCCTCGGTGGCAAGGGGCCGCCGCGAAAATTGGGAATTGAAACCCTGCGCGCGGGCTGCATTCAGGGGTCTGCGCGGCAACCCCCGGCACGCGCAGCGCGCCCGCCCCCACCCATGAAATTCACCGACGGCAACTGGCTCCTGCAGCCCGGCGTGGTCGCCCACTACCCGGCGGAGGCCCACGACGCGGCGGTGAGCGGGCGGGGCCTGGTCTTCCACGCGCCCGTCCGGCCCATCCGCCACCGGGGCGACACGCTTCAGGGGCCGCTTCTCACGATCCGGATCGACTCGCCGATGACGGACGTCATCCGCGTGCGGATCGAGCACTTCACGGGCGCGCCCGACGCGGGCCCGCACATCCCGCTCTTCCCCGAGAAGAAGCCGAAATTGTCCGTCAAGGTCACGGAGAAGGAGGCCGTCCTGAGGACGGGGGAGCTCTCCGCCCACGTCGCCCGCGGGCCCGGGGCCTGGGGCGTCTCCTTCCGCTCCGGCGGCCGCACCCTGACGGCGAGCGGCCAGCGCGGGATGGGCTACATCGAGTGGCCCGGCCACGGGAACTTCGTCCACGAGCAGCTCTCCCTCGGCGTCGGCGAATGCGTCTACGGGCTCGGCGAGCGCTTCACGGCGCTGGTCAAGAACGGCCAGGTGATCGAGAACTGGAACAAGGATGGGGGGACGAGCAGCGACCAGGCATACAAGTCCGTCCCGTTCTACCTGACCAACCGGGGGTACGGCGTCCTCGTGAACGAGACGGGGCCCGTCTCGTTCGAGGTCGCCACGGAGAAGCTCGGCCGCGTCCAGTTCAGCATCGCCGGCCAGAGCCTGGAGTACTTCGTGATCAACGGGCCCGACCCCAAGTCCGTCCTGTCGCGCCTGACGGCGCTCACGGGGAGGCCGGCGCTCCCGCCGGCCTGGTCCTTCGGCCTCTGGCTCACGACGTCCTTCACGACTAGCTACGACGAGAAGACCGCGACGGGCTTCATCGAGGGCATGAAGTCGCGCGACCTCCCGCTCAGCGTCTTCCATTTCGACTGCTTCTGGATGCGCGAGTTCGACTGGTGCGACTTCCAGTGGGATTCCCGGGTGTTCCCCGACCCCGAGGGGATGCTGAAGCGGCTCCACGCCCGGGGCCTCAAGGTCTGCGTCTGGATCAACCCCTACCTCGGCCAGCGCTCGTCGCTGTTCGAGGAGGCCGCCCGGAAGGGCTACCTCCTGCGCAGGCCCGACGGGAGCGTCTGGCAGACCGACCTCTGGCAGCCGGGGATGGGGATCGTCGACTTCACGAACCCGGCGGCGGTCTCATGGTTCCAGGGCCACCTGCGGCGCCTCTCGGGCATGGGCGTCGACGCCTTCAAGTCGGACTTCGGCGAGCGGATCCCGGTCGACGTCGCGTACTTCGACGGCTCGGACCCGGTCAAGATGCACAACCACTACTCGATCCTCTACAACGAGGCGGTCTTCCGCCTCCTTGAGGAGGAGCGGGGCAGGGGCGAGGCGCTCGTGTTCGCGAGGTCCTCCCACGCGTCGGGCCAGCGCCTGCCGGTCCACTGGGGCGGCGACTGCCACTCGACGTTCGAGTCGATGGCCGAGAGCCTGAGGGGAGGACTCTCCCTCGGCATGTGCGGCTTCGGCTTCTGGAGCCACGACATCGGGGGATTCGAGGGGACGCCGCCGGCCGCGGTCTACAAGCGCTGGATCGCCTTCGGGCTCATGTCGTCGCACAGCCGGCTCCACGGGAGCTCGTCCTACCGGGTCCCCTGGAACTACGACGACGAGGCGTGCGACGTCCTGCGCTTCTTCACGAAGCTCAAGTGCCGGCTGATGCCCTACCTCTTCTCGAAGGCCGTCGAGGCGCACAAGGAGGGGGTCCCCGTGATGCGCGCGATGATCCTCGAGTTCCCGCACGACCCGGCGAGCGACACGCTCGAGCGCCAGTACATGCTCGGGGACTCGCTCCTGGTGGCGCCGGTGTTCTCCGAGGACGGCGCGGTGGACTACTACCTGCCCGAGGGCGAATGGACGCATCTCCTGACCGGCACGGTCCGGCCCGGCGGCCGCTGGCACCACGCGACCCACGACTTCATGGGGATGCCGATCTTCGTGCGCCCGGGCCGGATCATCGCCCTGGGCAGCGTCGACGACCGCCCCGACTACGCTTACGCCGACGGCGTGACCTTCGCCGTCTACTCGCTTGCCGACGGGTCGGAGGCCAGGGCCGCGGTCCCCGACCTGCGCGGCGCGCAGGCGGCCCAGCTCACGGTCCGCCGGAAGGGAAGGTCCATCGAGGCCAGGCTCTCCGGGACCGCCAGGAAGTGGCGCCTGCAGCTCGCGGGCGTTGCGTCCGTGGACTCGGTTGAGGGCGGCACGGCCAGGGCCGGCGAGCTTGGCGTCGTCATTGAGTCCTCGGCCGGCGCCGACACGGTGCGCGCGCGCCTGCCCGCGGGCGCGTGACGCCCCCCTTCCGCAACCGGGGCCCCGTTGCAGCTTGCCGTGCCGGGCGGGGCGGGGGAACCTTCGGCATGCCCCGGATACTGAAATTCCCGTTGAACGCCCTTCCCAAGCCCCGGATCGCCGCCGCCCTGGCCCTTGCGGCCCTCGGCCTCGCGGGCTGCGTGATGCAGCCGGACGTCTCCATGAGGGTGACGACCGCCGACGGCCAGAAGGTCGAGGTGCCGTTAAGCGGCCCGCCCCCCCCCACCACCGACGGGGTGGTCACCGTGCAGCAGATCCAGTTCGCGCCGTGGGACGTCGATGCGGACCACAAGGCCAAGACGCTCGCCTTCACTTTCCTCATCCAGTTCAAGCCGGGCTCGGAGCCGGCCAAGATCCTGGTCGAGGACGACACCGAGGAGCCCATCCTCACGATCTACGAGAGCGCCAACCCGAAGATCGTGAAGAACAACCTGTGGGCCGGCCTGAGCCGCCCGTTCTCGCCGTCCGACGAGCACGTCAACTGGGTGCTCAACCTCGACAACAGCGTCAGGGTCTACCGGGTGACGGTGACGCTGAAGGACGGCACGACCCACGTGCTCCTGAAGCCCGTGCTTGTCCCGGCCTCCATGAAGAACTTCATGCAGAAGCGGCTGGAGACCCCCACGTAGCACCCTGGCCGCGGGGGACGCCCCTCCCATTGGTAAATCCTTGACTCCAAGGGGGGAATGACGCCTGTAGACTCTCCACCTGAAGCCCTCCACAGACAAAGCGATGACCCTGTCCCAAACGACCGATGCCCGATAACGATGCGATAGAAGTCGAGGGCAAGGTCGTCGCCGTGCTCCCGGGCACGATGTTCAAGGTCGAGCTGCTGAAGAGCCCGGGCCACGTGGTCCTGGCCCACATCTCGGGCAAGCTCCGCAAGAACTTCATCAAGATCGCCGCCGGCGACACGGTGAAGATGGAGATGAGCCCGTACGACCTTGAGAAGGCGAGGATCACGTTCCGCATGAAGGAGCAGGGCGGATCGCCGGCCCCGCCCCCGCGCCGCCGCTACTGAGGCGGGCCGGCAGGCCCAATGGACACAAGCGCATTTGCGTCCGACATCGACGCCTACCTCGCGCACCTGGAGCTTGAGCGCAACCTGTCCCGGAACACCTGCGAGAACTACCAGCGCGACCTCGAGCAGTGCGCCGCCTTCGTCTCCCGCAGGGGGTCCGCCGACTGGCGCACGCTGACGCCCGCGCTCGCGCGGGCGTGGGTGCGCTCGCTCGGAGACGGGGCGCCGTCGACCCAGGCGCGCAAGCTCACGGCGCTCAGGATGTTCGCGAGGTTCCTCGTCAAGGAGCGCATGCGCCCCGACGACTTCACGGCGCTGTTCTCGAGCCCGAAGCCCGGCAGGCGCCTCCCCGACTCGCTCACGCCCTCCGAGATCGGGCGCCTCCTCGCCTCGCCGTCGGGGCGCGACAAGGCCGCGCTTCGCGACCGGGCGCTCCTCGAGCTATTCTACTCCAGCGGGCTGCGCGTCTCCGAGCTCGCCGCGCTCACGCTCCAGCAGGTCGACCTGAAGGGCGGGTTCGCCCGCGTCTTCGGGAAGGGGTCAAAGGAGAGGGTGGTCCCCATGGGCGAGAAGGCGTGCGACGCCGTGGCGGCCTGGATCGCCTCCGGCCGCCCGCACTACGTGAAGCCCCGGACGAGGAGCGAGCTCTTCCTGAACGGCCGTGGGACCGCGCTCTCCCGGGTGGGCCTCTGGGGCATCGTCAAGAGGCACGCGAAGCGGGCGGGGATCGCCAAGTCCGTGAAGCCCCACCTCCTGCGCCACTCGTTCGCGACCCACCTCCTCTCGGGCGGCGCCGACCTGCGCTCGATCCAGGAGATGCTCGGGCACGCGAGCATCTCGACGACGCAGATCTACACGGCGGTCGAGGGCAAGCGGCTCCTGGACCAGCACGCGCGGTTCCATCCCCGAAACCGCGAGAAATGACGCGGGAGGCGGGCCAAAATCCTTGACCGGTCGGGGATTCACGCCGTGATCGTTTGCTTCTAACGGTCCGTGAAGATCAAAGTTTTCGTAACACCCAAGAAAAACGTCCTGGACCCCCAGGGAGTGGCCGTCGGCCACGCGCTTGAGAGCCTCGGGCTGAAGGGGCTGAAGGGCACGCGGGTGGGCAAGGTGGTCGAGCTTGAGGTCGATGCCGGCGATTCCCCCCGGCTTCGCGCGCAGCTCGACAAGCTCTGCCGCGATCTCCTGAGCAATCCGGTGATCGAGGACTACCAGTACGAGATCGCGGGCGAGTGACGAGGGCCGCCATGAAGATCGCGGTGCTCCAGTTTCCCGGCTCGAACTGCGACCTCGACGCCTTCCATCTCTTCGCGACCGGCCTGGGCCTGCCGACGCGCTTCGTCTGGCACAAGGAGACGCGGCTCGGCGAGGCCGACCTTGTGGTCGTCCCCGGGGGCTTCTCCTACGGGGACTATCTGCGGTGCGGCGCCATCGCGCGCTTCTCGCCGGTCATGGGCGCCGTGCGGGACCACGCGGAGAAGGGCGGCGTCATCCTCGGGATCTGCAACGGCTTCCAGATCCTATGCGAGGCCGGGCTCCTCCCCGGCGCCCTGATCCGAAACAGCTCGCTCGAGTTCCGCTGCGTCACGTGCGACCTGGCGGTCGAGGACGCCGGCCCCGCGTTCAACACGCGCTCGCTCGGAAGGCGGATACGGCTGCCGATCGCCCACGGGGAGGGCAACTACAGGATAGACGCGGCGGGCAGGGAGAGCCTCGAGACGAACCACCAGGTCCTCCTGCGCTACGTGGACAATCCCAACGGCTCGCAGGGCTCGATCGCGGGCGTGCGCAACGAGGAGGGCAACGTCTTCGGGATGATGCCGCACCCGGACCGGGCGTTCGAGAGGTTCCACCCAAGCCGCGACGGCATCGCGGTCGCGCGCGCCGTCCTATCGCTGCGATTCCCGGAAATCCTCAAGATGAGCGCATGAACCGGGCGCCGCTCCCGCCCAATCCTGACCCGGTCCTGAATCAGCCCATAACGCCGGAGCTGGTGAGGAAGCACGGCCTGCTCCCGGAGGAGTACGAGCTCGTGCGCCGGCACCTGGGAGGCGAGCCCACGCTCACGGAGCTCGGGATCTTCTCGGTGATGTGGTCGGAGCACTGCTCCTACAAGAACACGAGGCCGCTCCTGAAGGGGTTCCCGACGGAGAAGGTCGGGGCGACCGAGGCCTTCGGCCGGGTGCTCGTGAAGGCCGGCGAGGAGAACGCCGGGATCATCGACATCGGCGACGGCTGGGCGATCGCGTTCAAGATCGAGTCCCACAACCACCCGAGCGCGGTCGAGCCCTTCGAGGGCGCGGCGACGGGCGTCGGGGGGATCATCCGGGACATCTTCACCATGGGCGCCAGGCCCGTCCTCCTCACGAACTCGCTCAGGTTCGGCGAGCTGGACTCTCCGGCGACGAAGCGGCTCCTGAGGGGTGTCGTCGCGGGCATCTCCCACTACGGCAACTGCGTCGGCGTCCCGACCGTCGGGGGCGACGTCTACTTCGACCGGTCCTACGAGGGCAACCCGCTCGTTAACGCGCTCTGCCTCGGCACGCTCCGCCACGACCAGATTCGCCGGGGAAAGGCCACGGGACTCGGCAACCCGGTCTACTACGTGGGCGCGGCGACCGGGCGCGACGGCCTCGGCGGGGCCGCCTTCGCCTCGAAGGAGCTGAGCGCGGAGAGCGCCTCGGACCGGCCGGCCGTGCAGAAGGGGGACCCCTTCATGGAGAAGCTCCTCATCGAGGCCTGCCTCGAGATGATGGCGGTCCCGGGGCTCGTCGTCGGGATACAGGACATGGGGGCGGCCGGGCTGACCTGCTCGACGTGCGAGACGGCCAGCCGCGGCGGCTCCGGCATCGAGATCGAGCTCGACCGCGTGCCCCAGCGCGAGGAGGGCATGAACTCCTACGAGATCATGCTCTCGGAGTCACAGGAGCGCATGCTCGTCATCGTCCAGAAGGGGCGCGAGCGGGAGATCGAGGAGGTGTTCGCGAAATGGGACCTGCACGCCGCGCACGTGGGCACGGTGACCGACACGGGCCGCATGCTGGTGAGGCAGCACGGGGTCGTGGTGGCGGACATACCCGCCTCGGCGCTCACGGACGACGCCCCCGTCTACCAGCGGGAGTCGAGGAGGCCCGCGTACCTTGACGAGACGTCACGCTGGACGCCGGAGGGCTCCGGGCTCGCCGACCTCGACCTCGCGGGCGCCGCCGCGGCGCTTCCAAGGCTCCTCTCGCACCCCACGATCGCCTCCAAGCGGTGGATCTACCGCCAGTACGACCACATGGTGCAGCACGGCACGGTCGTCCTGCCGGGGAGCGACGCGGGCGTCGTCCGCCTGCGCCTCGGCTCGGCCGAGAAGTTCATCGCCATCAGCAACGACTGCAACGGGAGGTACTGCTACCTGAACCCGCGCCGCGGCGCGACGATCGCGATGGTAGAGTGCCTGCGCAACCTGGTCTGCGCGGGGGCGACCCCGCTCGCGATGACGGACAACCTCAACTTCGGGAACCCGTACAAGCCCGAGGCCTTCTACCAATTGAAGGAGTGCGTGGCGGGGCTCGCCGAGGCCTGCCGGTTCTTCGACGTCCCCGTGGTGGGCGGAAACGTCTCGCTCTACAACGAGTCGCCCGAGGGGGCGATCGACCCGACGCCGACGGTGTCGGTCGTCGGGTTCATCGAGGAGGAGGCTCACATCACCCGCCAGTTCGCGAGGGAGGCCGGGGAGCGGCTGGTCCTCCTCGGCGGGGCGCCGTCGGAGCTCGGGGGCAGCCAGTTCCTCGGGCTCATCCACGGCATGAAGACGGGCGACGCCCCCGGGGTTGACCTCGGGGCCGAGGGGAGGCTGCAGGGCTTCCTGCTCGGCCAGATCAGGGTTGGCCGGGTCCGCGCGGCCCACGACCTGAGCGAGGGCGGCCTCATGGTCGCCCTCAGCGAGATGCTCTTCGGCCCGGAGCGCCTCGGCGCCGCCGTCGACCTCTCGGGCCTGCCGGCGCCGCGGCTTGACGCGCTCCTCTTCGGCGAGAGCCAGGGGCGCGTCCTCGTGTCGGTCTCGCCGGCCGAGCTGCCCGCGTTCATCGCCGCGGCCGGGGCGGCCCGGGTCCCCGCCGACGACATCGGCCGCGTCAGCGCGGCGGACGCCCTCACGGTCAAGACGGCGCTCGGGCCCCTCGAATGGTCGGTCCCCGGGTTGCGGACGGCCTGGGATACGAGTATAGAGAGGGCCATGAAGCGTCCCGGACTCGGCTGAGGCCCCATGAGCGATTTTGTCTCCCACGAATGCGGCGTCGCCCTGGTGCGCCTCCTCAAGCCGCTCTCCCACTACCAGGAGAAGTACGGCACGCCGCTCTGGGGATTCACGAAGCTCTTCCTCCTGATGGAGAAGCAGCACAACCGGGGCCAGGACGGCGCCGGCGTGGCCTGCGTGAAGCTGGACGTCGCCGCGGGCGAGCCGTTCATGTTCCGGGAGAGGAACGTGAAGTCCAACCCGCTGGACAGGATATTCAAGGACCTCCTCGGCCAGTACAAGGAGAAGGTCGCCTCGGGCGAGATACACCCCGAGTTCCCGGAGACCGTGAAGCGGAGCTTCGACTTCGGCGGCGAGCTCTTCCTCGGGCACCTGCGCTACGGGACCAGCGGCGGGTACAATCTCAGCGCCTGCCACCCCTACTTCAGGCGCAGCCCGTGGGCCACCCGCAACCTGGCCCTCTGCGGGAACTTCAACCTGACGAACACGGCGGAGCTGAACCAGTCGCTCATAGGGATCGGCCAGCACCCCGTCTTCGCGACGGACACGCAGGCCATCCTCGAGAAGATCGGCTTCTTCCTCGATGAGGAGCACGAGGACATCTACCGGTACCTGAGGACCCGCAACCTCGCCGGCGAGGAGCTGTCCCGCAGGATAAGCGAGGACCTGGACCTGACGCGGGTCCTGTCGCGCGCCTCCCAGAAATGGGACGGGGGCTACACGCTCTGCGGGCTCGTCGGCAACGGCGACGCCTTCGTCGCCCGGGACCCGTCGGGCATCCGCCCGTGCCACTGGTTCCAGAACGAAGAGGTGGTCGCGTTCGCGTCGGAGCGGGCGCCGCTCATGACGGTCTTCGACCTGGCGGCGGGCGAGGTGAGGGAGGTGAAGCCCGGGCACGCGGTCGTCATCAAGCGCCGCGGCACGATCTCGGAGCAGCCCTTCACCCCGGCGCTGCCGCGGGCCTCCTGCTCGTTCGAGCGCATCTACTTCTCGAGGGGCAACGATGTCGACATCTACCGGGAGCGCCAGGCGCTCGGGGGCAAGCTGGCCCCGCAGGTGCTCAGGGCGATCGAGCACAACTGGGCCGACACGGTCTTCAGCTTCATCCCCAACACGGCCGAGGTGGCCTACTACGGGCTCATGTCCGCGCTGCGGACGGTGCGGCGCGGGGAGGTCAAGGCGGCGATACTCAAGGCCGCGGCCGACGGAAGCCTCGCGGAGCCGCTCCTCGACGAGCTCATCCTGCGCAACTGGCCGAGGGGGGAGAAGGTCGTCAGCAAGGACATCAAGATCCGGACGTTCATCGGCCAGGAGTCCATGAGGAACGAGCTCGTCAGCCACGTCTACGACATCACCTACGGCTCGATCAGGCCCGGCGTGGACTGCCTCGTTTGCGTGGACGACTCGATCGTCCGCGGGACGACTCTGCGGCGCTCCATCCTGCGGATCCTCGCCCGGCTCAACCCGAGGAAGATCGTCATCGTCTCGACGGCGCCGCAGATCCGCTACCCCGACTGCTACGGGATCGACATGTCGGAGATCGGGAAGTTCGTCGCGTTCGAGGCCGTGGTCGACCTCATCAAGGAGAGCGGCCGGGCGGACCTGCTCGGCGACGTCTACAGGTCCTGCTGCAAGGAGATCGGGGAGAAGGGGACGGTCAACCACGTGCGCAGGCTCTACGAGCCGTTCACCGCCGAGGAGATCTCCGCGAGGATATCGAGACTCGTGCGGCCGCCCAAGATCGACTGGCACGGCGAGATCGAGATCATCTTCCAGACGATCGAGAACCTCCACGCGGCGGTCCCCAGCCACACGGGCGACTGGTACTTCACCGGGCGCTACCCGACGGACGGGGGGTACCGCGTCGTGAACCAGGCCTACGTTAACTACTACGAGAAGAGCGAGGGGCGGTCGTACTAGGGTTCGCGCGATGTCGCTTTCCTACGAATCCTCCGGCGTCCGCTACGGCCCCCTGGACGCATTCAAGCGGGCGTGCCAGAAGGCCGCGCTGACGACGACCGACCTCCTGGCGTCCCACGGGTTCAGGGAGCCCTCGACCGTGAGGGGCGAGAGCGCGTACCTGATCGAGGCCGGGGACCACTACCTGGCCCACGTCGAGGAGGGCCTCGGGACGAAGAACCTCGTGGCGGACGCGGTGCAGGCCGAGAGCGGCAGGTGCCACTACAGGGCGATCGGGATCGACACGGTGGCGACTATCGCGAACGACCTGGTGACCTGCGGGGCGCTGCCGATCGCGGTGGCGATGCACGCCGCGGTCGGCAGCGCCGACTGGTTCGCTGACGAGCATAGGGCGCGGGAGCTTGTGGCGGGGTTCGCCGAGGGCTGCCGCGCGGCCGGGGCCGTGTGGGGCGGGGGCGAGACGCCCGCGCTGCGCGGCCTGATCGAGCCCGGGGCGATCGTGCTCGCGGGCTCGGCTGTCGGCAGGATCTCCCCGAAGTCGCTGCGCATCGTGGGCGACGTGAGCGACGGGGACGCGATCATCTTCCTGGCCTCCTCGGGAGTCCAGACGAACGGCCTGACGCTTTGCAGGAAGATAGCGGAGAGCCTGCCGGGGCGCTACGCCACGCGGATCGAGGGCGGCGTTGCGCTCGGCGAGGCGCTCCTCGCCCCGTCGACGCTCTACGTCGCCTTCGTCAGGGAATGCCAGAGGCGGGGCGTGCGCCTGAACTACGCCGCGCACGTGACCGGGCACGGCTGGCGCAAGCTGATGCGCCTCGAGGAGCCCTTCGTCTACGAGATCACGGCGCCCCGCCCGCAGCCCGCGATCTTCAGGTTCCTGATGGAGGCCGGGCCGGTCGCCCCGAGGGAGGCGTATGCGACCTTCAACATGGGGATCGGCTTCGCGGTCTACGTGGCGCCGGGCGCCGCAGCGGCGGCCCTCGAGGCGGCCAAGGCCTCCGGCTACGACGCCTGGGTCGCGGGGAAGGTGAGGCGCGACGGCGGCCGGAAGGCCGTCTCGATCCCGTCCCTAGGCCTGGAATTCGACGGGGACACGCTGCAGGTGAGGTGAGCCCAGCCGTTTCGGTTGTGACGGGTGGATGGCAAACCGGTGGCGGACCAGGAAATTCCGGCTCCCGTTGCGAATTGGCGTTGCAAATGCTAGGGTTTGGGCGAGTCCGTGGGGCCGTTTGTACCCAGGGTAATTAACCGTCTAAACATGAAAAAGATCACCAAGACCGCCAAGACGCCCGCCCCGGCGACCAAGCCCTCTGCGCCCGCCCCGGCGCGCAAGTCCACCGTCGAGCCCAAGATAAAGGCCCCGGCGGCGCCCAAGCCGGCCGCGCCGGCCATCGTGACCAAGCCAAAGGGCGCCCGCGTCACCATCACGGCGATTGTCGACGTCGGGTTCGGCAACAGCGTCTATCTGCGCGGGGACGAGCCCTACCTCAGCTGGTCGAAGGGCCTTGTCCTCGGAAGCGTCGCGAGCGACAGGTGGGAGATCGTCCTCACGGGGATAGACAGGCCGTTCCAGTTCAAATTCCTGCGCAACGACGAGGCCTGGAACTCGGGGGCGAACTACACGGCGAGCCCCGGCGACACGCTCGCGCTCACGCCCGCCTTCTGACGGGGGCGGGGACGCGGTCGGGATTCATCTCGGCGAGCCGCCTTCCCCAATCGCGGGCGGCGGCGTCTCGGTCGCCGGATTCGTCGGTCCTGGCCTCCTCGAACCGCATGCGGATGCGCGAGAAGGGCTTGGGTATATGGAAGCCGTCCCAGCTCGCCAGCCGCCATGACGACTCGAAATCGATGCCGATGAGGACGACCCTCGTCTGCCCGCGTCGCGCGACGACCAGCGCCCCGGGCTTCATCTCATAGCAGGGGCCGCGCGGGCCGTCCGGCGTAATGCCCACGTCGTTTCCCGCGCCCAGCGCCTCCAGGAGCCCAGACGCCGCCTCCCTTCCGTGGCGGCTGGACGAACCCCTGACGCTCCGCAGGCCAACCGAGGAGAAGAACGCCGTGAGCCACGCCCCATCGTTGCTCGCGCTTATCAGGCAATAGAGCGGGTGGCCGCCCCGGAACCGGCGCGCCATGTCGCCGGCCATGAACAACCGGTTGTGCCACAGGATGAATATGGTGGGCTCGCCCTGCAGGCAGATCGTCCTGAGGTCCTCCTCGGGGACCGCCACCCGGAGCGATCGCCACCAGAGGCGGACAAGCGCTGAAAGGGGCCACACGGCCGCTCGGCGCCAGAGACTCGCACTGTGGACGTGATATTCCTTGGGTGTGTTCAGCGCCGCTCTTGTCTCGCAATTGACGCATGCCTGTCGAGCCGCATTGACGAGCGGGGGATTTGCGGGCACCGAACGATGCATGCTGCCTCCGTGCCCCCACCTGCCGCCGCCGAGGCCCGGACTCGACTGGCGCGTGCTGAACGCCTTCGGCGCGGGCGACCGCGGCGACCGGTTCTACGACGCATGCCTGGAGTACGCCCACTCGCTCTGGCACCGGAAGTTTGCGGCCCGGGCGATCCTCTGCCTGGACAGGGCCATGGGCGCCAACCTGAGGGGCGACGAGCCCGTCCTCTCGGCGTGGCCCATGCCATACTCGGCGCTGGTCTGGTTCATGCACCACACGCCGAGGGACGTCTTCATCGGCAACCCGCGGATCCACTTCCAGCACTATGCCGACAGGATGAACGAACCCCGCAGGGACCAGCGCAAATGGAGGGCCTGGGCGTGCTGGGCCCTCGCAAGGAGGGCGATGCCCGGCCTGCCCGGCGACGAGAGGCACATCTTCGACGAGCCGTCGCTCAGGGAGATCGAGGCCCGGCTGCACCGGCACTGCCTGCCCGGCGAGGCCGCGCTCTGGCACGGCGTCCTGCACCACGCGGGCAGGTGAGAAAGCATGGCGCGGTGGGCGAGACTCGAACTCGCGCCCGACGATTTAGAAAACCGTTGCTCTATCCAGCTGAGCTACCACCGCTTATTATTGAATAACAAGATTATACGATTACTTTGGTGCAAGCAGAAAAGATGCGCACGTAACCCGAATTTTTGTCCGGGGGAACTGAAAATCCGCGGCAGCCCAATCACGAAACCAGCAGGGCCTCTGGGATGTCCCCATCGAGCGTCACAAATCTGGCCCCGTTTGCCTGGGCCAGCTCCAACAAATGGCCGTCCGTGAGCTCGTACGGCTTTCTGACGAAACGCGGCAGCCTGTCCACGCCAAGCGCGTCCGGCCAAAGCTCAATCCCCACTGGGCTCGACGCCTTTAGGGAAGCCAAAGCCTTCACTGCGGTGGCCACATCGGGTTGGAGGCCGGCTTGCACGCTGACCCGCACAAACCCCAATTCCGTTATCACACATGTCGCGAGTCCCTCGGCCTTTGGCGCAATGCCTTTCAACCACCGTCCGGCACGCACATGATGGACATGCAGAGTATGGCCCAGAGCCACCAGCATATTGACGTCCAGCAGGTATTTCACGGGAAGTCGGCCAGGATCGCCCGCACCTGCTCGCTCGTGACCAGCGGGCCGCCTTTCGGGCCCTGGGTCACCACCAATCCGGTGAGCTTTGACCTGACGAGGCGGGAACGGGCCCTTTTCTCCTCCGTTGGCGTAAGAACAATCCTTGTTCCCTGAACGCTGCAGGCGAACGTAGCGCCAGGTTTAAGGCCCAGCCGCTTTCGAGCGGACGCGGGCAACACAACCTGGCCTTTGCTGGAGAGTGTCGTGGTCATGTCTTACCATCTTACCAAATCCATATACGGTCAAGTAGGTTGGACAATCATAGCGAGTTCGCCGACCTCGCCGTTAGGGGCGCTCACATGAAAACGGTCACCTCCGAACCCTCCGCCAAGAAGGCGGAATTCGGTGGCCCTTGGAGGGCGGAAACGAATTCCCTTCCGTAGAGCTCGGCTACCTCTCCAACAAACTGGGCCTCGTCGGCACTTCGCACACGCCAACGCGGGTGGGCGACCCGATACTCGGTCGCGGAGCCATTGGCGCGGCGCGAATAACCCCAGTAGTGCTCGGTAATAAATTCCGCTTCACTTCCTGCATCGACCTCTAGCGGTTTACCGTGCACGGCAACTCGCAGTGAATTGTTGCGTCCCCTGATGCGCCAGTCGTAAGAAACACGCTGACGGTCCTCGCCGGACTGGTCTCTTACACTGGCAATCTTGTGGCTCATCGGAACCGCGGCATAGTTTTCCCCGTAAAGAGCCCTGGCGGTGGCGGCGATGGCGAACCGGGGGACAAGTTCTTTCACGAATACCACGGCCCGGCGCCATCCGTCATCCGCCTTGCGACGGACATAGAACCGGAGGTTTACCTCTTCGAAATCTCGGTGGAGCGGGATGGGAATGCCTAGCACACGTGTGTTCAGGAAAAGAAACCCCACGAGACTCACCATTGTGCGCCCGGAAAATTGATCCAACTCTGTCCCGGCAGGCACGAGAGGGACGAGGACCGAGGGGTCAATGTCGTAGTTCAGCATCGCCAAATGTCTCCATTCCGCGGTCAGGAAAATGCCAGCGGGACCCTTCATGGTTGCTGAATTGGTACCTCGATTGCCCGCGGGGCATCCGGCAACGAGTGGTTCATTGCCCAAAGGTGTAACCCGCCTGAGTAACCCTGTGAAAAGATTTCGGCTCCTTTCGGATGATTCCGGAATCATCCTGAATTTCGTAAGGAATTTGCCAGCCGTGAAATGACACTCAGGAACGTTCCGGAGGATTCAGGCGAAAGTGCCCATTCAAGTTAGAAAACCGTTGCTCTATCCAGCTGAGCTACCACCGCTTATTATTGCATTGCAAGCGGATGCAATCATTTTGACGCAAGCGAAAAAATTGCGGCGCGACCCGCGCCGCCGGGATGCAGACATGGGAAAGGCCCTTCACCGCGACCGCCGCGACCCTCACTTGAAGTCACAGATTGTGACTTCAAGTTCGCAATCTCCTCTTTGGTAAGCTGTAAGCGAAAGTCGGGAGGGCAGCGGTCGAGATTCCTCTTCACGGCCTGGTTCCCGCCGACGCTTGAAGTGGCGATTGCCGCGCCCGAGTATCCTCCCGTGAAACTCAAACTCCTCCCGGGGTTGCTCATTTGCGCGGCGTCGCTCTCCGGGCAGGCGCAGCAGGCTGCGCCGGTGGCGGCGGGCGCGGAGGTGAAGTCCTTCCACAGCTCGATTCTGGGGCGCGACGAGACGATCCATGTCCTGCTGCCCCCGGGATACCGCGATCCGAGGAATTCGGCGCAGGTCTACGCCACGATGTATCTACTGGACGGGGGAAAGATTCTGGGCAACCGCCCGGGAGACCTCAACCTCACGGAGGTCCTGGACCGCCTGGTGGCGTCCGGAAGGATCGAGCCCATCATCATTGTTGCCGTCGAGGAATTCCCGGAGGACGGAGGACGGCGTGACGAATACCTGCCCTACCGCGATCCGATCATGGCTCCCAATTCGCCCGAGCCGCGCGGCAAGGTCTTTCCGGAGTTCCTGGTCACGGAGTTGCTGCCCTACGTCTCCAGCCGCTACCGGGTCACCGCCGACCCGCGGAAGACGGCGATAGGCGGCTTGTCGTACAGCGCCATAATGGCCCTGTACGCGCTCATCAACAAGCCTGCGACATTCCAGCTGGCCCTAATTGAGAGCCCTTCGCTGCAGGCTGGAAACGGCCAGTTGCTGCGCGACACGGAGCACCTTGTCATCGCTGGAAAAAGGATAGCGGTCGGCATCGGCACGATGGAGGGCGGCAAGGGCGCTGATCCCAGCATCAACAAGCTGGGTGTGCAGATCGTAGGCGCGCTGGTCGCGAACCTCAGGTCAGCCTACCTCCCGCCGGAGGTTCGCTTCACCGTGGACGAGGGGGCCTCCCATGAGGCGTCCGCGTGGGTGCGCCGGATCCCCGACGACCTTGTCTTTCTCTTTCCAGCCAAACCCTAGATAGGTTTCCGGCGACGGGTGCGTATCCACTGGCGCCCGCGGAGGGCTGCCTCAGTGGAATCCCCTGGCCAACGTCCAGGCGCCCGCGGCGGCGATCAGGAGCCCGCTGAGGCGTCCTCCCTTGTCGCCGAATGGGGCCGCCTTCTCGAGCAGCACGAACACGGTCAGCGCCGCGATCCACCAGAGATTCATCACGCCCCCGACGAAGAGCAGCATCATGAGGGCCCAGCAGCATCCGAGGCAGTAGAGCCCGTGGGCCGCGCCGAGGTAGAATCCCCCCCGGAGCCCGGATTTCCAGTGGCGGGTGATGAATTCGACGGGATGGCGGCACGAGGCGAGGCACGCGCGCTTGAAGGGCGTGAACTGGTAGAGGCCCGCCACGATCAGCAGCGCGCCGCCGAACCTCTCGTCCCGGGCGTCCATCATCGGGGAAATGAGGAGCCAGCGCGCAAGCAGGCGCTGGAGGACCGTCGCCAGGAGGCTGTAGGCCGTCCAGACGAGCAGATACCCCGCGGCAAAGGCGTAGATGTGCGAAGCCGCGCGCGGGGCGTCCGGGCTCTTTCGGATCACGCAGCCGTAGAGAAAGAGGGCCGGCGCCGCCGAGGGCAGCATCATGCCCGCCATCATGGCCGTCCACATGGCAAAGAGCAGCGCGAGGTGTCTCGTGTCCCAGGTGTCGGTCATCATCCAGGCGGACACGCCGGTCATGGGGCCGTACATGTCGCGCGCCATCGGCACTATCCACGCCCAGCACAGCGCGACCGCCGCAGCGAGCGCGCCTCCCACCAGCAGCCGGTCGCGCAGCAGGAGCGACTCGACCGATGTACGGGAGACTGCCCCCGGCGCGCCGTCAGCGGACGACTCCGTGGGTGCTCCAGTGAACGTTTGCGAGGTGGGCGTGGGTGCCATCGAAATTCAGCTCGATCGGCCCTTCGGTCCGGCTCCTGCCGCTCACGAACTCAGCGTCCGTGAATTCGAATCCATTGGGCAGGTTGAGGTTCACGCGGTGCTCCGCGGCCGTCATCGGATTCCTGATAGACTCGCCCGTTCCCTCGATCACACCGGGCACCTTGAGCTTCGCCGTGCGGCCCGCCAGGTCGACGCTGAGCTCAATCGGCTTGAATAGGGTGGGGAGGACCTTCACGACCGTCGTCGAGAAGACCTGCCAGATCAGCTTGCCGGGCTCGGTCTCCTTCCCATGCGACACCGCCTCCAGCGCGGAGCGCTGGTCGCCATCTGCGCGCTCGTCGACGACGGATTGAAAGGTGCCGCCGCCCAGGTGAATGGGACCAGGCCATGCGGCAAGTATGCCCCACCGCAGGCCGTCCAGGACGACCTTTCCGAACCGCCCCTTCTCAATCTGGATGAAGGTGAACGCGCGGCAGTTGCCGTGGGTTGGAAGGGCGTTGAACTGGCATGGGCAGCCGTAGGCGCAGTTGCAGTTCGCGAACTCGACCCCTTGCATTGACCATTCGACGAGTTTCATGGGATCTCTTTCTCGGGCCCGGCCCGATTAGGTTGAGAATTGCTTCAGTTGCAGCACCTAAGCGTTCATGAGTGGACTGGGAACGTCCTCCCGCCGGCAGGTTGAGAAGTCAACCCCCGAGTCGCAATCCGGCCGGTCCAGACCCCTTACGATGGCATCCGCTGCTTGGAATTCCCTCTTGACCGTGCCTGTTGTCGTCCGGAAAATGACCATTCTTTCCCATTATGGGGTGGTAGCTCAGTTGGTTAGAGCGTCTGCCTGTCACGCAGAAGGTCGCGGGTTCGAGTCCCGTCCATCCCGCCATTTTATCAACGACTTATGAGATTCCTCTCAGATTCCTCTCAAAGAGGGTGACACTGAGAGCAGCTTCCGGCAAAAGACGGAAGCGTATGGCACAGACCGGCACGAACAAATTGCGCCGCTGGGAGCACCCCGCGGGTTCCGGGATTCGGATCCGCGAAATCATCAACCGGAATGCGGGTGCTGATTGTGGCCTGTCCTACCGGGTCACGGTCCCGTCCCGGGTTTCCGGCGTGCGGCTGTTCAAGCAGTTCTCTTCACTTGAATCGGCCGAAGCGTGGGCAAAGGAACAGCACGACGGAGCCAAGAAGGACGGTCAGAAGCATTTTACACTTTCTCCGTCGCATCGCGGGGATGCGATTGGGGCACTGGCTCTGCTCGATGGAACCGGCCTTACCCTTTCCCAAGCCGTTGCGCTCGCCAAAAAGCATCTGCATTCATCCCTCGGAACCGTCACGGTCACGGAGGCTGTCAGCAAGCTAGTCGCGGAAAAAGAGGCTGAGAACCTTCGCGAACGCTCGGTGCGCGACCTGCGCAACCGGCTTACCATTTTCGGCCAGACTTTTGGCGAACGAAAGGTATCGGACGTCACGCAAACCGAAGTCGAGGAGTGGCTGCGGGACCTGGTTGGAATCTCGGACAAGAGCGCTAACGGCCTCTCCGTTCGCTCCAAGAAGAATTACCTCATCTCGGTTCGGACGTTCTTCAATTGGGCCATCGCCAAGACCTATCGGAGTGCGGACAACCCCGCGACTAAGATAAGCACTCCCAAAATCGACTGGGAGGCGCCTAGCATTCTTACGCCAGCGGAGGCGGAGCAGCTACTGGGGGCGGCTCAGAAGGAGCAGGAAGGCCGATTGCTCGCCTCGGTCATCCTGGGCTTGTTCGCCGGTATTCGCTCTAACGAAATCATGCGGCTGGACTGGAGTGCGATCGACCTGAAAGAGGGCATTCTCACCATTGGTTCGCAAATTGCCAAAAAGCGTCGTCTGCGGGTGCTTGAGCTGATGCCCAACTGCGTAGCTTGGCTGAAAACGATTAAGAACCGCGAGGGACGGGTTGCACCGGGTAAGTACACCGTTCGCTGGGCGGAATTCGTTAAAAAGGCCGGTTTCCCGGACTGGGGTGAAAACCGCTCGAATGCGATGCGCCACAGCTTTGGCTCATACCATTACGCCCTCTACTCCGATGCCGCGAAAACGTCAGCGATGCTGGGGCATCGGGCGAACGATCAGGTGCTTTTCGACAGCTACCGTTCGCTGGCTCGCAAGAAGGACGCCAAAACTTATTTCGAGATCGGACCAGACCGACCCCGGAAATAGGTTTCAGCTCCTCGCGCTAGTTTCCAATTTCGCAATCGCCGCCAAGACGGCGTCGCGCCGAAACAACCGGCGGCGGCCGAGCCGAATCACTGGGAGCAAACCGCGGACTGTGAAGTTGCGCACGGAACGCGGGCAAATTCCGAGGAATGTCGCAACCTCGCCTTCGTTCATCAACGTCGGCGGATTCGAACGTAAATCCTCCGTCGTCATTTTAAACGGTTTTGGGGGCGCGGTGGCAGTAGGCTCAGCGATTTCGTCGACCGTGGCTGGATGTAGAAATGCGGTTGGGTGCATGCGCGCAGTATCGCGCGCGGTGGCATATTAAAATAAGGGGCGGACTGGGGGGCTATTTTCTCCTAATTATCCGGCCCCGGCGGCATATCGCGCAATTTTACCTGGGGTCGCTCTTGCGGCTTTTCCGGTTGCCCGCCAGGTTTTTTCGGCTAATTTGTAGGCAATGACAAAGCTTGTCGAAATTCAGGAGGCTATCCAGCAGCTTGATGCCGCCGAGCAGCAAAAGCTGCGGGTTTGGATGGATGAGGCGCCGCTCGACTTGGAGGAGGACGGCCCGGAATTGGAAGCGGAATTGCTCAAGGCCGTGCTGGGGCCGCACTCTCCGTTGGCGAAAGCCGAACTTGAGGCCGTGGCGAAGAAGGCGCTCGGCGAGATTCAAGCCCGCCGGAGTGCATGAGTCTTACGCTTCGTCGAGCGGACGGCTTTCTGGCTGACTTCGACCTCCAATACCGTTGGTATGCCGTCCAAGCGGGTGAAACTGTAGCGCGGCGGTTCCTTGATGCCGTCTGGCGGACTCTGGAGGAACTTGCCGCCCAACCCGGCCAGGGTCGGCGCCGACGCTTTCGCCATCCATCTCTTCAGGGCCTGCATTCATTCCGCGTGCGACCGCCGTTCGAGGTGCACCTCATTTTCTACCGGTATACGGACGAGGAATTGTCAGCCGAACGCCTGATGTCTGGGCGTCGGGACTTGGCGCGGCGACTGAGCGAGCCGCCAGCTTCGACTAACGACTGAAGGCCCCGGCGGCCCTGAGGCATATGCGAACCGCCTCCGCTTCTGCGGCTAAAAGCCGGAAGGTGGTGTCCCGGGATTGATTGTCGAAACGTCGTCAGCGTATTCAAGAGCTTGGGCGCGAAAAATTCCGCTCTACCAAACCTTGCGCTTTGCATAAGGGGTTGGGTGTCGCCGTAAATTGGGAAACAAGGCTTTGTTTCCCAGAAGCTCGGGATACCGGACATGATGGAACGAATCGGCGATGTATCTGTAATTGAGGTAGCCGGAGTTTTCTGCGCCTTCCCGTTTTCAAACGCACATTGAGGTGGGCGGCCATAGTCCCCTGAATCCAGCTGCGGTCGGTCAGCGGTTTGGCGCAGGAATGGCAGATTGCCCCTCCGGAAAGCGTGGCGGACAAAGGAAGAGTTGCCGCGCTCCTGACTGGCCGTCTCAAGCTTGCCGGTCGTGCGGATATTCCCGCGTTTACGCACCGGTTTCAAGTCCGCGCAGGGTCGCGTTTGCCGCACAGTTATGGCGGTAATGATCCACGAATCCTGGAGCAATGCGGCCAGGGAAACGCTTTTCGACGGGCTGACTTTCCAGTCGAAAAGGATCCGCTTGTTGGCGGCCATTTCCCGTCCTCTTGCCGGACCGGATTGCGGCGCACCGTCAGCCGTTTTCCGGGGTTGTGATCGTTGCGATTGCTCAGGCCCATGAAGGCCGTTTCGTCCACGTTTCCGGTGAGATTTAGGCGGTTGCATCCTCACTCAATGATTGGAGGGTGGCGGCGCTTTTCTGTGGGTTATAGCCCTTTCCGTCGTATGCTCTTTGAGGCGCTGCCCAGCCCAGAGATATCGACTCAGGTGAAATTGAAAATCGGCGGGGGGCCCCGTCGATTGCTCCGGAAATCCGGGAGGGTGGGAAACAAAAATTTGTTTCCCAATTTACGCACGACACCTAACCCCTTGCGCTCCGCGCAACGTTCGGGCGATAGTCAGGAGCCTCTCGCAGCCTTCGTCAAAGCGAGCCATTTAGCGACCCGAGCCTGCAGCGTCCCATCCAAGGATCTTTAGCTCACCGGACGGCTGTCCTGGGCCGTTCCCTTTTCGAATCTTGGCGTCGACCGGGTTGACCGAATTGGCATGGATGCGAACGACGAGATCTCGCGCGTCAGGCTTGGGTTTGTCGACAAGCACATCGATAAAGCTCTCGGGATGCTCGATGGGGAGATGTTGACGGAAACTTACGGCTCTCATGGCCAGAGTTGGAGCGCTCAAGGTGTTGAAGGTTTGAGGGCCTGTAGTGCGGGCGGGATTAGGCTGCCCTTGAAGAGCAGGACGATCGACCAGATGAAGATCCATCCAACCACGAGGTTTGCGATGACGAACGATCCTTCTGCGAGCGGCACGTAAAGTCCTGACATGCCCCGGTCCACAAACCGCATGCAGGAATAGGCGAGAGCTGTGACACCGAAGGTGAACGCCCAATAGGCCGCACTATACGGCTGCTCCCGCAACCAACCCTGCAGGCGAATGAGCATCAGTCCCTGCATCAGCCCATAGCCAAGAAGCATGTGGGCAAACAGGTCCGGTTTCCCTGTGGTGAGGCCAAGGTAGGCAGCGCAACCAACCACCGAGGGTGCCAGCTGGATTCCAAGGGTCGGCCGCAGCGGCTTGGGAAGGGCCTCCTGGATATAGAGCCGGTGTAGAACGATGGACTCGATCGCCAGCCAGGAGAAGAGGCCGGCTCCAAAGAACAGCTGGGCCAGCTCGGGATGGTTGAAGGCGGTGGCGGCAATTGAACTGACGAAACTTCCAGCCACGGACGGCAGGTAGAGAACGGGCGTCGTTGTATTCGGGTCGCGCCCGCCCTTCCACAGCTGCCCGGTTCGGAACAGGGCAAAGGCCAATTGTCCCAGGGAGCCGATCCAGAAAAGGGCGATCGCAATGCCGGCATTGTAGGGAGCGACGGCGAGCCCAATGAGGGCAGTGGAAACCGGGGCCAGGCCCACAAAACAGCAGAGAACGGGATGGGCCAATTCGGCGCGGGCCTCGTCCGGAACCATGATCCATTTGGCAACGTAGGACACGACCAACAGTATCCAAATGAAAACGGCGACGGCCATTATCGTCTCGCCCACCACATGGGGCAGGCCCCACATCTTCGCGCCTACGCGCCAGACATTTCCAAGGCCCACAAGGCCAAGGATCATTCCGAAAAATGAAGCCGGAATTATTCTTTTCATTTTTGGGACGCCTGTGCTTCAGCTAACTTCCTGGGTTGCGAACAGTTGTGTCTTTCGGAATAGGCCCCTTTTCCAGACGAACACGATGGCCGCCGACAAGAGAACTCCGATAAGAAGGGAAAG
>Ga0302325_10002690_pt1 | contig 42821 bp, 36 predicted proteins | sample Palsa_T0_2_FD_201948 | JGI IMG/M metagenome (GOLD analysis project Ga0302325, IMG submission 201948) | Peat permafrost microbial communities from Stordalen Mire near Abisko, Sweden - Palsa_T0_2 | ecosystem: Environmental > Terrestrial > Soil > Palsa > Peat permafrost | place: Sweden: Abisko... | reverse complement strand
CCAACGAAATAACGCATCAAATAACGCTGGATCGGGGCGCCCGCCACGCCGGGAGCCAAGACCCGAAGGCATGCAGCCAACGGAACGGCCTGAAGATGGGCGGCAAGGCGGCTACCTTGGCGATGAGCCCGCACCATGGGAACGTAATGAGCCGATCCCATCCGCTGGAGTCCAATCGACCGGGCGAGGGCAATCAACGGGGCAAGAGCCATCGGCCGGAGTCCAATTAAATGGGGTCCAATCAACCGGGCAAGGGGGGCAGGAGCAACAGAACGGAGCCGCGGACAAACGTAGGACGGAGCCGCAACGCGACCGGCAGCAACAGGGGCGGACGGGTGGTCAGCCCGATGGCCGTCGTAACCCGAACGATCCTGGGAGGCCGAGGCCGCCCAGAAAGAATGCAGCCGAGTTGAAGATGCCTGAGCAGAAGAAGGATTACAAGGATCCGCTGGAGGACATTGAGTTCAAGATCAACCGGAGTGAAGGCGACGAAAAATGGTAAGTTTTGCCTAGTTTTGGGTGGTGAACTACTTCCTTATTTTCCTGTTGGTAGTGAACCCGCCTGTTTCGTCGCTGTTGACGAAACAACAATACGAACAATTCTTTCCGCATCACGATCCACTTTATAGTTATGAGGCCTTTATAAAGGCAGCGGCCAGTTTCCCCTTATTCGCCGGAGAAGGTTCTCCGGACGATCGAAAGCGGGAGCTGGCCGCGTTTTTTGGCAATGTGGCACATGAGACCACCAATGGCGGACCTGGTTCCGCCGGCGGAACTTTTGCCTGGGGTTTGTATTATAAGGAGGAGCTGGGCTGTGCCGATGGTCATTGCAAAGTATACAATACGGGAGGAACGAGTCCCTATCAACCTGCGCCCGGCAAGTCCTATTATGGCCGGGGGCCATTACAATTGAGTTATGCCTATAATTATGGGTTGGCCGGCGCTGAGCTTGGGCTGCCTCTGTTGCAGCAACCCGAGCTGGTGAGTCATGACGGGGTCGTCGCTTTTCGCGCGGCGCTCTGGTTCTGGATGCGGGCGCAGCCGCCGAAACCCTCCTGTCATGCGGTCATATGCGGGAAATGGGTTCCGGATGCGCGGGATACGCGGCTGGGGCGAAGGCCCGGCTTCGGGATGACCATTAATATCATCAATGGCGGCGAGGAGTGCCGTAGCAAGGAACCGGCGATAAAAGAGAACAGGGAAGACAGAATTGGCTTTTACCGGCATTTTGCCGCTATATTGCAAGTACCGGTCGAAAAGGACTGTGATTGTGCAGCGATGGCGATCTATTGAAGGCGCCGCCTTTTAATACACCAATGAACTTATGAATCTTTCGAAAACCAGTCTTCTACGTACCTGGCAAGCCAGGAGTTCATCGATCCTCGTTTTGGCCTATGTTCTGATTGCTGTGATAGCGGCGGCACAGGGCCTGCTGGCCGGCCCCAAGGTCTATGTTCCCGGCGGGCGGCCCTATATCGACTACAATAATTTCCGCATTTTCAAATTCTCCTTTTACCATCTCATTCAGGGGCGGGATATCTATCAGCTTTTCCCCAACGACCATTGGGACCTCTATAAATACAGTCCCGGGTTTGCGCTTTGCTTTGGGCTCCTGTCCTGGATGCCGGACGTGATCGGGCTGTTCCTGTGGAACCTCATCAATGCCCTCTGCCTGGTCGCCGGAGTGCGGTTGTTACCCGTGCTCGATGACCAGAAAAAGAGCTGGATACTCCTTTTCTGTCTGCTGGAGATGTTGCTTTCGATCCAGAACACGCAAAGCAACGGCTTGATGGCAGGGCTGGTAGTGCTGGCATTTGCGCTGGCGGAACGAAGGAATTATATCCTGTCAACCCTTTGTATTGTTTTCTCGTTCTATATTAAACTCTATGGCGCATTGGCATTCGTTTTCTATTTGTTCTATCCCGGTAAACTGCGGCTGATCGGCTGGTCGATCTTTTGGACAGTATTTTTTGCCCTTATCCCGCTGGCCGTCGTCAGTGGTCACCAGCTACTTTTCCTGTACAAGAGCTGGCTGCAACTGCTGGTCGACGACCGGTCGGCCTCCGTTGGTCTGAGCGTGATGGGGTTGCTGGAGACCTGGTTCCATCTGACCATCGGCAAGAACATCGTAGCGCTTGCGGGCATGGCCCTTTTCCTGCTACCGTTGATCCATGTACGCCGTTACAAGGACATCACCTATCGCCTTTTATACCTTGCATCTGCTTTGATCTGGATGGTGATCTTTAACCATAAAGCTGAGTCGCCAACGTATATCATCCCAATGGCAGGGATCGGCATCTGGTATTTCTCACAGCGCGCGGACCCGGTAAACCGGGTATTGCTGATCCTTTCCTTCCTGCTGATCTCCATGTCGGTATCGGACCTGGTCCCTGCGCCGGTGCGGAATGGGTTTATCAGGCCTTACGGGATCAAGGCGGTGATGGCGGTGGTCGTCTGGCTAAGGATTTTATATGAGCAGCTGTTATTAACGTATAAACCCCTGGCGACGCCAACACCCGCCATATGAAAAAAGCCTCCTCCACCCTGCAGCTGTTACGGCTGCCTTTTTCGTTCTTCCTGATGCCGGTGTATTGGTTTGCGCTGAGCCAGGTAGTCGACAGGAGCTGGGGGAGGGCCCTGTTGATCTTTATCATTCTTCATCTGCTCGTCTACCCTGCCAGCAATGGTTACAACAGCTATATGGATCGTGATGAGGGGCCGATCGGCGGTCTCGCTCGTCCGCTTCAGCCGACGCGGCAGTTGTTTTGGGTAACATTGGTCATGGACTTGCTGGCATTGGCGCTGGGTTTTATCATCGGGTTTTGGTTTGTGGCAGGGCTGGCGGTCTATATTCTTGCGTCGAGGGCCTATAGTTATCGGGGGATCAGGTTAAAGAAATGGCCTTTTGCCGGCTGGCTGACGGTGATCACCTGCCAGGGAGCGCTTGTGTTCTTCATAGTCTACCAGGGGAGTCATCCGGCTGCTGCCGGGGCTGCGAGTCTCCAGGCTCCTTTAGAAGCCATGATCGCCTGTTCGCTGCTGCTGGGTGGCTTCTATCCGCTGACACAGATCTATCAGCATGATGCGGATCGCCGGGATGGGGTCAGGACGCTTAGTATGGTCCTCGGTTATCGGGGCAGCTTTATTTTTACGGGGCTTATTTATGGGATAGCCTTTCTTGTCCTGTTCCACTATTTCCTGTTATCGTATCTGGAGCTGAAAGAATTTTTGGTCTTGGCAACCTGTATGCTTCCCGTTATCGTTTATTTTCTCATATGGGCTGTCAAGGTCTGGCGGGATCCGGCACAGGCGAATTATTCCAATACCATGCGGATGAATTTGCTGGCTTCGGTCTGTACCAATGCGGGTTTTATCGCCGTGTTGGTGGTAGGGTCCTGATTGGCTTCTGGTCTCATTCTTGCAGCATTACACGTATATAAACCAGCAACTTACCTTGATTACAATCCTCTCTATCGGAACGGCGGTTCCGGCCTGCCGGCACCGGCAGGAAGACATCCTTCCTTTTATGCAACGGATTTATGGTCTGGAAAAGGGAGCCAGCCGGAAATTGAAAGCACTTTACCAACAAAGTGGGATAACTACCCGTTATTCCGTCATACCCGATTATTCCGCGCCCATTCAGCAATGGCAATTCTATCCGCCGACCGAGAACCTGGAGCCTTTCCCTTCGCTGGAATCGCGGATGCGGTGGTACGGGAAGCATGCGGCGGAACTTTCGCTGACTGCCATCCATCGCTGCCTGGAAGGTCATTGCGAGCCGCGGGCGATCACCCACCTGATCACGGTCAGCTGCACGGGCATGAGCGCTCCCGGGTTGGACCTGGAATTAGTGGAAGCACTGCACCTGCCGCCCACGGTATTCCGGACCTCGATCAATTTCATGGGTTGTTATGCTGCCGTGCATGCGTTGAAGCTCGCTCATGCCCTGGCGGCGAGTGGTGAGGATATCCGGGTGTTGATCGTATGCACGGAACTGTGCACCCTTCACTTTCAGCAGGAGCCCACACTGGACAATATGTTGTCGAGCCTGCTTTTCTCGGATGGCTCGGCGGCGGCATTGGTCGTATCCGACGACAAGGCCGGAAAGGGATTGAAACTGCGACATTTTTATTCGGAGATCGTGGCGGAAGGTAAGGCGGCCATGGGCTGGGGGCTTTCGTCGACAGGTTTTCAAATGACGCTGACGAGTTACGTGACCGATCTCATACGCGCAGATTTCGCCGGATTGGTGGACCGGGCGCTACAGAAAGCGGGCATGGAACGCGGGAGCATCAGCAATTGGTGTATCCATCCGGGTGGGAAAAAGATCCTGGATGCCATTCATAAAAGCCTCTCGTTTACTAACGGGGATCTGCTACCCAGCTATTCCGTACTGGAGGAGTTTGGGAACATGTCCTCCCCTACCATTCTGTTCGTCCTGCAGCGGATCCTGGAAAATCTGTCGTATAGCCGGGACAATTGTATATTCGGGGCGGCTTTTGGCCCCGGGCTCACCATGGAGACCTTTATTGCGGAAACGAATTAATGTCATCATATGCCAGAGCGGCCGGACTTTTCAAGGCGGAGCTATCGAAAGGAACTGCTTGACCGGGACGATATCCCATTCGCCGATATCGCGAGGAATATGTACGAGCTGGATTTTATCAATACCTGGCTTGGCGGACATGCGATCAGCGTGGGTGGGCTCAGGCAATTAAGCCGCGGCCAGCGGCAGATCAGTATCTGTGAGATCGGTTGTGGCGGCGGTGATAACCTGCGGGTGTTGAGTCGCTGGTGCCGGAAGCAGGGTATCGATGTGCAGGTGACGGGTATCGACTACAATGCACATTGTCTGTCGGTTGCGAAGGAAAGGTGGAAAGACGGGCCTGCCGAATGGGTGCACTCGGACTACAGGCAGGTGGTCTTTACCGGTCGACGACCGGACATCATCTTCTCTTCACTGTTCTGTCATCATTTCACCGATGAAGAACTGATCGGACAACTCCGTTGGATGGAAGAGCAGGCGGGGCTGGGCTGGTTCATCAACGACCTCCAGCGGCATCCGTTGGCATATTACAGCATCCAGCTGCTGACTGCGGGATTTTCGAGGTCTTATCTGGTGAGGCACGATGCGCCTTTGTCCGTGCTGCGAGGTTTTCACCGCAGGGAATGGCAGGCCTTGCTGGACGAAGCCGTCACCGGAACCTATACCCTTGGATGGAAATGGGCCTTTCGTTGGTTGATCGTCGGGAAAAAAAATTATGTATGACGTCATCATAGCAGGAGGCGGGCTGGCCGGGTTGGCACTGTCGATACAATTGGGTAAGGCAGGCTACCGGGTCGCTCTTTTTGAGAAGGAGCAATATCCGTATCACAAGGTCTGTGGGGAATATATCAGCTTGGAAAGCTGGAATTTCCTGCAAGAGCTGGGGCTACCCCTGAGCGACTGGAACCTGCCGGTGATCCGTACCCTCCTGTTGTCCGCGCCGAATGGCTTGTCTTTGGAGCAGGAACTGCCGCTGGGAGGTTTTGGTATCAGCAGGTATAAGATCGATGCGGCCCTGGCCGCCCTGGCGCGGACGGCGGGGGTGGACCTTTTCGAAGGTGTGCGGGTCAACGATATAGGCTTTGAGAAGCAAGTCTCCATAGTGATGACCAGTGCGGGCCAATTCGAGGCGAAGGTTGCCTGCGGCACGTTTGGCAAGCGTAGCAATCTTGATCTGCGTTGGGACCGGCCTTTCACGCGTAAGAAATCCGTCAAACTGAATAATTATGTAGGCGTAAAATACCATGTCACCGGAAATATGCCCGCGGACAGGATCGGACTGCATCTTTTCGCGAATGGGTATTGCGGAATATCAAAGATCGAGGATGAGCGTTATTGTCTGTGTTATATGACTACGGCCGGGAACTTGAAGGCCTGCGGAAATTCAATCCCGGAGATGGAAACAACCATCCTGAGGCAGAATCCGTATTTGGAAGAGGTCTTCAGTTCGACGACCAGGGTTTTCGATCAGCCAGTGACGATCTCGCAGATCAGTTTCGAGCGAAAGACGCAGGTGGAAAACCATGTTTTGCTGATCGGTGATGCCGCAGGCATGGCGCCGCCTTTGTCCGGTAATGGCATGAGCATGGCCTTACACGGTAGTCAGATCGCTTTTCGGTGTATTGCGGGCTTTTTAGCGGGCGAGACAGCCCGTTATGAGCTGGAACAGGAGTATACGGATCTGTGGAACAGGCAGTTCGGCAGGCGGCTTTGGATGGGGAGGCAATTGCAACGCTGGTTTGGCAGGGAGCGGCGCGCGAACCTTTTATTATCTTCGTTAAAACCCTTTCCGAAGGTGATTTCATTTTTGATCAGGCAGACGCATGGTCAGCCGTTTTGAAGCCGGCCGGGGTCGCCTGGCAGGCGCAAGCATGCGAACGAGCTCCTGCCAGTGGCAGGGGCGAAGTTCACGTCCGATAGGATAGACATTGGCGTTTGCATATTTTTAAATCATGCTCATGAAAATTGGCTCATTAGGTATGCTAATCGGGTTAATCTGCACCCTGGGAACCAAGGCACAGGATTACCAGGCCGTCAAGGGGTCTCCCTTCGCGGGATCGCTGGGGGTAGCAGATAATCCCGCATCGATATTGAGCACCCCCTATCCCTGGGATATCACGGTCTTTTCCCTCCAGATCAAGAACACGACCAACGCGATAAATTTCAGCAACTTCTCTTATTTGAGCCATGGCGATACCCTGGGTTATAACTGGACGGACGGCGAGCGCAAGCGTTACGCCGCCATCGATTACAATGTCCATCTTCTCAATGTGAGGCTCTCGCTTGGACACAAGCAGGCCATCTCTTTCGGCGCCAACCTGCGGGGCTATACCAGCGTGACTACGGGTAAATTCTTTTACAATGATACGATAACGAATATGAACTCGTTTCTCGACCTCAACGAGAACAATACCTTTAAGGAGAACCTGGTGAGCAGCAGCTGGCTGGAGTTATATGCCACTTATGCCAAGACGATTTTGGATGACGAACGGGGCCGGTTGAATGTCGGTATCACGTTAAAGGCCATGCGCGGTATTTCGGGCATCTATGCGCAATTGAACGGCGGGACGGTAAACCGCTCAGTCGGCAATTCAGACAGCGCGCTGACCGTCTATTCTCTGGCGGCCGGCAATGCAAAGTATGGGTATTCGAGCAACTACGATGATTGGCATAACAATCAGAGCACATTCCAGAACCTGAAGGATTTTGTCGAACATACCCGGGCCGGCGCGGCGATGGATATCGGTTTTGAATACCTGGTGAAACCACAATACGTCAGGATCTATGGCGATCCGGACGACTATTTTGAATATGAATGGAAGTTTGGGGCGGCCTTGTTGGATTTTGGTGAGAACATGTATGTCTATGGTACACAAAGCCGGTCGGCAGCCAATCCCAACAGCAATGCGACAGATGTAGCGCTAAATAATAAATTCGACAATGTCGGTTCCCTGGCGAAGTTCAATGACAGCCTGGCGACGATCGTCAGCACGATAGCGACGCCTGCCGGCAGGTTCAAGATCTGGAATCCGACAAGGTTCGAGTTCAATGTCGACCGGATGCTGCCGGAGCATTTTGCAGTGAATGCTAACCTGACGCTCAATATGAGTGGAGTGGTCGGGAGTAAAAGAATGATGACAAGCGATTTTACGCTGCTGGCAGTGACGCCGAGATGGGAAACAAAATCCCTGGGCGCTTATCTGCCCCTGCAAGTGACTACGGAAGGCAGGGTCTGGCTCGGCGGAGCCTTTAAGGCAGGCCCATTGCTCCTGGGTTTACACAACTGGGCGAACCTGTTCAGCAAGCATAAACTGCAGAACGGCGGCTTCTATCTGGCGATAGTCATCAAGCCGGGGAAGGGATTTTTAACAAAGGAAGAGAAGAAATATACCTGTCCCGTTAATTAGGAGATTACGTGGGGGTGGTCGTAGTGCAATTTATCGTCGACTATGAGGGAAATGTCACTTCGTTCGTACCTTGACGGGTGACCCTATCCTGCAGGAAGCGGCATTGAAGGCGATGAAACAATCACCGAATTGGATCCCTGCCACCCAAAATGGAAGAAAGGTACGCTCCTACAAAAAGCAGCCGATCGTGTTTAAGCTGCAAGCCAAATAATTTTTCAATAATATTTGAAAGTTCAGAAAGGTTGGTTAACTTTGCCCATGCAATTAGCCGAGGCAAAAGCGCGCTTTATCGCGGACTGGGGAAGATTCGGAACGAATTGGGGCATCAACCGGACGATGGCGCAGATCCATGCGCTGTTGCTCGTGAGTCCTGATGCGTTGAGTGCGGAAGAAGTGATGGAACAGTTGTCGATCAGCAGGGGAAATGCGAATATGAACCTGCGGGAGTTGATGGACTGGGGGCTGGTGCAAAAGGTGATCGTGCCGGGGGAGCGAAAGGAGTTCTTTTCCGCGGAAAAGGATATCTGGAAGGTGGCGCGGCAGATCATCAAGGAGCGAAAGAAGCGGGAGCTGGATCAGCTGTTGCCGGTGTTAAAGGAGTTGAGCGAGGTGGAAGGTGACAAGCGGGACAAGGGGGTAAAGACCTTTACCGACACGATCGGTAATATCCGGAAATTCAGCGAGCAAGCGGATAAGGCCCTGGATCTGATGGTCAAGGCGGATGAGCATTGGTTCCTGGGGAGCCTGGTCAAGCTGATCTCGGGAAAACCTTAGGGTGTTGAGCAAAACAGATAGCCGTTATACGGCTTTTATTTGGCCGCCATATTTCAATATTTACTGAAAGTTCTGAACAATAGAATAGCATCTTTTTATCACTTTAAAATTGTCGTTATGTCTTACATTCTTGTGCTTTACAGTCTTTATCTAGTCATCACGGTAATCCTTACCATCTGGGTAGCCAGCACCCTTTTTCGGAACGGGAAGATCTTTTTGGTCGACATTTTTCACGGCAATAAGGAGCTGGCGCAGGCCGTTAATAACCTGTTGCTGGTAGGTTTTTACCTGGTCAACCTGGGATATGCCGTTTATACCTTAAGGGTAGGATACAATATCAATGATACGCGACAGCTGATCGAGGAATTGAGTGTGAAGACCGGTGCGATCATTCTTATCCTGGGCGGGATGCATTTTTTCAATATGCTGGTCTTTTTCAAGTTGCGCAGACGTGCATTGGTAGAGGGCAGCCAAAAACGGGTGTCATGAAAAACAAAAAGATCGTTATCGCCGGGGGAGCGGGGTTTATTGGTCAGGCGCTGGCCGCCCGTTGGGGTAAGGATAATGAGGTCATCATTTTGAGCCGACAAAGTGCCAGGGCAAAAAATAACAGTTATGACCGCAAACAGCTCAAGGAGGAAGACGGGTACCGCATCACCTACCGGCAATGGGACGGGAAGCGGGTAGAACGGCAATGGGCGGCAGAATTGGACCGGTGCGATCTGGTGGTCAACCTGGCCGGGCGAAGTGTGAATTGCCGTTACACCGACCACAACAAACAGGAGATCTTCGACAGCCGGACCGATTCCACCGCTGCGTTGGGGCAGGCCATTCGTGAGGCAGTGGTGCCTCCCAAGTTATGGATCAATGCCGCCTCCGCGACGATCTACCGGTATGCTGAAGACCGGCCCCAAGATGAATATAGCGGCGAGATCGGCCATGGATTCTCCGTGGAAGTATGCAAGCGTTGGGAGCAGCAGTTTTTTGCCGAGCGAACCGCATTCACGCGCAAGATAGCCCTTCGCACGGCGATTACGCTTGGCGAGGGCGGTGTGTTGGTGCCTTATTTCCGATTGATACGATCCGGGTTAGGCGGAAGACAGGGAAGCGGGCGGCAAATGTATAGTTGGGTGCATATAGCAGACGTGGGTAATGCCATCGAATGGCTGTTCGATCGTTCAGAGCTGGAGGGCGTCTACAATGTAGCGGCTCCCGGGCCGGTGACAAACAGCGTTTTTATGGCGACGCTGCGCCGCCTGATGCATCACCCCTTCGGTTTACCGGCTCCCGCCTGGCTGCTTCGGTTTGGGGCGAGGGTCATCGGGACAGAGACGGAGCTGGTCCTGAAGAGCAGGTGGGTGATCCCGACCAAGCTACTGGAAGCGGGGTTTGTTTTCCGTTACAAAACAGTGGAAGCGGCCCTGCAGGATATCCTGAAAAAATCAAACAAGACCAGCGGATAGATTGTTACTAACAATATGTCTCAGTTAAAAAAGACATTGGTCCTGGGCGCTTCGGATAATCCGGAGCGCTACAGCAATATGGCGATAAGCCGGCTGCGCGGCAAGGGGCATCCGGTTGTCGCCATAGGGCATAGCGTAACCCGAACGGGAGACGTGGACATCGAGACGGAGAAGAAGCCTTTCACTGGTGTCGATACGGTCACCATCTACCTCAATCCGCTGCGGCAGGCAGCATACTACGATTATATACTCTCGCTTCACCCCAGCCGCATCATCTTCAATCCCGGTGCAGAGAACCCCGAACTGGCGGCATTAGCCGAGGCTAACGGTATCAAGCCGCTGGCAGCCTGTACGCTGGTCCTGCTGAGCACGGGTCAATTTTAATTTGCCCGTTTTTCGCATTTTGAGCAAAATCAGGTATTTGGACTAACGCTCGTGATCATCCATCTTGTAGCCATTCCTATTACAGGGACATAGGTTGTGTTAATAATACATTAACGAACAGTTGATTTTGCGGATAGATGCTTTTTCGGTAAATTCGAAAAACCCTTTACAATATGTTATGGCGAAAATTTAATGGCGATGTCATCGAACTTCCCATCCTTGAAGCCGTTGAACACGCGATCCGCCGGGAGACTGAAAAAGGTTACCGGTTAAAGGTTTGCATCGGCACTGATTCCCAGGTGAAAGGTTTGGAAACGGAATTTGCTACGGTGATCGTTTTTCTGCGCGAAGGACATGGTGGGTTCATGTTCATTCACAACGAGAAGACGAGACATCAGTACACGATCAAGGAACGCATGCTGGTCGAAGTAGCAAAGAGCATCGAGATTGCTTACGAGCTTTGCAATCTCTTCAGCAAGTATAATGTCGATATGGAAGTACATGCCGACATCAATACGAATCCGCATTTCAAGAGCAACGACGCACTCAAGGAAGCCATGGGCTATATTCTTGGGATGGGTTTTGCTTTCAAGGCCAAGCCTGAAGCGTTTGCCAGCAGCAGCTGTGCAAACAAAGTGGTGAATTAACCAGAAAAGTGCGTAACCAATTGGGGAGAACCCAATTGTACACACTGTGTCTCCTCACGGTGTAAGGAATTGTCTCCTCTCTTCCAGCGGTTCAAAACCCGCGACTTGATGTCTCCTATCCAGCGCATTGCCGTCAGACCTCCCCAACCTGCTTATATTCCTCGTTCATTGTGCCGATAAGATCCAGGATCTTATTCCTGCCCATTTTTTTAATCGCGCTGGTGACAAAATGCTGTGGCAGGAATTGCCAGGTGGCGCGCATCTGCGTTAAAAAATCCTTCACGTTGGCGCTGACGACGCGTTGATTTTCCTTATCCGCCTTTGTAAAGACCAGACAAAAAGGGATCTGCCATTCACCGAGGCGGTTGATGAATTCCAGGTCGAGCTTCTGCGGCGAATGCCGGCTGTCGATCAATACGAAAACATTCATGAGGTTCTCTCGTTTGCGGAGATAGTCTTCGATCATCTTCTCCCATTTTTTACGCTGGGCCTGTGAAATCTTCGCGAAGCCGTAGCCGGGAAGATCGACGATATACCAGCTGTTGTCGATGTTGAAATGGTTGATGAGCTGCGTCTTGCCCGGACTGTTGGAGGTCTTGGCCAGCTTGTCATTATTGACGAGCATATTGATCAGTGAAGATTTTCCTACGTTGCTTCGGCCGATGAATGCATATTCGGGTCTGTCGGGCTTCGGACATTGCTGATAGTCCGGGCTGCTGATCACATAAACGGCGGAATGGATCTCCATAAAGTTGATTGCTTGAATATCGCAGCGCAAAAATAGCGCTATTCAAGCAAACGGCTGAAGTCTGACCTGCCGGTCGGATGGCCTACGGCCATCTTGGCGCAAGATACAATCCTTTACGCTCATTCAAGAATACGTAACTTTGCCCTCAATATGGCCAATTATTCACATGACAGGGTCGTACCGTTTAAGGATTCTGAGCAGGGGAAGAAGCAACAGGTCGCCGAGATGTTTGACAAAATTGCTTTCCGGTATGATTTCCTGAATCGTTTTCTCTCCGGTGGCATCGACCTCTACTGGCGGAGGCGCGCCATCCGGGAATTGAAAGGCGTGGCGGCCGGCAATGGCGGGATGAAAGTGCTGGATGTTGCAACGGGTACGGGGGATATGGCTATCATGCTGACAAAACAATTGGCCGGGTCGCAGGTGACCGGTGTCGATATCTCCACAGGCATGCTGGAGATCGGGCGGCAAAAGATCACCCGGTTGCAACTCGACAAGCGAATCGTCCTGCAAGCCGGCGACAGCGAAGCCCTCGAGTTTCCCGACGCTCATTTCGATGCCATCACCGTGGCTTTTGGCGTTCGCAATTTTGAGAACCTGGAGCGTGGGTTGCGGGAGATGCTGCGCGTGTTGAAACCGGGTGGGCGATTAATCGTGCTGGAATTTTCGCAGCCGCGAACGCCCGGCGTCCGTCAACTGTATGACCTATACCTCCGGCTCATAGCCCCAAATGTCGGCAAGATGGTGAGCAGCAGCCGGGAAGCCTATCAATACCTCAGCGATTCCGTAAAAGCCTTTCCCGAGGGAACGGCCTTTATCCACATCCTCGACGCCTGCGGGTACACCCACTCCCGGATGCGGCGTTTAAGCTTGGGAATCTGCTCGTTATACATCGGTGAGAAACAGGCGGGAACAGGGCGCTGACCCCCGGTCGCCTTTGAATGATAAGGATACAATTATTTGCCGGTTTCTCCGTTATACCAGCTACCCCAAAGTCAAGCCTATAGAGACTATCTACCTACAAACTACGGCGGAAGAAGAAAGCGATGTAATTAATTGATTTTAACGTATTTATGAAACATTTGGGGTACCGCAGTTCATTTATTGGCATTTTTGTAGCAGGCTGTTGCAGTCTGTTGTTGGCAGTTAATCCGGTTTCGGCGCAGATCAGGGATGGTTTGAATTTACCCGATCATGACTCCAAACCCTATTATCTGGGGATCGGTTTTATGTACGAACAGAGCCATTTACAGGTAAGCGCTCATCCTAAATTCCTGCAGAGCGACAGCATCCTCAGCGTGACACCGGGCAATACGGGCGGCTTTGGCGTATCGGGCATGTTTACTTTCAAGATCGCCGACCACCTGGAATTCCGTTTTGCCTTTCCCGAATTTATTTTTGCAAGCAATAACCTCACTTATGCCGTGACCTATCCCCCTGCCGGGGAATATCCGGTCGCGACCAAACAGATCCAATCCCTGTTACTGGGATTTCCGGCGCATGTGAAATTCCTTTCGGACCGGATCAATAATTTCCGCGTCTATATGCTGGGCGGCTTTAACTATCAATACGATCTGGCCTCCAATTCCTCCGCGAGAAAGGCGCAGAACCTGGTAAAACTTACTCCTTCGGATATGAGCATAGAAGGGGGGCTGGGGTTCCAATTCTATTTCCCTGTATTTATTCTCTCGCCGGAGTTAAAGTTCAGTGAAGGCATCAAGAATGTACATAGCCGCGATCCAAACCTGCAGTATTCGAATGTCATCGACAAACTGAAGACGCGCATGATCGTTTTTTCTCTCATCTTCGAGGGGTAACCCATCCAAAACGGCCACCCGGACACGTGGCCTGATCCTTGCAAAAGATTTTATAACTCACAACCAAAAACGGGAAATAAGAGTTATACAAAGATGGACACTTACAATAGGATGGACGCTTACAATCGACGCCAGGAGATCGTAAACGGATGGACACATGCCGCCGGTATCCTGTTCGGCCTGACAGCCTTACCGCTATTACCACGCATCGCCACACTTCACGGCAATACCCAGGGGATTATCGGCTCTTGCGTCTATGGGTTTTGTTTTCTGCTGGCTTTCACTTCCAGCACAGCCTACCACTTAACAAAAGAGCCACGGAAGAAAAAGACCTTAAAGATTGTAGATCATATCAGCATATACTTTTTTATCGCCGGGACCTACACCCCCTTTTTGCTCGTCTATGTCAACAATCCCTTTGGTATGACCCTGCTTGCCGTCCTCTGGGGGCTTACCGCAATAGGGGTCGTCTTTAAGATCTGGTTCACGGGAAAATTCGAGGTCGTCTCCACCATCATCTACCTGGCGATGGGCTGGATCCTGGTCGTCGGCGGCCGGAAATTCTTTGAACAGCTGCCGCATTCCGTGCTCGTCTTTATCTGCATCGGCGCGGGTCTATATACCATTGGCACCTTCTTCTACCTGTGGGATAAATATAGGTATACGCATGCGGTTTGGCATGGGTTTGTGCTCACCGCAGCGCTATGTCACTATGTTGCGGTGCTGATGGCGATGTGAGCCTTTCTCAGGAAAGCAGGTATTCATGACAAGGAAAAACCTTGATGATGCAGCCATCTTTTTCGTATTCGTCTTTTTGATTGAGGGTTACAATCGTCCCTTCCTTTAGTTTCAATTCCAATAGCGCCGCTAGTAATCCATTGATTTCCCGATCCAAATTATCCGCGTTTAGATCGAAGCAGACCTGAATGGCATCTACCGGAGCGCCATTTTGAAATATGACAAAATCACATTCTTTTTGCTCTGAAAAGTAATATATTTCCCTATATCTCCTTCTTAGATGTAGATAGATCAGGTTCTCCAGTTTACGACCATTGTCATCTGTGAATGAACTTGAATTCACCGTGATCATCCCGGTATCAATCGTGTATACCTTGCGGGGATTGACCATTTGCTTACGTTGTGAATAACTGAATTTTGGCACCAGGTGGAAGAGATAACTATCTTCCAGATGGGCCAGGTACTCCGTCATGGTATTGGTTGATCCCAATTCGAACATATTTTTCAGCCTGGTAGCAGTAACGAGATTGCCAACATTGGAAACTAGATACAATGCTAGCCGTTGAAGCGTTTTTATTTCCCGGAGGCCATAGCGAACCGCAATATCCCTGATCAGGATATCGTCAAAAACATGATTCAAGATCTCGTTTAGTCCTTGTTTCACGAATTCGGGAAATCCGCCTGTCCGAAGATATTGTGTCAGAGAATCGACCGAAGGCTCCAACTGTTTGAATTGATTGAATTCCCTGTAGGAAAATGGGAAAAGCTCTTTGGTTATCTGTCTTCCTGTGAGTTTAGTGCCCAGTTCCTTGCTCAATAAAGAGGCATTGGAGCCGGTGATCACTAATTGGTATCCTTCATCCAGTTTTTGTCGTACATATCGTTCCCATCCGTCAATGATCTGTATTTCGTCGAACAGCAAGACTTTGGTACCCGTCGATACGATCACCTTATCGAGCCTTGTGAAATCTTTTTTTTCAAATTCATACAACCGGATATCTTCGAAATTAAGATATAAGGCATCCGGATATTTTTCTTTCAACAATTGAAAAAGCAGGGTGCTTTTTCCGCATCGCCTTATTCCAGATACTATCAGGGCAAAGGATGAGAGGGTCGGCAGGTCTTGCAAGGCCTCCCGTCTAAGTCCGGTCGACCTCGAAAGCTGATTATTTCGCTGAGATTCAACTACCTGATATATAATTGATTGCAAGATCATTTTTCACATTGTCAATACAAATATACAAACTTGTGCATTAGTAATGACAAATCTTGTACATTAGTAATGATAAAGTGGGCAGTACCTTTAAGGTAGTTTAGCGGACCACACGAAACCCCTGGTTGCTGAAGGACGCGTGCATGTTGACACTGCCGATATCGTAAGAATTAAAGAAATGGCAGGACGCGGCGCTGCACCACCACGAACCGCCCCTGGCATGGGCAAGTGTTTTGCTTTCCGCGGGATCAAGTTTCCCGGAACAGAACTCGAATACGTTCCCATACATGTCATAAAGCCCCCAGGGATTGGGGGCAAAGGAGCCAACGGGTGAGGTATACCTATAGCCGTCCGAGCTGTCGGCGGAAAGATGGTCATGCAGATGCCAGATGTTGGCATAGCGGCCGATGGCGTTGTCGTCGGCGCCGAAAAAATAATCGGTGGTCGTGCCAGCCCGGCAGGCGATCTCCCATTCGTCCAGCGTAGGCAGGCGAACGCCTGCCCATCGGCAATAAGCCAGGATATCGCTATAGCTAATGCAGGTCACCGGGTGATCCATTTTTTTGTCGATACCGCCGCGGCCAACGCCGTTGGGATACCGCCAGTAAGCAGTGGAATCCTGCAGCCAGCGGAACTCTTCCAGGCCGGGCGCGAAGACAAGGGCGTCATGTTTCCTTTCCGCGTCGGTGCGGTAACCTGCAGCGGCTACAAAGGCGGCGAACTGCCTGTTGGTCGTCTCATATACCGCGATATAAAAGCTGTCTACCCTTACCTGACGCAGCTGGTTCAACGGAAAATGTCGCTTTCCCACGGTATATTGGCCTTTTGCGACCAGTACAAAGCTATCCCTGATCTGCGTCCGGGCGGACAAGCCGGCGCAGAGACACCAAGCGAACAGCATTGGTTTATTTAAAAGGCCCATTGCAAAAATCTATTGCCCGTCGGATGATGAATGCCTCGTTTGAAGTATTGCATATCAGCGAAGCCTCGTAATAGCTTTCCGTGCCGGCGTACAGTTTTTTATAGTCAAAAGAGCTCATGAAAGGCTTGTAGTTGTTGCGCTTCATCAAAAGCGCCAACACCGTAAGAATATCGTGATCTTCCTGCAGCCTGTAGGTGGTGATCAACAGCGGGATCATGGAAACGGCGTTGGCAAACCATAGGGCGGAACGGTGGAATACGCTCTATATTCATGATAGGCCTGGCTGGCGGGGCCTGGTTCCTTGTACCCGTCATCCTGGCCAATGCAGGCAGAACAAATGCCAACTACAAGACACAGAAGGATTAGCTTTTTCATATGCGATAGGCTAGTAATCGTACTGCCGCCGAAACACATTCATCCGTACGCCTGCGCTGAACAACGTGGAATTGGAGCTTTGATAGGTGTGGCTGGGGTCGTTGACGGAATAGTGCCTGTACTGAGCCGAGACATCGAAAAAGAGGTTTTCCGTGCATTGCCAGGATACCAGCCCCGAAATCAGGAGGCAGGTCGCCGGTATGCCGGAGCCGATCTGGAAGCCATAATCCCGGGGGCGGGTGTTATAGTTCTCGAAGACATCGCTGCCGAAATTCACGCCTGCGGAGTCCAGTCCCTGTTTGTAATAGATGACCTTACCTTCCAGATTCCAACGATATTTGGGTTGGTAGCGGGCGATGGCGATCAGCTCGTAGAAATTGGCGCCCAGCGGGTGGGCCAGGGGCTGATTGTAGTTGCTGTAATTGGCCACGGTGTCGTCGTGCTGGTAAGTATATGGTCGGACGATGTTAGTCTCGAATTGCAGGTCAAGGTTCTTGACCTCGAAGGCGTCGATGTATTTAAAGCCGAGCTGCAGCCCTTGTTTATTGGCCCAATAGCCCCTGCCATAATGGATGATCTGGTTCAGGATGAACTCGTCGAACAGCAACTGACCATAGAATTGAGTCTGGTGACCTATGTTTAGTTTCCAATCGATGCCGGCGTTCGTTTTGTCCGGGCTGCCGTTCTCCTGTTGCGCGGCCACGAGGAAGATGACTGGATTGAGGTAGGTAAAATCGAAGTGGTTGGCGCGGCTGAACACCACATTCTGGAAGAGGCCGACGGTGAGCCAGGGGGTGGCATTATAGGTCAGGTGGTGGAAGACGGCATATTTCTTCGGGTACTGGTAGTCCGAGTCGATATTATGCTGACTGACGAGTTCCGCGAAGATGGTCTGGTAGTTGAGCTTCCAGATGCGGGTATTGAATTTCAGGAAAAGATAGGGCGCGCTATAGTCGCTGAGGAAGAGGCTGCGATAGCCGTCCCCGATAAAGTTCTTGTCGTAGCCGAACTGCCAGTCGAAATATTTCCAGGTGGTAAAATAGATGGAGGCCCTGTTGTCGATATAGTCCCAGCCGGTGGTATGGAAGTGCTTGTAATAGCCGGCACCGGGCACGGCGTTGAATTCATTGACGCGTTGCTGGAAATAGCTGGGGCCTCTTTCCTGGTTGTCGGTGAGATAGGCGCTAAACCCGAATTTTTCTGCGATCATACCTCTTAGGGTAAGCCCTTTCGAATTTAGGAAGACAGCTTGATTATTGCCGGTCTCACGAGCCTGGATCTGTTGGATCGCGGGGTCGATCGCCAGGAAGAAGTCTTTGTCCTCGACCTCGTAGAAATTGGCCTTGTTAACGTAGAAAGTCTTGTTGAGCCAGGGCCTTTTGCTCATGAAACTATCCTTGTTGCCGGTAATCCATTCGATATTATTCATGAGCAGGGAGGAAAGGTTGGCCTGGTCCACCGGTGAAAGGTGGTCGATATCGTCATAGGGAAACTTCTTGTGCAGGGAGTCGGCCAGGTAGGCAACGCGAACGGCGAGGCGGCGGCTGATGGGTTTATCGATCGAGATATTCAGGTCGGGGTTTGTTTGCTGCAGGATATCCATGCGTTCCAGGAAATGGTCGAACTTGGAGTCCTGGGGGAGAAAGGTGGATTGGGCCCGGGATAGGACGGGCAGGAAAGTGGCCAGCAGCAGGGTTGTAGTTATGAGGGCCAGGCGGCCAGGCGTCAACCTTAAAATTATCCTGCGTCTTACAAGGGTTTTAATAAATTGCGTCATAAAAGCGGTTAATAATGATGTCTGTTTGAACTTCGATCCGCACCACCGGTGCGAATCTCGTTCGCGGGCTTTCCCCCGTGGACGAGCCGCCCGGGGGCGGCTCAAGCAGGCTGAGTCAACTTTCTATATGCGTAATTACTTGATCAAGAATATCTCAATAGTAAACGAAGGTAAGATTAGTACGGCAGATTTATTACTCAAAAACGGCCGTATCGAAAAAATCGGATCGGCTCTTCGTCCTTCGTTCGCAGTCACGGAAATCAACGGCGAAGGTCTGCATTTATTGCCTGGGGTCATCGATGATCAGGTTCATTTCAGAGAGCCTGGTCTAACCCACAAGGCTACCATCTATACGGAGGCGAAAGCGGCGGTAGCCGGCGGCGTTACCAGTTTCATGGAGATGCCGAATACCTTGCCGCCGGCGTTTACCCAGGAGCTTCTCGAAGAGAAGTATGCCATCGGTGCCCGCTCTTCGCTGGCCAACTATTCCTTCTACATGGGTACTTCGAATGACAATGCCGATGAGGCACTCCTTACCAATAAGAAGAAAAAGGATATCTGCGGGATCAAGATCTTTATGGGGTCGTCCACGGGCAACCTGCTGGTGGACAATTACCTTACGCTGGACCGGCTGTTCCGGGAGTGCGAAGTGCTGATCGCTACGCATTGCGAAGACGAAAAGATCATTCGTCAGAACCTCGAGCGGCTTAAGAGCCAAGGCCGGGAACTGGTAGCCTCCGATCACCCGCTGATCAGGGATGAGCATGCCTGTTTCGAGTCTTCGCTGACCGCCATTCAATTTGCGCAGAAACACGGCAGCAGGCTTCACGTCTTTCATCTTTCGACAGAAAAGGAGATGGCGCTTTTCGGCAATATGCTGCCGCTGGCTGAAAAACGTATCACGGCGGAGGTCTGTGTGCATCACCTGCATTTCACCAGTGATGATTATTCCAGGCTCGGCAACCAGATCAAGTGCAATCCGGCGATCAAGGCGCCGTATAACCGGGATGCCTTATGGACAGCATTACTGGACGACCGGCTCGATCTCATTGCTACCGACCATGCACCGCATACGCTGGCGGAAAAGGGGTACATGCGGGATGTGGGCGGGCGGCTCCGCTTATTACAGGAAGGGTTATTACCGGAAGGGCCTTTGTCGGCAGGCGCCGATGCGAGGCCAGGCGGGCATGGTTCGGGAGGCAGCGCCTATGAACGGGCGCATGCGGGACTGCCACTGGTCCAGCATTCGCTGCGATTGATGTTGCATTATGTCCGCGAGGGGAAGATCAGCCTCGAAAGGCTTGTGGAGAAGATGAGCCATGCGGTAGCTGTCTGTTTTAACATTGCCGAAAGGGGGTTTATCCGGGAAGGCTACTTCGCCGACCTGGTGATCGTCGATCTCGGGCAGTCCTCCCGGGTTGAAAGTGGGAACATCCTGTATAAATGCGGCTGGAGTCCGCTGGAGGGGTTCGAATTTCCGGCAACGATCACCCATACTTTTGTAAATGGCCATCTTGTTTATGGAAACGGGGCCTTTGATGAATCTCAATGGGGCCAGCGGCTACGGTTTGACCGTTAGACCAAGGAAAACAACCATGGAAATTGATAATATAACATATGAAGACCTATCCCTCTACAGTAAGGAGGAGGAGTTCTCCATTTTCCACAAACTGGACTTTACGCGTACCCGTGGCGGAAAGGATGTATTGTTGGAGTATTTCAGCAAACCTTTCAGCAACCTGGGCCCCATCGAGTCTACCCAGCGCATCCTGGGCCTGATGCTGGAAAAGCTGAACACCTGGCCGGTGTCGATCAGCAACGGCACGATCATGGTGATGGAACGTTTCTATGAGACTCCGATCGATGACATACCCCATGGTCAGAACCTCCCGGCTGCCCTGGGCTACAAACTATTTCATTCCAGCGACTATTCGATGGTGCGGTATTCAGCGGGGCATTTTGCGGATTTCGTCCGCGGGATGAACCAGTTGGTCTCGTTGCTGAACAAGCCCGATAATCCACCACTGCTGTCGGATCTGCTGGAAAGAGCGCGGCGGTTGCTGGATCAGGATATCCTGAAAGAACTGGCTGCGACCACACCGGGCAAGCAATTGAACCCTATCCAGGTGATCTATTACGGGCATTATGTCCGTTATGGCTTCAAGACTGCCCTGCAATCGCTTGTCGATATCCACAACCGGCTGGATGCCTGGTACTCGATGGCGATGGCAATGCTGCGTTATGGGCTTTGTTTTCCTTCGTTTGTAGAGCAGGAGGACCCCTACCTGGATGCAAGCCAGGTTTATCACCTGCTCCTGCCCAAGCCGGTGGCCTATGATATCCGGTTGGACTCCGCCACCAATTTTGTCTTTCTGACGGGGGCCAACATGGCCGGTAAGAGTACTTTTATCCGTTCAGTGGGCATTGTCGTCTTCCTGGCCCACCTGGGGATGGGAGTGCCGGCGCAGTCGATGCGGCTCAGCATTTTCGATGGCATCCTGAGCAATATCAACGTCGAGGATAATATCAGCAAGGGGGAAAGTTTTTTCTTCAACGAGGTACAGCGGATCAAGAATACGCTGGAGAAGATCGGGAATCAAAAAAAATGGCTGGTGCTGATCGACGAGCTCTTCAAGGGAACGAATGTACAGGATGCGATGAAATGTTCCAGTGCGGTGATCAAGGGATTGATCCGCATCCGCCGCTCGTTGTTCATTCTATCGACGCATCTGTATGAGATAGGAGAAGAGTTGAAGGTGTATCCAAATATTCTTTTCAATTATTTTGAGACTTCCGTGAAGGACGATCAACTGGAGTTCAGCTACCAGTTGAAGCCGGGGATCAGTAATGACAGGATCGGCTACCTGATCCTGAAACGGGAGAAGGTGGTGGATATGCTTGATAAGTTATAGGTGTAATTTATCCGTGGAACGGCATTCGTGAAACGTCGCCGAATTTCTTTTTTCAAGAATTCAAATAATTCCTAGCTTCATCGGCTAAACCCCGGGGGTATGCTGGTGAAGTTGTTTGGAAGTGCGGTGTATGGAGTGGAGGCTATCACCATTATAGTTGAGGTGAATGTGACGGAAGGACTACACACCTTCATCGTCGGGCTCGCCGACAGTGCGGTAAAAGAGAGTATTCAGCGGATCGAGAGCGCCATCAAGAGCAATGGCTATTACATGCCCCGGACCAAGATCGTGATCAACCTCGCCCCGGCCGGCATCCGGAAATATGGGGCGGCTTTCGATCTCCCGATCGCTTTGGGTATACTGGCAGCCAGTGAACAGTTGCCCGATGCCGGCCTCCTGAAAAGTTTTGTGATCATGGGAGAGCTGGGATTGGATGGCGGTATCCAGCCCATCAAGGGAGCATTGCCTATTGCCATGCAATCGGGAAAAGAGCATTTCAAGGGACTGATCGTCCCCAGTCAAAACGGTGCTGAGGCGGCCATCGTTAAACAAATAAATGTTCATGCATTCGCTCAGCTGCGCGAAGTGATCGGTTTTTTCCGGGACAATGCTTCTTCGGCTCCGGTGGCCGGCGACGACCGGCGACCCCTGCTCTCCGCGTGGCCCCAGGCTGATCTTGATTTTAACGAGGTAAAAGGACAGGGGAATATCAAACGGGCATTGGAGATCGCGGCAGCCGGGGGGCACAATGCCATCATGATCGGGCCGCCCGGTGCCGGTAAAACCATGTTAGCGCGTCGGCTCCCTACTATCCTGCCTCCGCTTAGCTTGCAGGAGGCCCTGGAAACGACAAAGATCCATAGTGTCGCCGGCAAATTACCCGCCCATACTACCCTGCTTTACCAACGCCCATTCCGTTCGCCACATCATACCATATCCGCGATGGCGTTGGTGGGAGGCGGCAGTATACCTCAACCGGGTGAGATCTCCCTGGCTCATAACGGAGTGCTGTTCCTGGACGAGCTGCCTGAGTTCAACCGGAGCACGCTGGAGACCATGCGGCAACCGATGGAAGACAGGAGGGTGACGATCAGCAGGGCCGCGCTTTCTGTAGAATTCCCCTCGTCGTTTATCCTGATCGCGTCGATGAACCCCTGTCCTTGCGGTTATTATAATCATCCGGATAAGGAGTGTACTTGTCCGCCCGGAGCGGTATTCAAATATCTCAACAGGATCTCGGGGCCGTTGTTGGATAGGATAGATCTGCATATGGAAGTGGTTCCTGTACCCTTTACACAATTATCAGCCAGTATTGCGAGCGAGAGTTCGCAGCAGATCCGTCAGCGGGTGATGGCGGCGCGGGAAATGCAACGCCGGCGGTATGAAGGGCAGACGCCGCCGGCTACTTATTGTAATGCCCAGGTCAGCGGTCGCTTCCTGCGTCATTATTGCCGGATAGATCCCGCCGGCGAGCAATTGTTGCGTATGGCGATGGAGAAGCTGAAACTATCGGTCAGGGCGCATGATCATATACTAAAGATCAGCCGGACGATCGCCGATCTATCGGGCAACGAAGGGATCCGCCCCGAGCATCTGGCCGAGGCCATCCAATTTCGCAGTCTCGATAGGGACAAATGGGCGGGATAAGTATTTTTTACTTTTTTCGGTTGCGGCCAGGCGGAGTTTTGCGTCCGCCGGAGCTTGGAGCCGCCACCGCCTTACCCGATTTTGTCAGCACGGTCTTACCCGCGGCGAGGGCGGGTTTGTCAGCGCCACGGCCCGGGGCAACAGGGGCACGGCCGGGAGCATTTTCCCAACTCGTGATGGAACGGGAGAACCGCATGAGCAATTCGTTGTTGGCAAGATAGAGCAGCGCCACCGGGAGTATTTTGAACAGCGCGCGTTTGGTCGTGTCAGTGAGATCGAAAAGCGGCAGGAGCCAGCCCAGGGCGCCGATCCCGAGGTAGAGCACTACAAAGGCGTAAAGCCAGTTGCGGGCGTTTTGGTTGAAGCGCCGGAGAATGAGGGCTTCCGCCACGAAGAGTGTGGCAGTCAAATAGAAAATGTATCCCCATAAATGGATCGCGAATGTGCCGGTGAGCAGCCGGGTGACGATGTCGCTGTAACGTTGAAAAAGCGGGGTGAGGTTGGTGAGGTGATGGTTGACGAGGCCCCCCACGTCAAAATGCACGGGCAGGTAGTGTTTGTTGTACACTTCATTTGGGAGGGTATAGCCTACCACGGCAGGCAGGAAGAAAAGAACATCGGCCAGCAGGATTTTTTTAAGCGGCAGCTTTGTCCGCCGCTGCATCAGCAGGATAGGCGGGAGAAAGAGCAGGGCCAGGGCCAGGGTCTCGGACCGGATATAGGTGGCGATGCCGATGAGCAACCCCCCAAAATAAAAATAGCCGCGGGGTTGTGGCTCCGAAAAGTATTTGAATAAAAAATAGATCCCGAGAAAGAGATAGACCATATTACTATAATCATACAGCACCATAAACGTGTAGGCATACATTTCCGGTGTCAGAAAGAAGACCAGCAGCAGTGTTCCGACGAGGAGCGGGTGGAGCGTCTCCTTTAGCGCGTTGTACAGGAAGATGGTAAAGCTGACGAAGACGATGCTGAGCCAGATCTGGCCAAAGGGGAAGCCGGCCAGCTTAAAGGTAAGCTGCAGCGAGGTCAGGTAAGGGGATTTGAACTGGTTATTGGTCGACCACAGGTCTATATTGAAAAAGGAATTGATCATGGTATGTTCGCGAAAGGCGAATTCGGCTATCGCTTCCGGGCCCGAGAGGGCATCGCGGGAAGTGGGCGGAAGGTAATAGCAACGCCATACGCTCACGAAGACGAGAAAACCGATGATGATCCAAAATGGCATCTCGTAAGGCGAGGGCTGAAGACGGCCCTGGAATACCTGGTTCCTGAAAGCCGGGAAGCCCTTCTTCCGAATGGCAAGCGCCGTTGGGATGTTGAGCAGGATTGCGGCGAGCACCAACGATCCGAAGACCGTAAGACCGGTCAGCGGGATAAAGCAGAGTTGTAACGCGAAGGGCAGGAATGAGGCCAGGGCGACGCCTAGCAACAGGGAAATGGTGAGGGTATAGGCGGTCTTCAACTGCAGACCGAAGAGCTGGAGCAGGCCATAACCCGACAGCAGGAAAAGAATCGCCAGCAGTAAAAATGCGAGGAATGGCATAGGCTATAAGGTTGGAGGATATTTTTTGTAGAAGTCGAGGATACGATGTAATTGTTCCGGGGTATGGATCTCGTCGAGGTTAACCCCTTTTTTGGAAATACGCAGGAATAAGTTCGCCTTGCCTACGTTGGGAGAGTTTGTCCATACCGCTTCCAGACCCGTATAATAATAGAAAACGGCGGGTTCGGGGGCGTGGACCTGGCTATAGATGTGCAGGGAATCGCGATAAAAGCTATTCGGTTCGAACAGGATGATAGGATGTGCGATCTTCTTTTTCTCGACCGCTTCTTTTACCTTGAGGCAAATGGTATAAGCCACTCCATAGCGTTCTTTCATAATACCGACCTGGTCGAGGGTATCGTCCTTCTCCTTCAAAAATTGGCTCCAGTATTGCTCAGGTTTGCTTTCAAACCAATCTTTGTAATAACCGGCATTAAGTATTAGAAATATCGCCGCGAAGGCGGCGAGTGTCAATAAAAAGCCTTTCATAGTTATTTAATATTACGCTGAAAAGTACGAATTAGTTGCCAGTGAACCAACGGACCCGGGGGCATTAACCATCAGGCATGCCGCATTTCCGATATGGCGTGGTCGACGGCCCGGGCCGTTAATGCCATATAGGTGAGTGAGGGGTTCTGGCACGAGGTGCTGGTCATGCTGGCTCCGTCCGTGACGTATACATTGGGGCAGGCGTGGAGCTGGTTCCATTTATTGAGCAGGGAGGTCTTAGGGTCTTTCCCCATCCGGACGCCACCCATCTCGTGGATATCAAGGCCGGGAGCCTGGCCGGAGTCGCCGGTTTTTATATTGGTAAAGCCGGCGGCAGTGTACATGTCTGTTAGCTGTTTGAAGAAGTCCTTGAGCATCTTCTCATCGTTGTCATCGTAACTGATATTGATCTTTAGTTGCGGGATACCCCATTGGTCTTTAAGGGCGGCGTCCAGGCTTACGGTGTTGGTTTCCTTGGGCAGGGTCTCGCCCATCATATGGGAGCCGACGCGCCACGGGCCTAACTTTCCGCTGTTGAGGTTGTTCTTGAGCGTCTCGCCAAAGCCTTCGGTAGGATGGTCAAAGCCGCGGAATGCGGAGAAGCCGGCGGCATAGCCGCGCAGGAAGTCGGCATCTTTATCCTGGGAGAAGACGTTGCGGAATCTGGGGATATAGGCGGCGGTAGGGCGGCGGCCGTCGGTGGTCCGGTCGGCGAATCCATCGTATTCGGCGGAAATATGTCCTCTATAGTTGTGGAAGGCCACGTATTTGCCCAGCAGGCCGTTGTCGTTGCCCAGGCCATGAGGGAAGCGGGCAGAGGTGGAGTTGAGCAGGACCAAATTGGTATTGAGGGCGCCCGCATTGACGAAGATAACGGGGGCAAAATATTCGAATGTTTCCCGGGTATTGGCATCGATGACCCGGACGCCTGTAGCCTTTCCTTTTTTGTCGTCATAGATAATGGATTCCACTACGGAGAAGGGTCGTAGGGTCATGTTGCCGGTGCGTTCGGCCCAGGGGATGGTGGTGGAGTTGCTGTTGTAATAGCCGCCAAAGGGGCATCCACGCTGGCATAGGGTTCTATTCTGACATTGACCCCTACCCTGTTGAAGGTGGAGGGCCGTAGGTTGGGTGAGATGGGCGCAACGGCCGTAGATGACGTGCCGGTCCTTATAGGTTTTTTTAACAAAATCTTTGAAGTAGTCCTCTACACAGGTGAGATCGAGCGGAGGAAGGAATTCCCCGTCGGGGAGCATGGGGAGGCCGTCTTTGTTGCCGGAAACACCCACAAATTTCTCGACATAGCTATACCAGGGGGCGATGTCCTTGTACCGGATCGGCCAGTCTGTCGCGAAGCCGTCGCGGGCCGGCCCTTCGAAGTCAAAGTCGCTCCAGCGCTGAACCTGCCGGGCCCACATGATCGACTTACCACCAACCTGATAACCGCGGATCCAGTCGAATGGCTTCTCCTGTACATAGGGGTGTTCGGTGTCCTTTGCAAAGAAATGCATGGCGTCCTCCCGGAAAGCATAGCATCGGCTGACGACGGGGTTGGCCTGACGGATGTCGATAGGGACTTCGCCGCGATGTTCGAATTCCCAGGGCATCATATTCGTGGTGGGATAGTCCTTGTTGTGTTTGACGTCGCGTCCTCTTTCGAGGACGAGGGTCTTGTAGCCTTTTTCGGCAAATTCTTTCGCGGCCCAGCCTCCGCTCATCCCGGAGCCGATGACAATGGCGTCGAATTGGGTATTTTTTATCGGGTCTCCCATGGCAAACGATTAAAAGAGTTTTTGGAGGATTAAGTTAAGAAGCAGTGTTCGATCGGGGTTTCACCGGTGTGCAACCGTGCCAGCGACCGGGCACCAATTCGTACACCTGGACTTTGGTCAGATAATATTTCGAAGAAGAATACGCGAGTATCGTCATCCGCTTGGTAGTGGAGTAAAAGAAGTTCAGGTCTTTATCGGTGAGTTTTTTCCCTTCGATGGAAGCGAGCAGGGCCTCGCGCTGCGCGGTGGTAGACTTGACAAAGGAATTGCCTGAGCTTGTGCGGGCGGCGGCATCAAACAGCTGCATGCCATTGAGGTATTTGTCGCGATCCTCTTTGGAATAGCAGTCGTCGAGCATTTTCAGTGTAAAGAGATGGGCGGAGACCTCTTTTGCGCCTGGCGTCGCGCCTGAGGGGATGATGGTAGCCGCCAGCGTTTCCAGTAACTGCTCCTGACGGTCATCGATCTTGTAATTGTGTAACAGGATCGGAGCTTTCGAACGATCCTCCATGCAAGAGGGGAGTAGTAGGGCGCCTGTGGAGAGCAGGGCCAGCTGTTTCATGGCAGTTCGTCTGTTTACACGCATAGAACACCAATATACAACTTTAGCCGTGTAGCACTAAGCTATCTTTTTCGCGGATACCAGGGATTCCGAATTATAAACGGGCCGGCTGTTGTCATGGGATACGTTGTCATGGGATACGTTGTCAACGGGTACGGGTTGGTCGCGATTGAGAATTGAGCGCACGATCAGGAGACCGGTCTGCACCATGATCCGGATATCCAGCGTGAAGCTCACGTTGCGAACGTAGTAGGAATCCCATTGATAGCGGCGGAAGATACTTTCGAAGCTCGTGGCAGGTCCGCGATATCCTCTTACCTGGGCCAGACCGGTGATGCCGGGACGGGCCATATTCCGATAGGAGTAGTTGGAGACCAAAGTGGAGAACTCGTCTGAATCCTTGAGCATGTGCGGCCGCGGGCCGACGATACTCATGTCTCCCAGGAGCACATTTATGAATTGTGGGATCTCATCCAGGCAGGTGTTGCGGAGGAAATAGCCAACGCGGGTCACCCGGGCATCATTTTGCGAGGCGCGGCGGCTGTCCGCGGCGTCGTTGATGCGCATGGTCCTGAATTTATAGCACCAAAAGGTCCTGCCGAGGAAGCCAACCCTTTTTTGACGGAAGAAAACAGGCCCCTTTGAATCGATCTTTATACAGACATAGAGGATGGGGAGCAACCAGGGGAAGATGACCAGGAGAACTACCAGGGATACAAAAATGTCCATTACCCGTTTGAAAATCAAATAATTATACATTTCCCCGCAATATTCGCGAATAAATTGCCAGTTTCCTTTTTCCCAGTTTTCAGGACAACGAGCGGACGGGTCGACAATAGTACTCTGCATGTTACTAAGGATTGGTTTTTTCTCAACTTGTTTTAGGCAGCAATAAAGATGCCACCAGAACAGGGTCGGACTTACTCCGGGCGGCAGCATGACTGCCGTAAACCGGTTGAACAGCATCTAATTGGCCATGACAAGGACAACTTAGAAAACGTTGCATTGTAATTCCTTAAATAAACCCAGGATAACAATCTGATGGGGGGTACGGAGACGTTTATTGGGTATCTACTACACGCCAAGGGCGGAAATCTGCACGCTCACGGCTTAAATTCACACGGCTGTGGGCGACTGTGGCCTACTCACTAATTCAGCACATTTTTTGGCTCGATCCAATCGGCGCCGACTACGGCCTGGGTATCTTCTTCGATCATGGCAAATTTGCTGATGATATAAGTGAATGTCTGCATGGCGGTATAGTGCACAATACGCAGGTCGAGCCAGAAATTGGCGTTGCGTACGTAGAAGGCGTCCCATTGAAATCTTCTGAAAACCTTGTCAAAGGTCTGGGTGGGGCCGCGATAGCCTTTGACCTGGGCCAGACCGGTTATGCCGGGCTTCATTACGCTGCGAAATTTGTAGGAATCCAATACACGGGAGAAGTTAGCGCAGTCCTTGTACATGTGGGGGCGTGGCCCGACAATGCTCATATGACCTGCCAGGACATTGATGAACTGGGGTAACTCGTCCAGGTTACTATTGCGAAGGAAACGGCCCATCCGGGTGATCCGGGGGTCGTCGTCGGTAGCCTGTTTGGTATTGGCTTCGGCATTGACGCGCATGGTCCGGAACTTCAGGCAGGGGAAGGAGCGTCCGAGGAAGCCCACCCGGGTCTGCAAAAAAAAGACCGGTCCTTTGGAGTCAAATTTTATAAGAATATAGAGGATGGGGAAAAGCCAGCTGAAGATGAAAAGCAGGACGCACAATGAAACGGCGATGTCGAAAATCCTTTTAGCCAGAAGATACGAGTGGCGTTGAACGATATAAACTCTAAGGTTGATAGGTCTCCTTTCGATGATGCTTTCTTCTTTTAAATTGGTTTTTCCGATACAGGTGGTTCCGACCATAAGACCGAAGGTTTAATAAATTTACTCCTTGATTGTTAATTTCTACCCTAAAATCCAATAAATTAAGTCCTTACAAAAATTTTTACCCTTAAAATTCCCTTAAATCCGTGACACTTCGACATTCCCGGTGAGTAAACGTTTAATGCTCAAGACGTCCGCGCAGCTTTATTTTTATCACCATATATAAGTATTTTCATATATAGGAAAATGCGTGATAAAAATCACTATAACACTTTTTCATATAACTTATTGCCCGGGGAAAAGCCATAATTTTTTTCGGCTATGCGATCCGGTAGATGTCGGGGAAAACACGGAACCGATCTGAGTAGGCTGCAAAGTGTCCGAAAAGGACTTTTCGGACAAGGGGCTGGCGGTGCAATCACGTTGAAATTCAACTGCATAAAGCAAGTCCGCCGCAAAGGAACGAAAAAAAATCCGACTAAAAAATACCACTAAGCGGGAATACTGTTAATTAGTTCCTTTACGGGAACAAAGAAGGATAGATAAAGTTCTGGTCCCTTACATTTGCAAAAATTCCTGAATTAAGAGCCCATAGCCGGACAGAAAAACAGACCAACGCATGAAAATCGGTATACTTGGTACACGCGGGATCCCCAATGCTTATGGCGGTTTTGAGCAGTTTGCGCAGTACCTGTCGCAGGGTCTGGTGCAAAGGGGGCATTCGGTATGGGTGTATAATTCCAGCGATCATCCCTATCAGCAAAAGGAATGGAAGGGTATACATATCATCCATTGTAAAGATTGGGAGGGCATGATCGGCACAGCGGGTCAGTTCCTGTATGACTATAATTGCCTGAGAGATGCCAGGGCAAGGAGTTTCGATATACTGCTGCAGCTGGGTTATACCAGCAATTCGGTATGGCACCGGTTATGGCCGAAGAGCATGCTGAATGTGATCAATATGGATGGGTTGGAATGGAAGCGCAGCAAGTATGGTCCGGTGACGCGAAAATTCCTGGTGCGGGCGGAGAAGTGGGCGGCAAGGCACGGGGACGTGCTGATCGCTGATTCGGTCGGTATCCAGGATTATATCCGTCAGAAATATGACAGGGATGCGATCTACATCCCCTATGGCGCCGATATCCCCCAGACCTTTGATGCGGGGAAGCTGACGCAATGGGGTCTGCATCCGGATGGCTACCACCTGTTGATGGCGCGGATGGAGCCCGAAAACAGTATTGAAATGATCGTGCAGGGCTGGATGGCCGGTGAAAAGGCCAAGCCGCTGGTGCTGGTCGGCAATCCCGGGAACTCTTTTGGCCAGTACCTGGTCAAGACCTACAAGGATGACCGCTTGCATTTTATCGGCGCCATCTATGATGCGGATACTGTAAACGCATTGCGGCATTTTTCCACGATGTACTTCCATGGTCATTCTGTGGGCGGGACCAATCCTTCGCTTTTGGAAGCGATGGCTGCCGGGTGTACGATCGCGGCGCATGACAACATCTTCAACAAGGCGATCCTCAATGAGCAGGGTCTGTTCTTTTCCGATTCAAAGCAAGTCCAGGCCATCCTGAATGGTGTTCCGGACCCGGCAATGCTGTTGGAATGGAAAGAAAAAAATCTGGAAAAGATCAAAATGCTTTATAATTGGGACAAGATTATCGGCGATTATGAAAAAGTGCTGTTGAAGGACAACGCCTGACGAATACGAAGACCTAACGAATACACTAACTCTTATTCCTACAATGATAAGCCTGGTCATACCGGTCTACAATGAAGAATTACTGATAGAAGAGTTGTTCCTGCGAACGCAGGCGGCCCTGCGGTCTGTGGAAGTCCCATTTGAGGTGATCATCGTCGACGACGGCAGCAATGATAAAACGCTGGAGCGGTTAATTGCCTGTCACTCCGCGGACCCCCGCTTCAAAGTTCTTTCCCTGGCCAGGAATTTCGGCCACCAGGCCGCGTACACCGCTGGGCTGAGCTATGCCAAAGGCGAGTTCATTGCTATGATGGACGGCGATATGCAGGATCCGCCTGAATTGTTGAAAGCGCTTTACGAATTGATCCGCGCGGGGTCCTTCGATATCGTTTATGGGCGGAGGGCGGGTCGAAAAGAGAAGGGGCCCCGAAGGCTATTCATCGATCTTTTTCATTCCACGTATACGCGGATCGCCCGATTAAAGAACATCAAGGATGTGGGAAATTTTTCCATCATGACTCGCAAGGCTGCGAATGCCTTGTTGTCGTTGAATGAGAAGAACCGTTATCTCCCGGGGCTTCGCTCGTTCATCGGTTTCAAGCAGGGTTTTGTCGATTACGAGAGGCAGGACAGGTCGAAAGGGGAGGCTAAGATGAGTGTCCTGAAATTGTTTTCCCTGGCATTTGATGCTATTTTCTCGTTCTCCAGCCTGCCGGTCAAGGTCTGTTTGTACAGCGGCCTGATCGGTGTGCTGCTGATCGTTTTCGCGGCAGTGTATACACTGGTCGGCAAGGTAACCGGTCTGGCTCCATTGGGATGGTCTTCGATCATCCTTAGTGTTTATTTTATAGGTTCGGTACAGCTATTGTCGATCGGCATTCTGGGTGAGTATGTGTTCCGGATCTATAAGGAGACCCAAAATCGCCCGATCTTTATCATCAGTTCATTCATAGAATAGCCCTGCATAATTCATTCATTCATGTCAGAGATCCCTTATATAGGAAACGAACTCGAGTTGTTCCAGCATGCCCGCAACTGGAAGAATTATTTTGGCGGCCTGTTAAGCCCTTATCTCGGAGCGCGGGTATTGGAAGTAGGAGCCGGCATTGGCGGCACTACCGAGTTCCTGTGCACTGGAAAACAGGAAAAGTGGCTCTGCCTGGAGCCGGACCCCGCCTTATACACCGATCTGAAAAAAAAGGTGGATGCCGGTCTTCTTCCCGCCTGCTGTTCTGCCGTGAAGGGTATTACGCAGGATCTTCCCCGAACCGAACAATTTGATGCTATTCTTTACATAGATGTGATCGAACACATAGAAAAGGATGCGGATGAACTTTTATCCGCCTATGAATTGCTGGCCGACGGCGGCTATCTGATCGTACTGGTGCCCGCTCATCAATTCGTATACAGTCCATTCGACAAAGCGATAGGCCATTATCGCCGCTATAATAAGAGGATGCTCCGCACCGCGGGTCCGGCCGGGCTGCGCCTTGAAAAACTCGTTTACCTGGACTCGCTCGGGCTGATGGCCTCCGTGGTCAACAAATTATTCCTTCGGCAGGCTTATCCAACCCTCCCGCAAATAACGATGTGGGACAAGCGGTTGGTGCCCCTGTCGAAGATCGCGGACAAGCTCATTGGGTATCAAACGGGTAAGACGCTGATCGGGGTATGGAAAAAAGGCTAATGCTATTAAACTATACAACTATGAAAGAAGGCAGGCTCTATCTGGCATCGGCGATTGCCGTGCTTGTCCTGTTCCAGCTCACGTACGGATTTACGATCGTGCTCCCTACCAACGTAAACTGGCTGATGTCGGCCAGGCACGACTGGGGCACCCATTATCTGGGATGGTTCTTTTACCGGAGCGAGCCCTGGCAGTTTCCACTGGGTCATGTCACCAAGTATTTTTATCCGCTTGGCACCAACGTCGGTTTTACGGATACCATTCCCCTGCTCGCTATCTTCTTCAAATTGTTTGCTCCCCTGCTCCCTGCCGATTTTCAATACTTCGGCCTCTGGCTGCTGGCCTGCAACCTGCTGTTGGCCTGGTACACCGTCCGGTTTCTACTGCTCTTCAATGTCCGTCACTTTTATATTTTTTTGGGAGTCGTGCTTATCGTCGCCAACCCGGTCCTGGTATTTCGCGTGATGCATCCGGCGCTTTGCGCTCACTGGCTTATCCTCGGGTCCATCTTTTGCTATTTCAAGGACCCAAGGGGAAATGCTGTGCGGGGGATATTGCGGGAGCAATTCCTTCTTTTGTTGTTATCCGCGCTCATCAACCCTTATTTATGTTTCATGGTGCTTGGTTTTGCCCTTATTTTGCCGCTGAAGCTGCATTTCTATGACAAAGTGCTGAAGAGCAAGCCGACCTGGGGCTATATAGGTATACTTGTTTTCTCGCTGCTGGCTGCGTGGGTAGTTACCGGCATGATTACCCTTGGCAAGAAAGAAGACCTTAACGTTAGTGGCGCCTATGGGTTATATAGTCTGAACCTGAATGCGCTGTACAATCCCTTTTCCTGGTCTGCCTTTTTCCCCACGCCTAAACTGGTAAGTTGGCATCAGTATGAGGGTTACATGTACCTGGGCGCGGGCGTGGGCCTGCTGCTCCTGGTCCTGGGGGTCTACCGTATTTTGCAACTGGCGGGCGTTTCCAAAGGCGCTTTTTCCCGCGATCGATCCGCTGCATATTACCGGCCGGACAAAACGTTGCTGTGGGTAGTCGTCATACTCTATGCGCTTTTCGCGCTCACCAATGTGATCAGCATCAATGATAAGGTGTTATTCAAAATACCCCTGCCTGATTTCCTGCTTAACCTTGGAGAGGTCTTCCGGGCCAGCGCCAGATTTTTTTGGGTTGTTTTTTACCTTTTACTCTTTTATCTGCTTATCGCCGTCTCGAAGATGAAGATCCCGGCCATAGCGGTGTCTGTGATCCTGGTCGTCGCCGTCCTGGTTCAGCTTTATGACACCAAGTCGCTGTTGCTCTCCCGGCATTTGGTTGGAGGCCCTTATACCCCCCCGCTGGACGATCGTTGGAAAAAGCTGATGGCGGCGACCAATGAAGTAATCATGTATCCGCCCTTTGAAGCCACTTATATAAAGCAACTGGACTACCAGGATTTCTGTTATCTGGCGGCCAGGCTCCACAAACCTATTACAACGGGTTATGTGGCAAGGGTTGACAATGGAAGGACGAGACTCTTTACCGATTCGCTTGTAGATGCCCTGCAGGAAGCCCGGATTTCGCGGGCGCTGTACGTTACCACCGCCGACCACCTTTCATTATTCACGAATGTGCTGCTGGAAAAAAAGCTCCGCATGAGTATCCTGGACGGCTATCTCTATATGTATGCGTCGGACAGTGTCGGCGATAAAGGGATCGATGCCATGAGCGATGCGTTGAATGCCCAATCTGCCTTCGTACTGGACTCGCTGCGGCGATCGGTCCAGCCTGCAGAGTATGTGGAATATGCTGCGAACGGAGCCAGGGAGCAGTTGCAGGAGGGCAAGCTGAAGTTCTATTTTGAGCGGATGATCAAGGGCAGCAAGTATCTCTCCTGCAGTGGATGGGGCATCATCGAAAACAAGACCAGCAATAAGGGGGATTCCATTTTCTCCCTGTTGCTTTCGGATAGAAAGTCCTATATCGGGCAAACAAAGTGCGAAAAAAGACCGGATATCGCCTCAGTTTACAAGGCCGACCTGGAGGACGCCGGGTTCAAGAGTGTGATCTCCACGAACCAGGTAGACAGCGGCTCCTATAAGATCGGCATTGGTATAGAGGATGGCTCGGGTAAGATCGTTTATGCGACTACCGACAGCCTGTTGCGCGTGGATGGCACGCATCATGTCCGGCGATGAAGGCAGGAAGCGTTTACTGATTCTTGGCCGTGCCGCTACCGAATAATTTGTTTTTGATCTTGACTGCGGGTCCGTAGACGGATGCTACCGCTTTTTTGAGCGGCTTTGCATCTTTTACGATCCAGTCGGTAGTACGCGGCTTTTCGATGAGGTTGTTATGAATGGTATAGGCGTAAGTGGCCACTGAGGTGCGGAAGCGGCCGGCCGGGAAATTGGTCATATCGTATCCATGCAGGGTATAGGCGCGGCATTGCTGGATGATCATGCGGTTGAAAGGGACCGCCAGTTCCTTCTCCTCCCCGGTGCGCAGATCGACCAGTTTCAGCTGACCTTTGTATTCCGGTATCCAGTCCTTGTTCAGGTACAGCAGGAGATTCATATTTCGGTACCAGCCCTTGTGCATGGGGTGATAATTGAAGTCAAGGTGCATGTCCAGGAAGCTGTTCTTTTTACCCTGGTGCAATCCTCCGCCGTGGTTGACGGGGTCGACGAATACTTTTTCGTGGGAAATAAAGCTCAGGAAGTCGTTCATCTTCTGGGAGCTGAGGTCTTTGTAGAGCTCGTCAAATTCGGACCCCAATTCGCGATAATTGGATTTCTCGAATTTGTTGTTGGCGAACATGTAATCCCTGCTCTTGTTGTTGAGTTCGGGAATATCACTATAGAGTTTCTCAAGTTTTTGCTGGTCACAGAAATTGTCGATCACCAAAAAGGGGAAAGGGTCGGCGAGCAAATAATCCATCCTCAACTTTTCCTTGTTCTCTTCAAGAAATTGGAAATTAATCATATATAGGTTTTCAAGAATGTGCTAAATTACTGTTTTTCCCCTCCCGCACCAAAAGCGCGTAAAATTTTAGGGCCGAGCCTTCCCAGGAATAATCGTTCCGGATCAATTGTGCTACCTGCTGCAGCCAGGCCTGGTCAGGTGAGGTGGCAAGGACATCGTGCATTCGCTTCTTGAAAGCCTCATAGTCATAGGGATCGATGTGGTTCTCCGAGAAAAAGGAAAAATCTTTCATCGCGGAAGTATTGGAGCAAAGGACCGGTATCCGGAGCGCTGCCGCTTCGAGGGGAGGGATACCGAATCCTTCCGCTTTGGATGGATAGACAAAGAGCCGGGCGGCGCGGTACATTTCCAGCAGGTCCTCGTCCTTTACCTTGCTGTCGATCAGGACGAAGCGTTTTATTTCCGGCGGCAGCTCCGCCAGCAATCTGTCCAATTCCGGTACGGGGATGGTCTCATGGCCGAGGAATACGAGGGGAATACCCTGTTCATAGAGTGCCAGTTCAAGCCATGCGCGGAGCACGAACAGGTGGTTCTTCCGGGGCTCGATCCGGCTCACATACAGGATATAGTTCTCTACGCCGTATTGTTCCTTTATCCTCAGTGCGGAATGCCTGCGGTCGAAGGGTTGGAAAAATTTTTCGTTTACGCCGTTGGGGACTACGTAAACCGGCCGGGAGCCGGTATGGAGGAATTTGCGGATGGACCCTTTTGAGAATTCGGACACGGTAGTAATGATATCCGATCTCCAGGCGGCCAGGCCATACAGCAGTCTTTTGCGGACCCGGTAAGACCAGGCAAATTCTTCCGGGAAATCGTTGAAGATCACGTCGTGGATGGTAACGATCTGTTTGCAATTCTTCCAGGGGGGCGTCATATACTGGAAATGGGCATAGTCGATGTAGTATCTTCTGACGATTGCCGGTATATCGAACAGCAGGCGTCGGAGGCCTGACTTGCTCTTGTATTTGATCAGGACGACATTTTCATTCGGTGTGAAGATGGTCGCGAGGTGATCGGTATCGAAGGCGCCAAGGTAAAGACGGATACCCTGTTTACCAGCCAGGTGCAGGTAGATCTCTTTTATAAAAGTACGGGTGCCCTGGGGCAGCTCATCGAAGACGTGCGCGTCAACGAAAAGTCTTATGATTTGTTCCTGTTTCACTTTTTGTTCGTCTCATTTTGTTTCGATAAACCGGTCGAAGAAGTTGGTGGTCCCCGGGGTTCCCTTTTCGTAGATGCGCAGGCCTATCTGATATCTGCCCGCTGGTATCGAGGCGGTCGGGATAGCGGCAGAAAAGCCGCAGTCCAGCAATGCAGGGTTCCTGAACCGGCCGACTATATCCGGTCTGGACATCGGCTGCGCATTGCAGGAGTAGGCCCCGCCTGTATTCCTGAGCACGACGCTGATAAGTTTTGCTTTGGCCAATGTGTCGTTTAACGCCCACCCGGATATGGTAAGCAGTCTCCCATCCTGTTCGAAGTTTTCGATATTCCCATAGAACTGTCCTTTGGGCGGAAGGCTGTCCATCCTGACCGGGATGTTGCTTTCCGGTTTTATGAGGAAATGGTCGCTTAAGGCCCATTCTTTTCGATTCGCCTTTTTATCTTCCTTTTCGACACCGATGGTAAATTTGCCTTCCAATTCGGCTGTCAGCGGAAGGACCACGGAGAAGCCGCTGTATTCGAAAGCACGCTTCTTATAGGCAGCCAGGATATCCGCCCTTCTCGCCCAGTCCGTATTTACGGTATAGGTAACAGAGTCATTTTGCAGGATGATACGGGTGGGGGTTTGGGAGTCGGAAGTCTTCAGGATCGCCCAGCCGCGGATAAAGGCCTTTCCGTCCTCTATCCCGACGGATTCGACGTTGTATTGTAAATCACCGCTTCCTGTCGAGTTGGCGGCAAATCGGGGCGTGCGCTGCAGCTGATAAGGATGCGGAACGTCCACGTATTCTCCAATGTCCCTGGCCCAGCTCTTCCCGGTTTCTTTGTTGCTGATGGCCACGGTCAGTCGATAATTGCCGGGCGGGAGCCGGGAGCGGGCGATCATGGCTTTGAAGCCGGTGCTGTCGAGATCCGTTCGCTGGCGGAGATCGAAGGGAAATTCCTTGATGGCAGTTCCGCTTGTGGTCATTTCGTAGGCAGTGGAATCCGTCCTGACCAGGAGTACCCTAACCGTATTATGCCTGTTGTCGTCGTTGGTACGAAGGGCCCAGCCGGATACCCGGATATAACCACCATGGTCGGCAAAGGTTTCAATTCCGAAGCGCGTGTTTTCCTGATCCGAATCTGAAGGGGCGCGGGTTAGCGGCGTCAAAGGGGAATTGCCGCCGGCGAGACTGTCGATCGCCAGGCTGTCGGCGAGGGCCTCCTGTTTTGCTTTGCTTCCAAATGTGTACCAGGTATTGATCATTTCGATGTCGGGGGCAAAGCCCCCCTCGGTGTCCGCCATGATCTTAAAGGTTTTCACGTTTGGCGTAAGACGACCATCCGACAGCAGCAACAGTTGGAATTCACGCGTCGACCCTACAAATTTGTTCAGAATGATCCCGTCAGCGAGCACCGGAACGAAGGCCCGATAGAAAAAGACCTGGTTGTCTTCGGTAGTAATGACCATTTTCAAGGGTGGCGGATGATAAAACAGAGATTGTATACGTCCTTTAAGGTTGTAATGGACCATGAACCTGGTAAAGAGCCATCCATCGCCTTGTCCTACCGGTATGTCGTCGCCCAATTTTACATGCTTCACTGTTTCGCGGGCGATCGTGATATCCCGGGGCGCCTCCCGTTTTTGGAGGATCAGCTGGGAGTCGACCATCGCCACAGGCCGGTACCGGTTGATCATTGCCAGTTTCAGCCGGGCTTCGTCCGTCCAGGGAAATCGTTCATCGATGGCATCGTGGGTGTACAGCACGTATTCGGGCGCGCGCCGGGACAAGTATTTGGTATAGCCCAGGCTATCGAGGTAACTGTCATAGACAGAGTAGGATTGCAATCCGGGGCGAGGTTCGTATCGTAACCCGTCGTAATAGCAAATGGAGATCTCGGTCGGTACGACGTCGACGGTATGGTCGCCTACAACAGATCTGAATTCGTTGGGCCGGGCCGTCTGATCCGCGTATTCCGCAAACACGCGGTCATAGTCGGATAGGGTGGTGAAATAATTCTTTATCTGGGCGAATTTGTGGGGCCATATGCTGAACTGAACGAATCTTGCAAATTGGTTGGCGATGAGGGTCCTGGGAAGGGAGATGATCATCACGCAGCAGATCGCCAGCATCAGCCATGATCCGGCATCCGTAATGCGTTTGCCCAGGTGTGCAGGCGTGCCGAGGTAAAGAAAGAGTACGAGGGCGCCGGTCATCTCGTAGAAATGAACGATATGACCATCTGCGCGGACGAATCCATTTTTGTACCAGATAAACAGCGCGGCCGCGATGATACCATAGATAAAAAGCGTATCGAGATCCTGGAAGAACTTTTTTCGGGAGAGCCATTTCGTGATCACGACGAGGCAGCAGACTATGAATGTGAGGAAGGTCAATGCGGCCAGCCAGGCGGCCCTGGGGCCAAAGTCCTTGTCCAGGGGCAGGAACATCACGTCGTTGTAGTCTTTGATGAGATAGATGCTATTTTTCACGTAGGGGATCAGCTCTGTGTTAAGCAGACGGGCGCTCACCACGAGCAGCACGATATAGCCCAGCAGGAAGCAGGCGAATATTCGCCGGCTCATTTTTCCCGCCAGGAGGGCATAGCCGATGGTCGCGACAAAAAAGAAGCTGTCGACGACCCCTGAATTCACCTTGATGTACAGGCAGATTGCAGATATGATGCCGGCATGAACGAGATACACGTTTCGGCGCGGCTCGGCAAGATAACTTATCAGAAAGTAGAAAAGGAAGAAGAAATACCATTTTTCGAGCTCCATGTCCATGCAAAGGAGCAGGATACAGAACATAAAGAGCAGTGGCCCCGGGCGAAAGAAACGTCTGCAGAAATTGCTGAAGACGGTAAAGGCGATAAAAAGGAAGTACAGGTCGGCCAGGAGGTAGCTGAATTTGCTGAGGACGATAGGATACCTGAACCTAAGGACGGCCAGCGGGCCATAGGTGAAGGAAAAGTCGGGGCCGAAGATCGAGTGATATTTTACGGCCAGGTGGAGGGCGATCATCCAGGATGGATCGAAGCCCTTCATCGGGGTTTCATAGAAGGTATAGGGAAAAAGGAGGAAGACGGCGACCGCGGCAAGCAAATATGGGATTAAGCGATTAGGTTTGGTGGTGATTCCGGTCATTTTATTTCTTTTCAACGAAATGGTTTAATAGGATCACTGCGGGTTTGCCGGCCGTCTGTGGATGCAGGTAAAGCCCGAGCTGGTACCTGCCTTTGGGCAGGGCGGCTTTTGCAATACGTGCCGAGAATCCACATTGCAGCAGGTCTTTGTTCTTATATTTTCCGGCGAGATCCGGTCGCGGAGCCTGGTCCACTGCCGGAGTAACAAAGCTATCGCGGTCGCTCCTGAATACGATCTGTATCCGGTCGGGCACGCCATGGAGGGTGTCGAGGAGGGCCCATCCGCCTACTGTGACGAAGTCGTCATCGTCATCGATGGTATCGAAATTGCCATAAGCCTTTCCCGGCGCGGGCAGGGAGTCGATCTTAGCCGGTGTGAAGCTTTCGGGGAGGCCCAGTCTGAACTTTGTAGTGGTGAGGGTCCGGATTGGGGCGCCGCCGCCCGGGGATATTTTTTCAATTCCCAGGGTAAAGACCCCTTTGGGCCCCGATATTCGCGGAAGGAATGCGGTGAACCCGCTAAAAAGAAAGCCGGAATCTTTGAAGGCGGCTTCGATGTCAACACGCGGTTGAAGCGTCGTGTTGACACTATAGGTGGCCGTATCGTTCTGAAGGATCAGGTTGGTCAGGGTCTTATGACGTGACGCGGGCGCAACCGCCCAGCCGCGGACGATCAACTGGTCATCTTCGCTGCCGATGAAATCGATGCTGTATTTGATGTCTCCGCTCTTTTCTGTGGCAGGATCGACCGGCGGGATGCGTCGCAGCTGGTAAGGCGCCTCGACGTCGAAGTACCGGTCGATATATTGCACGGCATTGCTGTCCTTACCCCTTTCGCAGATGGCGAGCCCCAGCTGATAGCTGCCTTTCGGCAGCTGGGCCTTGGAAAATACCGAAAGGAATCCGCTGCTGTCCAGGTCCTTTCTCGGCCATAGGTCGTAGGGAAAGGCCGGTATGGAATAGGTTTCCGACGGCAATTCATAAACGGAATCCACGGATCTTGCCAGGACTTTTACGACATTGCCTGTATTGTTCCGGTCCTGATGCATCGCCCAGCCCGCTATCCGGATGAGACCGGCGTGGTTGCGGATGTATTCCAGGCCATAACGAATGGAGTCCTCATCGTTGCCGGACGGCGGCCGCACCATGGCATGGAAGAGGATATTGTTATGGGTCAGGCGCAGCAGGTCGAGGCTATCCTGTCTGGACCTGCTGCCGGATTTTTCCGCGAAGGCATACCAGGTATTGATCATCGTTATTTTTGACTGATATCCGCCCTGTCCGGTCGGCAGCAGGCGTACCGAGTGAACATCCTCGTTAAGCCGGCCATCCGATAGGAGGAACAGCCGGACTTCCGGCGTCGAATTGACGAATTTGTTAAGGATCATGCCGTCTTCCAGCAAGGGCTTGAGCACTTTGAAATAACGGACCTCGCCGTCCTCCAGCTTGTACTCCATCACCAGGTCGGGGGGCTGATAGACAAAGCTCCTGATCTTCCCGAACAGATTGCGCCCGATCAGGAAGCGGGTGAATAATATTCCCGGCCCTTTCTTTACCGGTATTTCTTTCCCCATTTCCGTATGGATGGTATCCTCTTTTATTTTGACCATCTCTCGTGGAAGCTCATCCTTTTTTAGCAGCAGCTGGTCCTCGACCATTCCTTCGGGCCTATACCGGGCCAGCAGCGCCAGCTTCACCATGCCCTCATCCATCCAGGCCGACCGATCCTCTGTGCCATCGAGTGTAAAAAATATATAGTCAGGGGCCTTCGGAGAAAGGTACCGGTCGTAGTTGAGCCGGTCCAGATGGCCGTCATAGGCGGCATAAGATTGGGCCGTGGGCCGTGGAGCATAGCGAAGCCCGTTGGCATAGAGCAGTGCGATCTCGGTGGGTATGATGTCCGCCGTGTGATCGCCAATTGCATTTTTAAAGGTATTGGGCAGGGATGTCGTACTATCGATCCTGGCCTTTTCATAGTCATATTGGCCTATACCTTTAAAATAGTCGCCGACGCTTCGTACCTGACCGGTGACCAGGCTGAAATTGGCCGCCTTTTTCAACCGGTCAGGGAAGCCGCTATAAGGTAAGATCAACAGCGAGATCGTATCGATGGCGAGCAGGGTCCAGCAGAAGACGGTTACCTTTCTTTTTGCCAGCTCCGAAGGAGTAAAGACATATAGAAAGAAGACGAGCGGGCCGCACATGTCGAAGAACTGTAAGACGTGGCCGTCCGCCCTTACGAATCCGTTCTTATACCAGATGAAGACCCCGGCCGCAACAAGAAGATAGGCCAGTGCGGTATCGAGGTAGGCCGGCAGGCGTTTGCTTTTGATGGCTTTCGCGAGGACGAAGACATAACAGGCCGACAATACCAACAGAAAGATGCCGGCGCACCAAGGCGCTATTTCCCCCAGTTTCCCCGCCAGCGGCAGATACATGATATCTTCATAGTCTTTGAGAATAAAGAGTGTACAAAGGATATAGCCACCGAGATCGACGCCGAAGAGCCATGCGCTCAAGAAGATAGCTGCGATGAAGGCGACCAATATG
>Ga0302325_10002689_pt1 | contig 42825 bp, 45 predicted proteins | sample Palsa_T0_2_FD_201948 | JGI IMG/M metagenome (GOLD analysis project Ga0302325, IMG submission 201948) | Peat permafrost microbial communities from Stordalen Mire near Abisko, Sweden - Palsa_T0_2 | ecosystem: Environmental > Terrestrial > Soil > Palsa > Peat permafrost | place: Sweden: Abisko... | reverse complement strand
GCCATTCGTACAGGAGAAGGTAAAACACTTGTGCCGTGAGAGCTTAATTGTAGAGTACATTGGTTTGGTGATTGTAGTCGAAACGAAACTCGCGGTTTTATTAGAAGTTGCACGAACACGCTCTGGAGCAACCCAAATACTGCAAAGTCAATTCTTTGATGTTGTCAGAGGCTTCATTTTAACTCCTGAACTTTTGATACAACTACAACGTAATCTCCTTTAATGAAGTGTTGCTAAAAAGAGAATCAACCGAGGCTCCGCTCGTAGTGGCTCGCTTACGGCAACTAGACATTTTGCTGCAGATTATGTCTGCTCTGGTGATTAGCCTTGGTCGTCAAAATCCCGCTATTACCAAGCAGATTCGAGCTAGTCTGGAAGTGCAGGAACCTACTCTCTTAGCGCTATTCCAGGCCTATTGCACTGATGCAGACACGATGAACAGTACCATTGCCCCCGCTATCTGGCAGGTGGTAACCCTGCTGGATAATCTCAAGGATATGGTTGGTGAGGATAAACCGGTTTGACCCTTATTATTGCGATGTGGCTCATCAGCAGACCAACCCTTCGGGAGGCATGGCGCGGTAGAGTTGGGGACATTGGCCTTCTTGGCGGAGCATGTGCAGGAACGTGGGGTGTTGGGTGTAGCTATTTGGCCAAAAGTCTGATATGATTCGTCCGTGGGGGTCAGGACAATGTGTCGCAATGCACAGTCATCCCGGGAACGCCTGTGCCACGAATAATGTATCTAAAACAGTATCTCCGTGAATGGAAACTTCATCCCGCAAAAATAGACTTGGTTGCGCATTAATGAATCGCACCGCCTCCATAAATTGCGACGCAAGCTTTATAATTTTATTTTCAAATGTCCACTCTAAAATGAAACTCTGCTTGGGCCGCGGATGCTAGAACCTCTAGCGTCAAGACATTAACCAAATTCTGTGGTTGAGTTTGTTCCGCAAGTGGCTCTGTATCCGCGCAGAGGTCAAACCTTAGAAGATTAAGGTTTGCGTCGCCTTTATGGTACGTTTGAATTGAGGATTTAAAGTTTGGGTACACTTCGGTATGAATGCGGTTCCCCCACGTCCAATTGGCTGCAGATAGGGCGTTGCTTCTGGCACGCATCTCCTAGAGCAGCATAAAAAGACATCACGTCGCCTGTTCCAGACCGGCTTTTGAACTAGTAGAGCATGAGCTGGGGAAATTACTACGGAGACCCTTCTGAGTTTGAATACGACTCTTTCACGTCTGTGAATCAAATGTCCGACCAACTTGGGTACGACGAGAAGTCTGACGGGCTATGCTTATACTACGGGGAAATCACTACTCCTCCAACGTTCTATGAAGTCCCTAAACCGACACCAGCCACCGAAAATCGTCGTGCCGGGAATAACCCAACTGGGAACACGGGAAGCGAACGTCGTCTCAGCGGTAACAATCCATACGGCAGTCGAGGTTGCGCCAGTTGTGTCCCCTGCAGGAAGCGCAAAGGGAGAGTATTGCGAATTGGTTGGTGACGCTGACAGAAGTGTTCATACAAGCACCACGGCGATGTGTGCGACTTCTGCGAGAAATACAACCACCCCTGTGGAGCGAAAGTGACGAAGTCTGAGTTCGCTCAAATGATGAGTGGAAAACCGGTTCCCCCCCTTCGTTACTCGTCCGTTGTGCACGAATTGGAGAGAGAGTTTCCCCGAGCCCCTCCGGAAAGCATTCATGAGATGGCTGGCAATCGGCTGAAAGAGGTTATGGAGAATCGTGATCGAGTCATGAACGGTGAATCGAACGAAAAGTCCATGCTCACAGTATAGGTGCCTCGAAAGATCCTTCTCCGTCGTCCACTGGCTCTGCTAGTCCTCCATCAAGACCTACGAAACGAAGGTCGAGAGTCTCGATCTGAACTAGAGAATAAAGGTCTATGCAGCTTCTATGTTGAGTTCTTGAGGGATTTGTGGTAACTGCGAATGATTTGTGCCGTAGTTCATAGTCTCGTGTGTCTTCTGTAAGTCTTCACGATGTTGTATGTAAGCGCTGGCGTTTAGAATCTTCTGTATTTAGGTACATACGTTTTGGAAGCATGTCTTTTTAAGTCGGGTTTTAATTGAACACATCCCAAAGGGTAATCTTCCCGTCCTTTCCGCCTAGTAATATCCAGCTTTTCCCTGTTTTCCCTGCTGAAAATACGGCGACCTGGACCCCACTAGAATGCCATTTAAGCACAGCAACTTGCGATAATGTCGTAGCACTGTAGACGCGACCGGAGCCATCCCAGCCAGCCGAAACAAGAAGCCTCCCATCTTGTCGGATACTCAGACTCGTCTGACCGGAATGCTTCGTGTTGACTACTTTGAATGGCTGACTGGACAGAGCAGTGGAATGTTGAACCACGTTAGCGTCTGCAGAGGATGTGTAGAAGAACTCCTTCGCCGGATTCATGATGACCGAAAGCACGGGTTGTGAGTGGGATTTGAACGAGTATGTAGTTGACCAATTTGACGATGAGACACTGTAAAGGCAAACATGACCCGATTCATAGCCGGCAGCAAGAAGTATCTGGGAATCATCTTCGGCGCTTTCGGTGAGGCATAAAGACATGGTCATTCCTGCGATTAGTGGATTTTCGAAATACAGATAATACCCAGTTTCTGCGGAAGGTTCTTTCCTACGGCAGCACAGTACAAGCTCTTCCCTGGGAAGCTGTACACATCAACCAATTCGCCAAGACCACCAGAGGAAACGGCAATTAATGCGTCCTGATATCAGCGAAAAACCATGCTTGTGTACCTCCTTCCGCTGAATGACATCCATTCCACAGAAGGTCATTTCCTTCACATCCATAGAATGCAATAGCCAAGGTTTCCGCCGCACTCCCCCGTCAGAAGGTAGCCCTGAGTCCAAGCTGTTTTCCTCCTTCTCACCAAACTGCCACACAAATACCTTTCCATCCCGTCCATGCCTACAGTGAACCCGGCCCCGATCAAGCAGTACGTGATCAATCTGTCAGCTCCCCATTCTCGAATACTCAACACACTAGCGTCATGTCCCTTCCACACAGCCGTCGGTCTGCGAGATAGCATATCCCACACAACAATCCAGCCATCAGTATCCCTGCAATCAGCGCCGGCCAGGAGAGGATCGATACCCGCTCACGAACCGCGTATCACTCCTGATAAATCGTATGGACGTGATTTCGGCGACATGCCCTCGAAAGACATATATCGGACTCGGAGGGAGGTTTTCTACGTCTACAAAGCGCGACTTTGCCCCAGCGATAAGGCTCATGTGAGTGAGTGTCGCTCAACCTGGGCGCCTGTCGGTCATGGACGGAAAATTTGTGATTCCGGGCTTGCAGATCATCAAGGATCGCCGCTGTCTAGATTCCTTGACGATCTGATCTGATCAAAGGCCCAGCATCCGTCACAATTTGTGTCTGCAACTTCAGATAAAACCAGGAATCGGATTGAATATTCAGGCTTGGCGTATATGCCTCCAAGGCTTTTCCACGACCCTAATGGTGCTTGCTTTCCGTGAGATTCACGGAAATTTGAATCCTTCCCGATTTATAGGTCGAGTAGGCACGCAATGACATCGATGAGATCGGCAAACCAATCTAGTATTTCCATCCACAGCAAACCATCACTGATTTGTTCGTTCTTTTCGCTTCTTTGCTGCTGAACGTTGCTTATGCCACTCGCTTGACAAATGAATCAGTCGCTCCTTGTCGTCGCAACCTCATTCATCATCACAATCTCTGTCCTCGCGCTTCCATACTCATTCCTCGCTTCGATTCCCCTCGCCCTTTGTATCCATCTCATTTTAAAACGAGCGCAATAGCTTTTTTTCAACACTATGGAGCCTTCTACGCGTTCTTTGAGGAACCGTACAGTGGGACGAAACACATCCGCCAGTTACAGAGATATCACCCGTATCCGAGCAACGCCGTATCCGGTCAGCGCGAACACCTCGCCCACCCGAGGTGGTATCAATGACGAGTCTCCTCGTCGGAGAGTTAAGGCTCGTCTGCGTCTCTCCTTGTCACCTCCGAAGAAGAAGCCTTCGAAGTCTTCTCCAACTCACTCTTCTGATCGATTCATTCCGCTTTCTTCGTCACCAGTATCTTTACGACATATCCTTTCATCTCCAACTCATCGGCCACTGAGAGATGGATCTCAGTCCCCGACAAATCCACAACTCCAGTCTCCTGGTAAAGAACTTGAATGGCCCAACGCCTACAACGATACTATTCATTCCTACCGTCTAGCTTCGGCTCTGGAAATCCCTCTATCGCCAAAACTGCTTCATTTCCATTCTCAACCACCTTCACCAACGAGATCCCCAACGCAATCACCGCCTCCAGATAACTCACTATTGCCCGCGTTATTGGATCCGCCCGCCTTGCTGCGACGATCACAAAGGACGCGAATTGTTCCGCCAGATCCATTTCGAATTCTTGATGCCCCCGAACTACGAGATGATTATTATGCCCAACCATTGAGTTGGTGTCGTAAAGGAACCTTGGCAGTGGCCCTTGGAATGGATGTATTCCTCTGGAGTAAAGATGGAGGAGTAAGTCATCTTCCGAGCGACGGTGCCGACGAAGTTACCTCTGTGGCATTCAACCAAACAGGTGATATACTGGCGATCGCAAGAGAAGACGGAAGTATTATCCTTCGCTCTCCCGAGGAAACAATCCCGCGAATCCACATCGCTCCAACTTCATCTGGCTCAGTGGGCGCCCTATCCTGGCGACCGACCACGCTGCCCTCCATGGGATCCATACTGCATGAGCACTTGATCATTGGAACGTATGATGGACAAGTATTACTTTGTGAAGTAACTTGGAATTTAGAGGCTTTTGATGCAAAGATACATCGCCGCGGGTTATGGAATAACATCCATGATGATCAGATTTGTGGAATTGCATGGTCAAATGATGGACTTTCTTTTGCTACCGGGGCAAATGATAATAAAGTCTGTATTTATGAGATTCCCATGGGCGTCATTGGAGTAACCCCAAAGTGGGAGAAAAAGTATCAATGGGTGCACGATGCAGCGGTCAAAGCCCTTGCATTCAGATCTGGCAAAGGCGGAGTTCTCGCAGCAGGTTACCCCTCCCTGGGGATTTGACTTATCCTTTAGGGGGCGGCGTTCATGATAAGAAGATCCGGTTCTACAATACTCATCATGGGACATTGATTTCTTCGTTGAATGTTTGCGCCCAAATCACCACTCTTATATGGTCCCCCTCAGCGACTGAGATCCTCGCCACTTTGGGATATACTGCACCTGGAACCAGTACTAAATGTGCAGTATACACATATCCATCTCTTCAATGTATTTTTTCTTTTGAGATTGCCGATGAGACGAGGGCTTTGTATGCTGTTGCAAGTCCTTTGGGAACCGAGATTTGTCTCGCGGGAAGTGACGAATGCGTTAGGTTCTACCAGATTTGGGGAGACGGACAAAGGGAAACGGATTCTAAGCAGGAAAGAGAGAGGAGTCCTATTAGGGAGCTGGTTGGCGTTATTGATCCACAATTATATGCCCTTGATAGGCGGATGAGGCTAAGAAGTGGATTGAGTGTCATTCGGTAATATCATTGGCGTTTGCTAGGATTGGTGTTGGGATGGGGTTTTAAGGATTAAGGACAACAAGTGCTTTGCTTGGGGTATATAGGATCATTTGCTGTATTTCTTTAATATGCTGGAGACAATCATTCAACATTATTGCTGCGATCCTTGAGTAAGATGCCGTCCATGAGATGAACCTCGTTATGTATTGGGTCCTCAAGTTGAGCCAATCAAAAGCAGGGAACGAAGATCACCAAAATGGCAAAATCGAATTCTTTCTCCAAACCACACTCTCGAGCCTCGCGATGTCGATACAGCGCCGCCTGCTCCACAGCGCGCGCTGTCTTCGAGCAGAGTCGACCTCTCCTTTCCATCTGCCCACACCTTCCCAGCCGGATCCTTTATCACCGCCGAATCCATCGCTCCAATCAGATACTCCCCGAGTTAGCCTTTCCGCCTACTCAATGCGCAAGGTCGGCGCCCGCGATTGGAGCCGACACGATATTCGCAGAGAGTCTACGCCCTCTGCTGAGAATTTGGAGCGGCGGGATATGCTACAGGCAGCGCTGACCAAGCTCTTCCCGAACGGCCCATCGGAAAACGTTAAAGCTGCAATGGAGAAACGATTTCGGCCAGTCCCAATACCTGCGCCACGTATTGCCCTGCACCTGGGCAATGACTGATTGTAGATGCTGTCCATTGTGTTTTAGGGCCGATTCCGAAATATTTCACTGCAAGCGATGTTGTACGATTAGTCCCGTATTATCCATCAAAACACGCCGTGCATCCACTTGTAGAAGGTAACCCCATCAATACAATCGAATTGACGGTATAGCGAAACGAATATATGAAAGCCACTTATACGAACAGCCCTTATACCTCCTCCGCTTTTCTCGGCCTTCCTATCTACAGGACTTCCTCAGTAAACTTCCCGAAATCAGAATTGCCGACATGTATCTAGCCGCAAGACTCTTTTACAATGACATCGACCAAAGTCGTATTTGGGCGTCCAGAACCGTGATGCCCAGGCAATTAAAGTCTGATCATATCCTGTGGCATCGAGAACAGTTTTTCCGGGACGTCAGTGGACAATCGAACTTGGTGTTGATCTCTGGGATCCCTTCAGCGACAACGTTAGGGAACATGACTTATATGGCGCAGGTAATGATGAAGGACGAGGAGTTTGAGTGGGCGTATGAGTGGAAGAATCGACCTGGGTCAGGCGAACATTTTGAGCCTAATGTGGTTCCAGTTGGAAATGGGTACACTGGTCATTTAATGAAGTTGACTCTTTAGGCGAGATAATGCTGCTTATCGACGGTGGGTGTTTATGCTGAAGAATAAAGAGAGTGCATGGAGATTTGCGAGGAAGATGAATTTATCATATTTCAGGGAAGACAGATTCGGCAAGGATTATCGCATAAGAGCATCAGTAATAGATTGATATCAGAGTCAAAATATAATATCGAAATTTAAACATTGAAAGCTCTAATATGAACTCTAAGCAATAGCCGATTCCTTGCAATGACTGACAATAAACCTTCATAACACCAACTTAACTCCAAACCTCCCCAGCAATGAGATACGATCTAAAGAACAAGCAAACAATCAAATTAAAAAGCAAACCCCAGCAACAGGGACACAAACGCTCAATGAACGATATCGTCCGCGAAGATTCCTACCCGTGGTTTCCCCTCGGACAAGTCAATCCAACCACGAAACATTCCGGAGCAATTCATTCCCATAATAACTTCTCCATCACCCGTCAATCCAATTACACCTCCTTCACCACCAGCATGTCCCAATTCTGCAAGTACATCTTTGGAGGCCCTTTCTAGTGTCTCACCCTTGTATTTCATTCTCGCGTAAATATCATGACAAACACTATATCGCAAATAGAAATCACCATTGCCGGTTCCAGAAACTCCCATGGTAGCGGTACCTGATCCGCCGAGGAAAGGGAAGACTTTCTGCAACAGAGACTTCTTCTCTACAACAAATTTCTCGCACCAGTAGCCTGCACCTGGAACAGGGGTATCGCCGATTCTTCCCGGAAGCTTGCCTGCGCGACCGCCGGTAGACGTGCCTACTGCCATGTATCCGTTGACATCTAATGCGACGGCGCCGACCGTGCCTTTTGCGTCGTAGTCGCCGATGCCGGAGTTATCTTCGACCACCTGTGCCTGTCTCTCCTCATATTGCCGATCCCGTGCAGGAGTGTGGAAGTAACTTTCCTCCATCATTTCGCAGCCCCACTTCTCGGCAAGCTTTTCGGCATACGGTCCCGCGTGGAGAACATGATCGGACTCCACTCGAGCGTGATAAAACTTTTTTGCGAGCGTAATCGGGTTCTTGACCTGCTTCAACATTGTTACCGCAGTCGTGCGTCGGCTTTCGTCCCCCTTGGGATCTCCGGCTGCAGCAGGATGTGAAACCATGATCGAGGCATCCATCTCGACTTTTCCTTCCTTGGTGTAGACCGCTCCCTTGCCGGCATTGAACAAAGGGCTATCTTCCAAGACAGCAATCGTGGCTTCCACGGCGTCCAGAGCGCAGCCTCCGGAGGCGAGAACTGCGTGCCCGGCTAACAATGCCATTTTGAGCACTGCATGGTACTTCTCTTGGAGTTCAGCAGGATAGCGATCGCGAATGAGTTTGCCGGCACCGCCGTGGATGACGAGGACCGCCCTTCCCTTGACGGGGACAGCAGGGACCATCTCAGTCGAGGACCAACGTGAATTGCGAGTCTTCTCTTGAGTCATAACGATTGTTGTGTTTCTGTGTGCTGGTGGTGGGAAAGGGGCGGCTTTTCTCTCGGTGGTTTTTATCAGCAGATCGGTCAGACGGGTGCCTTATTTAATTTTCCCAAAAAAATAACTTATCGGGAGCAAGCCCAGATTTTTGGCGCGTGTTCGGAGCCAATCAGCAATTGTTGTTTATCATAACACATGAACTTAAATGGATTGGACAAATCACGGCTTTGCGCCGGGACTCGGGAGTTAAATCCTGCTGCGTCAGCGGACGTCGTCATTATCGCCTGTGTCAAGTTTTCCAGCGCGGCGGTCATCACAAGTCGCGATACGATCAATCAATCATGCTTTCGTTCCGACTCTGGAAAAAGGTACGTGATTCCGCGTCGCACAAGGACCACGACTAACATTCCGCTCGCTTAGAAAGAAGATGAGCCTATCTCAAAGGTCCTCAAGCAGCTGCAAACCGACATAAACAACCATGAAATCCGCGCCTCGTCTCTCAGGCAGAAACTGCGCTCCATCAAGGGCCAAATCACGCTCTACTCTATCCTCGTCTACCTCACATATGTCCTGTACTATGCGCTCGGGAAGCACTATCGGCCCCACGGTCAAACCGTGGCCGAGTGGAGCATCAAAGTCGGCATCATGCTCCTGTTTCCCATGCTGTATCCGCATCTGTTGATAATTCTAATAATTATTAGTGTGTATGGAGTGCGGAGCGGTGTGACGTGGTGGTTCACCCGTGTTATCGACCGCGAAACACAGGAAAAAGAGATCCTGACAACGCGCTTGGAGGAGAAAATAGAGGAATTAAAGGAGAAGAGCGACTATTATAACACGCAACAACTCCTTGAACGGTACGATTCCAAGGCACTGCCCAGAAGCACAAGCGAGGAGAAGTTTCATGATCCTGCACAATCACAATCAATGCAGCACACGGCATCACCCGAGGGTATCCGTCAACACCCATCCGTGGACACGCTCCGTCAACGCGGTAACTCACGAGTATCGCTTCCGCCTCTCCCACCACCAATCAATAGTGCGTCCTTTGTGTCTCCCAAGCCGCAGAACACTCCCCAATTCCATCCGTCCGCATTCAGTCCGCCTCCGTCGCCGAGTCTCGGGCCTCAAGAACAACGAACAAAGACATTTTTGGATCGCGTCCTCGATTTACTGGTCGGCGAGGATGAAAACGCGGCGGATCATCGGTATGCATTGATCTGTCGACACTGTAGGGCTCACAATGGACTCGCTCCTCCGGGCGAAAGGGGAGAGGATGTGGGATATCTCTGCGGAAGATGCGGTGGATGGAACGGGCCAGACCCAAACAAAAAAGAGCAGTCCAAGTCCAAGGATGAGGTTTCACGAGCAAACGAAAAAGAACCGGAGCAGCGGACGGAGGCGGCGGAGATTATAACGCGGGACACGGCGGACAAGGACCATGAAGCAAACCAGTGACACGGCGGAAATTTCGTAGCATAGCATAAATATCATAGCATAGTTGTAAGGTAGGTAGGTAAGGTTGCTGGGACCACATTGCTGGACTTGGAAATGAAGTGAAAGGGAGTCTGTGACACAATGTCGCTAATTCTCCGATCCATTGTTTCTTAAATCTCAGATTTCCCGCTTTTGCCGATCCTCACCGAGGGCCTTCGCGCGCTGTGAAAAAGAGCTCGTCTGCGCGCACTAACAAACAGAGTCGCTATCACTGATGCCAGTAGAGTACCAGATCAAATGGATATCCATCAGGGGAAAGGCCACCGATATGAGACGCCGGACGGAACGAATACCAAAGCTGCTGCGGTGCCGACTGTTGCCCCCGAAACGAAGACCTGGGATCTAGTCCTGCTCAAATCACGACGATACAGGTCAGCAAACATTGAACGTCAACAGAAGGACATGTTAGGCTTCGACGGTGTATATTGGTACATCCTACGAACGATGACCAACTTATCTGTAGGAAGTTCCATTTCCTTTGTTCTCGTCAACCTTATTGTCCTTGTTTTCATGCCGTCATGCCAACCATTGAAACACAAAATCTCGCCGCCGTTTCGAGATCGTTTTATGACTCGTGGCCATGCTCTACACCTCTATTGAGAAGTAAGAGGGCGTCCGCCGCCCTAAGGTCCTCTACCGCAGATGCTCCGCGCTTTTCGATTTCTGTAATAACATCGTCGACTTTAATCATTGACGACGGCTTCGGGCGATTCATGTCCCGCTCCATAGTGCAGTCTATCCCCCGCTCTGCACAACGAGTACACGGTGGGGGTTCCTCAGATTGATATACAATTGATCGGATACACTACTCGCATCAGGGAGAACAAAGCAGAGGGGGGGACCTTGCGCTTTGCTTTGGCGCATGGATCGCATGCGGTCGGCATAACTGCCTTCCGTCTTTTCTTCTCGCCGCCCTCCGAAGAGACATCTCCTTCTTGTTTTTGATTTCTCTCTAGATCCTCTGTCCGTGGCCTGCTCTGGCGCTGAACTTCGATTCCATGAGCTTCCTCCTCATCATTCGACTCAGCCGGTTGCCGGACTCGATCCTCTTCCCTTGGGCTTCTCTGGTACGTTCTTTTTGACGTTGTATCTCTTCTAATCATCTATATTAACGATGTGCGAGCACCCTGTGATGGCACCTCTGCAATATATACGCCAAAAGTTAATATGGGAGATCATTTTCGGCGATATTACGACTTGTGTTCCGTGGCGGTGGAATTCACAGCGAGTTTAACAAGAGGCTGAACGCGTGTGACCTGATTCACACACATAGTCTGGTCTGGCGTGGGAGACATCGACAAAGTTATATGAAATGCTGTTGTGGATGTCGAAAGGTCATTTGGTTGGCGTGTGTGCGAAATAGGCGTACACATGTAGCTATCGATCATCCATTGTACACATATCCTTGGACCGGGCATGTGGTAGCGTTGTTAAAAAAAGACTATAAATGCGTTCGGAGGGGAGGTTAAAGCTTGTGAGACGCGCAATGGCACTGAGATGCGGCGGTCTCTGGCAGTGGGGGCAGTGTCTCCGGAGGGCGCCATTGGGCTAGCCGGTTCTCAAAGGAAGATCGGTGCGTGGACATGTTGGAATGCCTTGGTCTTCACGGAGCGGAAGAGGGTCAGCAGGTAGGAGGGCAGTGCTCCACATATCCCAGATTTGCCAATCGTTCGTCGGAAGGGGCGGGTAACTGGGTATACGTATTCTTAGATAGACAACTTTATTCGCAAAAATTCGCAAATATCTGTCAAACGCAACCGTCGTCTAGAAATGTCACGAAAACAATGTAAACCCCTTGACAAGCCTGGTGAGAGAGAATTCATAGTCACTGTCTCTGAAGTATTGCATGCGCGAAGTGAAAGGGACTGCGTTGGACAATGTCGGGTTTTTCGGACTGATTGTTCCTGAAATGAAACATTTCCCCGATTGGAGCGATCCCTCAACCAACCCGACATGGGTCGCTGAGTATAAAAGACAAGTGTTCCTGATCCACCGCCAGCGTCGACACTGATACATATCGTCTTCCAGAAACGGAGGAGATCAACCAACTCTTTCCTGCTAGCTTCTTCCATGACATCGGGACATCCGGGACTAGTGACGGCCAGGGCCGCCACAGTACACAACCTGGACGGTAAGTTAAAGAATGACTCGAAGCACTTCGAGGAGCAATGAACTAGGCTTCGACGACATGGAATTAACCCCCTACCGCGCAGAAATATAACTAGTCTATTATGGTTTCCAATATCTCCAATCTCTATTACCCCTCCTCGCAAAGTCAAAATCCCTCCAATCCTCTCAACAAATTAACTTCAGCGGTCTCTCGCGCCTCGCAGAACCTAGCGAATGCCCTCAAGCTGTTGTCCCCCTCGTTAGGAGTCAAGCTTAAAAAGAGCTCATGGAAGCTTGGAAGCGTTAACTCTGTTTGAGTCTCTTGCTCACCGGTGCGCGGGCCAGGTTCCGAGCCCGCAGTCAGATTTGATTCACCGCGTCTCGAAGCTGCAGGACGCGAGGAGGATCTGTCGGCATCGCCGATCCTTCTTCTCCTCTGAGAAACTTTTTCTGGGAGAGCGCGCCTCTCAAAAGTACAACACTGCTCCCTTTCAACACAGCGTTTGCACGGGGACTCGTCCACTGGTTGACCGTCTTGGTTTTTGGAACACTATATGTATCAGTCGAGCACCAAAATATGTAGTACTACCTTTTTGTGTTTCTCCCAGCACTGGTTGCACGTCTTAGCATTTGCCCGGGCGGACGAGATCTTCGGTGGACGCGGCTGTGGTTGCTGTTGTCTCGTCGTCCTGGACCGCTTCGTCGGAGGCGGGCCAGGGCGTGGGTTCTGAGAGTCGGTACTGGAGGTACTCCCCTGACTTGAACTAACTCCCGACGAGGCAGAGTCGTCTTCATCGTTGTTGCGGCTTGTTTGGCTAGTTCGGCTTGCTGTTCGTTCGAGTTTACGTTTTTGCATACAAGTTTGAGATCAGGCGAGATATGGACGTGATAGCATGGAGTCAAGTCGACGGACGGGGTCGGTGAATATATACTTGCGCATTTCGGTGAGCACAGAAACTCCGCTGTTGTGTTCACGTATGACAGATGTGTGACGATAGGCAAAGGCAGTGGTGAAGAGGCGGGAGGTTGGGTGGGAGGCAGTACCTGCGCGGCCTATGCGCCCAATGAACTGCGGAAAAACGACTATTTTAGCGGGCTTTGGCCTTTTCTATTTAAGCGAGTAGCTAACGATCGTCGTTTGGGCTATATAAAGATAAAGCAATGTTATACGCCGTCAGGTGAACGCCAAATATAAAGTTATATGACTTTGTGATGTGAAGTTGCGCTGTGATGCGCGCGGATACGACCATGTGTTCCCCGATTCGGGAGCAGAATGCGGTGATACTTGGTTGGACAGACGGACCGAACAGTTAAATGAACAGAAGTGGCTCAGAAGCAGCCACTTGCGGCTGAGCAGACATGTTCTCCGTCGAACGACGCAGTGATTGGTGTCGGAACACAAAATCGCCGAGTCTCCTTCACGGGCCGCGGCCGTGCAATGACTCCTCCCTCCAGCCCCTCAATTTCACACCATTATTTCTCAGAGGATGACAGGGACAATATCATATGAGAGACAATGCAAAAAAGTGAATTAAATCCAGCAAAATACAACGAACGCGCCGCCCCAGACCCTGTTACACAAACCAGATTGGACAGATATTGTCTAAGCTTTGGACACGCTGACGGTTTGGCGTCTACATCCAGAGCAGGCGCACTGTCCGCCCGCACACACGCAAGCTCCCTCTCTGCCTTGGCAGTTGCAAACAGTGGCAGCAACCTTTGCTGTTCCCTGCGCGAGACCACACGAACACGCTACTGTCAGTTCAGTTCAATCGTTGGCAGGGGACGGTACCATCGGCGGGTCTCATGCCACAAGCACAGGCCTGACCTTTCATGACGGGAGAATTCTCGGTAAGAGCCTATGTATCAGAAGAGGACAAAGGAGGGACGGTACGTGTGAGCAGGTGCATGCGCCGGCGGCGCGTTTGCCGCATGAGCAGGTCGGTTGTCCGGCGAGGGGGTGGTTTTCGACGGCTGCGCGCTCGCAGTTACAGTGGCCTGCAGAGGTCTTACCGCAGCTGCACTTGGGGTTCTCGACGGCAGACTACATGTTAATACACAGCCCACAACAGAGAGGGAATTACTCTCTCGCAGTTGCATTCGCCCGTGGCTTTCTTTCCACACGAACATTTGATGCCTGTGGACGTCGGCGCGACAGACGCGCCTTGTGTGGTGAAGTCAATGGGAATTGAAGACATTGCAACGTTTCAAGATGTGTTTTGAAGGTAGCTGCGGAGGATTTGATGTTTCAGTTGACAGCGATTTGTCTAGTGTGCAAGTGTTGCAGATGATGCTTCATGACCTGTTTTATGTTGCTTTTCGACGCAGATCGACGAGCCAATAGATCGCCGTGCAATGTAATGCTTTGATTTCCCCTGACATCAGTGGCCAGTTCCGTAATGTGACGGCCTGACAGGTCAGCGGGCAGCGATTGGATGCGACGACGCGTTCCTTGTCTCCTGTCGATCATCCTTTGAGGCCAGCGAGGGCCAAGGACCCAGCTGACCCAACTTTGACGTTCTGTCAACATTTTGGTCCGCGGAACGTTGCTCTTAGTCACTGATCAATCATTGGTCGCTCTAAAACTCTATTTTCATAATTTCGCGATTCCGCGCTCAAATTGGATGACACATGCGCACATATTATTACTCGCAAGCAGATGTCTTGGAATCGTCTTGTTCAACATAATGACACAATAATACTCTTTTTTATATCTCTTCCAGCTCTCAGTACTCTAGAACGCAGGAACCTGATATAAAGGACCGCATTTGCGCTATCTATCCCCCAGTGGTGGACCCAGGGTTAGCGATGCGCTTTTCGGATGCGACGCATTAAAGTTTCAACAGGGTCCATTTATTGATACGGAAACGATAGCGGCCGGGACGAATTTCCCATTGATCGGCAAAGTCGTCTTAACGTGGATATAACTTAAGTTTCGGTATTCCCACAAACGATACCAAGTTTGAAGAGAAGCTTTTTCTACATCCTCATTCCGCGGTGTAGCCCGCAGGATCGACGCCGATAAGCCCGTTCCCATGACTTAGGCTGACTCAAGCCTCTCCTCGCTTGAGCCGCGCATAACTTGGCGATTTGGACTAGTGGACGCTATTGCGCTCCTGTAATCGAGCCAGGATTAAAAATAGACGAGGGTTCATTTTGTTAAATGATATCTCGCGCGAAGATTGTGCGCGCGATCTAGCTCCTTTAAAGTTGGGCTGCATTTAAAGTGTGTGTGGGTCAGGTGGGGGCTTTTAACCTGTGGCTATGAAGCGGATGTGCCCAATCACGGCACACCATTAAAGAGCATTTGCACGAAATTGCAGATCGGAAGCAATGTGCTGCATTAGCGCTTGGCGGGCATCAAATGCAAATTGGTGCAGCGCGCTTGGATCGCTCAGAGCACCCAACGAAGTCGCTGGAATTCCGAAATCCACCATTTAAGGTTCTCAATGCACAATGACCAAGCACGGGTCGCAATGCAGTTGCATGGGATGCGTCGGGCCTCCCTTTGCTCTCTGGCTTTTTCTGCTGGCCAGCATCGACCGCTATCGACCGCCAAAGGGGAACGCAGCCGTCCCCAGAACGAAGGGTACGGAAGCTTCATTTGCAGGACACGAGCTTTGACGCCCTTGTCGTCATCCTCAGTCGCCTACGTGTCGACGGCAAACAGCGGGCTGACGGAGCTTGGGTCGCCTGCTTTAATTTTCCAAGCTTCAAGGCGCGTATTGCGATAAGGCGAACTTGTGCAGGAGTCCTAATCCTACCATGACACCAAGTGGATATTCTCCCCGTAAGGGACTCTCAGGCACCGAAGGCTTTTCCTCTTCCTTGAATGATTTGGGCCTTCAATATACTCAACTTCCCTTTCCAACGGACGCGATGTTGGATTACCAGGAGGATTTCATTCCAGGTACTTCAACTACCTATCTTCATGAGAATCCGATAAATATGCCTCCCGAACCGCCGCAACAAGCACAGGCGCACCCGAACAACGACAGAGTTAAAATGGAGTCTTCTTTCGCATTAGTCTCTCCGGGTCCTTCGGTATCGCCAGGAATACAGAACACATCCAGAACGGCTCCCGGAAATCAACCTCCGCCACTAACGATGCACGAGTTTAACTTAAATGTGCCTAATGTCGGACGGAAGAAGGGACGGGGACGGGGAAGGGGAATTATTGCCGCCGATTCAGAACATGCTGCTGAGCCAGCAAAGCGGGGAAAGGGAAGGGCTGCCACTCAGGGCATTCTTGTTCCTATTGTTCATGTTGGCCGACAGGAAGCGCTGGCGGAGCAAGCGGCGAAACGGAAAAGGATAGATCAAGATGAGCCCTACGATGACAGCGACGAACGCGCACTCGAAGCACTCGATACCGAAACCACTGATGTTCCTCAAAAGAAACAAAAGTCCGAGGCTCCAACGAAGGGGACAAAGAGGGGACATACTGCCTGTGATCGCTGTGTCAGAAACAAAACCAAGGTGACTAACCCGCGCTTAATTCTAACGGTATAGTGCCATCGTCAAGTTGACGGTAAACCTCCAGGCAAACATTACCCATGTGACTTTTGTGCCAACATAAATGGAATTTGCACGACTGCCATGGCATCGGCTATGAAACCTGAACCGCTATCTGTCGCAGAAGAGAGTCATTGGAAGGCATGGAAGTTCAAAGATGTCATCACTGAAGCCATGGAGGCGGAGAACCTGCAGCTTCGGAAAAAGGTCGAAAGTTTCGAAGAGCGGTACAGCCACCAAGAACGTGTCCACGAAGCTGTCAAATCCGAGCTCAAGTCTCACAAAGCCCATCTTACTACTTTGCAGAAGGCTCTTGAGCATGCCAACTCCCTCCTCAAAGCCCGGGATTTAGAGCTTCGAGATTCACACCGCAAATATGATGCGGTGAAAGAACGATTAGACCGGCTCGGGGCAAACGACTTGAATGCGTATGGAGATGATTCCGGTATGAATTTCCGCCCTTTTTAATTCCGTTTGCTCACATCCGGTCGTAGCAGATTATTCGGAGGCCCCAAGTGCCATTGTCGGGGGGTCGTTCTATGGTGCCGGCAGGTTAGAGACGGAATCGCCCAAGATAAGAACCTCAGGTATTATCAGTATTCTATAGACCTTGTGTGCTCTTGTTGACTTCTCTAGTCATTCCTGCTTCATCTGAAAGCCCATCTCAAGTTGATGAAACTGACATGGTAACCGACAAGTCTATCATACAAACGAGGGACGCCAATATCAACGACATATTCCAATCAGCACGAGCAAGCGCAAAACAGACATTCAACGTTTCCCAGCTCAATGACTATGTCAAAGCTTATTTTGCAAACGTTCACCCTCTTCTACCAGTTCTGCACAAAGAAGCCTTTCTCAGACTCTACAGGCTTTACGCAATAAAAGCACTTCCAGATCACTGGGAGACAATCGCGGATGGCTCCAGCCGCGATGGCAGAGCAGTGAGTTTAATCAGTTCCGTGCTCGCACTGGGCGCATTGAGTTTGACGGAAACCCGCACAGCCGAGAAAGGGAAGACCCCCGCTCATTTTGGGGAGGCTATGGAATTTTACACCATCTGCCTGAAAATACTGTCCTATACTCACGATACGCTGGAGACGATGATGGCCTTTCTCCTGATGAGTGTTTTCGCTATTCAGACTGCAGATATAAAGGGTATGTATTCCAGTCAACTTTTACTTATGCTATTGCAGAAGCTTTTCGGAGATTGAACCAATTTCAAACTCAGGCAGTCGCCCTTAATCTCAAGCGATTACTGGACCAAAAGAATCCCGAAGCTCTTTATGAGTCCGATCTTTGGCCCGGAGTCACTCGACTTGTGGTCTATGAAATGGCCAAGCGTTCTTGGTCAATGTTCAGGGTGTACCTCAGCAATGTAGCCATGGACTTAGGGATACGATCCAACTTCTATGATATGAAAATTCCGCCCCCAGTTATGATAGACGACGAGGTATGGATATCTACCGCCAAAACTGTCTCCTACTTTACTAATTGGGTAGTACTTCGGTTTCGACGTGACTGCTATTGAAATGGATTATGACAAGGCCCCAAATCCTGTCACATATATCCTCGAATTGCAAGGATTGTCTACCATTGTCGATGATTATACTAATACGGTTTGTCCCTTTGGTTTCAGGCTAATTTAAGGCGTACACGACGACTCCGACCACACGTCAGGATCAAATTGAGAAATACAGAGATATCTGCACTCGCCTAGAAAACTGGAAGCTAAACCTTCCCCCTTTCTTGGACTGGAAAACCCCAAGAACCGGCCTCTCTGCCCGCTCCTATCTTGCAAACCAACGCGCACTTTTGGAAAGCCATTACCTTTGTATCAAGATTAAACTGAGTTGGACAGTAGCTAATCTGGACTCAATGTTGTTGGAGAGATTTCGATCCCTCTGGGGAGTCGGGGATGCCGGGAATGTTTTTGAACAAACTTTCAAGGCAGGAGAACGAGTTATAAGGATTGTCGAAGAAACAGGACTGAGGAGCGACTCATTTCATTGCTTTCACTGGGACATTGTGCTGGCATTGACCACTTTACTCCAAATTCTCCTTCGAAATCAATTTGCGAAAGCTGAAATCACATTGGATGAGCTGGTGAATTTATGTCGACGTGGTCTCCAGCTTTCAAGGCAACTGTTACCTGACTCTCTCACAAAGGCGGAAAGTCTACTTGAGACAGCACTTGACGGGTAATATCCAACCAAATCTAGGGGTTAACACGTTGTAGGTACCTTATACCGACCGAAGACGGCGATGTCGTAGATGCAGGGGCTCACACCTTTGCAGAAGACACAGAGGATTTATCTGACAACATCAAGCCCGTTGCGCAGGATATGCTATTCACAAATGACAACCCTGGCCTTTTGTATCTACAGAATGGATTTGGAGACTTTGGCTTGCCAATGGAGGACTATCGGTATACCAATCAGAATTCCCAGCTAATCACAAGGCATACATTTTCAGAGTTTTACTATGGCGATTCATGATATATGTTAGCGCCTCTCTATAGTAGCTTCTATATACATATTTGATGCCTGCTCTTGGGGCGGCATATCAGAGCTGCGAATTTCCCTCAGATATCTAACATACGAGACTTGATCTCACGTTATGGCAATATGATAACTGTAATTGGATGGAAAGGAGCACACAGATTTCGGGGATGCTTGGGTACCCATGAGGTACAGATGTATGTACACAATGTATATATTGAACAGGACTACAATACCAACGAGAGACCGATTTGGACTTGAGCAAGACATATATCCTCGCTGTCCCAAACAACTGACATATTCACTACGGAAATTCCGACGCCCATTGACAGCCGCGCACACATATTGATACCCCAGATACGCTTCCGACGGCGATACGACGTTGATGGACTGGTGGTCAGTATGTGTCAAGAAATGAGCGATGGAAAGGGAACATACAGGTTAAGGATTGGCACTGCCGCAGTTTCCGCATTGATCCCCTTTCAATACATTGTACCCACATCTATAGCAAGGTATGACGGGGTGGTCCTCCTCTCGACCGTAGACTTTAGGTTGGTCAAAGGTAACGTCGCACATTGTCTGTTGAAGTGTTTTTTATTGAGATGATCGAGGTTGTTAAAGTAAGCGTTGGATGAGAAAAGGGATTGCGAAGCTTCGTTGAGGATGGAGTCGGTGGTTCGCAACGCGGACGACCAGTTCTCTTTATAGACTTCATGGTTCCCCCGGATTTCGTGGAGATAAGCCATAGGAAATGAATTCCGCCGAAAGCAGTAATTCTAGAAGTCGGCTATTGCAACTCTTCGCAGTTGAAATTTATTCGAGAGATAATATTATTGCTGACTTTGAACCTTGTTCTCTCAAACTCTAAATGAGAATACTAGCGAAAGTTTGAGGACACTAGACCATTCTGCCCAATGAAAAACGCTACGCAAATAAATTCTCTGGCATTTGCGGTCGTCTAAAACGTTTAGTCTCGAAGTGAAATCCATTTGCCACTTCAATCCAAGGTGAAGTAGATGTGTTTCTCGGGCCCTTCAGCTCGAGAGGACGCGCCCGAAACAGGGAATTAAACTTTTCGGAGGCCCGGGGATCTATCCTAAGGTTAGCGCAATATTGTGTCACATGGTATTTTCGCTGCTCGCTCATGCAAGGTAGGTTCCCCAGTGGCAACTGCCTATTGGTGAACCTGCAGCCGATATTCCTTCTCCCTCCCATTTATCAGGAGATCCTTGCTTGCATTTTTTGCAGACTATCCGAACCATGTCGGGGAACAGCTGGACCCCACGCTCCTTGCAGTTGGAAAGCTTCAACCTTCTTGGCCCTCCAATAAGACAGGATGTGTGAGGTAAACCGGATGTGCCTAACTCCCGTATATGTCCCGTTGCCCAATTCGAGGGCCCATACCCGTGTGTCATTGGATCTCGGCTTGGTCACTTGAGCACGGAACTTGGCCAGAAGCAAAAGCGGTAAGATTATCGTGGAGGTGGGAAGTTGGGGTGCATGCATGTCTGCTCGGGCGGAACTTTGCATCTCAACCTTCGTTTCGATGCCACGTGTCTCATCCAAAGCCCAAGATCCTGGAGTCTGGCGCAATACAAGCGCTAAAAGGGCTTCATTTAACTGTGAGATAAGTGAAAATCCCATATGCTTCGACAAATCCGACGTTTAGGAAGACTCTGTCTGCGGCTCGGAGACGGTCCGAATTGCGCCTCTGGACGTTCCTCTCAGAGAAGCGAAGTCCCGAAATATTCCGACATATATTATAGCGCTGTGTCGGCCGTTGAAGTTGGTGATGGTTTATTAATTCCCGAAAGACATGCAACTGTATCCGCACTTTTGCCTTGCTGCAACTCCTTACCATGCAGCCAAGAAGTGTTGCGTCGCATCTCCCATTTCCGAACCCCGGGACCAATACTGTGACTCAGGGAGAAGGAAACTCTATCGCTATCCCACGAGTATGGGCCGAGAAAAGTGGCTCAGTCGTAAGCCAGGTGACCTCCTGTTCTGGCAAAAGTTAGATTTGTGTTCCCCAGTTTGGCGATCCCAAAAAAAGATGGGTTATGGCGCAAAATTGACTGTATCCCGAAAGATGTATTCCTAAAGGTTGTCGTGTAACATAGTCGACGAAAAAATCAATCTCTGCGCTTTTCGGTACCGACTGTATCTGGTATTCTCAATTGCTTCCTTTTCCTTAAAGTTACACCAGCTTCAGAATCCCGGACGTGCTGATGTGCGCGGCCGTCGCTCGCTCGTAGCACAAATGTCGCTCTCCTGATCTGACGTCGTACACGCAAAAGCTCATTTAGCTTCTGAACAGTTGTATTTCTCCATGCATTTTATCATAAGCTGCAATAGCATGCCTACTGGATACTGAACTGGAGATTAGTCAAACCCCCAGTTTTCTGCGGCCGACTTCTCTCCTAGCTCTGCAGCTTTACCTTATGCACAGATCCCTTCACTTCAAGCAAGTTTGCTGCATTGAACAATACGAAGAGTTGACTAGCGTGCATATGTTCTTAGCCCGGTACCCAACGCAACAGTCGCGAATAAGCTTTCCTCAATTGTCGCATTCGCAAAGGCCAGTGCCCCCCTCCCCTCTCAGCCAATGACCTTCATCCCCGCATAGCGAGTCCTCAGCGCGATGACAAGCGACACATCCCCTGATACGATGACGTCGCGAATCGAGAATTCCCGGAAAAGACGGAAATACTGTTGAGTCTTGGCCGATGTCATCCCGATCGTCGCGTGTCGCGTTGTGCTCTGTTCGCTTTGTAATTATCGCGTCGCGATTTCCCGATCGGGAATTAGACTTCCATGGGCGTGTTTCAGATGCGATTGCGCAAACCCCCTTAACCCGCCTCCTGCACTAAAACCAGGGTAACCCCCTCGTACGTCATGGGAACAATCGTAACACCCCGTAGATCAAGAACAATCGCCCCCCTGCTAAAACATTTCCAAAGACAGCGGGGAAACGAACAATTCTTATATTTCCTATGTTTCCGTTTCGGTATAGTTGGCAGGAAGGGGCGCGCGAGATAGCGAACAGCGACAAAGAAATCGTAACGCTGCGCCACTTATTCCGTCTTATCCCGAACCAAGGCAAAGCATCGAAAAATTGTCTTTTGTAAGATGTGAATCATAATTCTAAACAAGGATTAAGAGCCGTCATTCCGATATTGTATGTGATACGTCTCTATGGGAGGACTTGGAGTCAGGGGCGGAGGAAGAGCATCGTATATAGTGTCCTGGCGTGGTTCAGGACTTCCAAGAGAGAGAGAGAGAGTCTGATGGAGCGACGACGACCTGAGAGTATCTCACTTCCGCCCATGAGGCATATTTTTGAGCAGAATTTGACGGTGGGGAGTCCTCGTGGTGGAGGTGGTGGAGGAGGGAGACAAGAGAGCGATACCTGGCACGGGGGACCTCCGAAAACGGCTCCCTTGACACATTATCTCCCTCCCATCAGTCCATATCCGAGTGATCGCGCGCCCCGGATCTGTGGCCAACACCGATCTAGTACGCCACCCAGCAGCTCTCAACGATCCGTGCGAGGCCATTATTTCTATCCCTCCCCCACATCTGACCACCATCTCGAAGACGCAGAGATGGCGGAAGCGGGCTCACACTACCTTCACGCAGCAACGACTCCGCTCTTCAGTAGCCACGTCGATAACGCCCATGCCCGTCCTGTCCCGCAAAGAAAACTTTCGGCCGTGGAAATGCAACGTCATCCTTCACCGACAACGGCAAAACCAGAGCCTCTGACGCCATCGATCGTTCATTATCGACCGGAGGGTATTCCTGCTTCCCGACAACGAAGAGCATCCATTCAAAAAGCCGGGACAAAGAAATCGACTGAACTCAAAATTCGGATGGTCAAATGGGATCGAGTTACTGACAAGGGCACCGCGCCTCTCAAAACAGATTCAAAGTCCGCTCCCCGCGCGTGTACTTTGTGTCATCTCACTCGACGAAAGGTACCCCTCCTCGTATGCATGCGTTTCGCTGCCATTATTCCTAGGATTTGTGGGACAGAGTTGATGGTAGTGTGAGCGAACAGATGGTGTCCGACCGAACGAAACGCATCCCTGTGCAGCATGTCAAAAACACACTTTCGTCTGCCAATTCATTGCGCCGTCTCAACTACGCGAAGGAACCACCCAAGCCCCGTCGATCGAATGTCTCAAACTGGTGACTGACCAGGCTCAACGCCTACGGACGCAGGAATTGGAGGAAAAAGTAGTGAAATTGGAGTATGAGTTGGAACTAGCGAGGTCCGAGTTGAGAGTCAAGGGTGGGTATATTGACAATTTGAAGGTTTATGAGGCGATTGTGAATGGGTATGTTTTGAAGTTGAAGGAGCGGTTAAGGGAGTTGGAGCCGGGTTGTAGGCTTTTGGAGTATCGTATTCTTACGATGCCGCAGCAAAGCGACAGATCCGTCGAGACTTCCAACGAGAGGGGTGGTGCGGGATATACACCTCTTTCTGAGATTGTTGATGGTACAGATCCTGATGAGATGGATAGCTGATCGTAGGATTGCCCGTTGCGGAGATCATGGACCTGGATACCCCGGATCACGGTTGATCGACAGGCCCCGAGCTAGAACAAGCGACAAAAAAAAACGCGTTGGTTATATTGGCTAGTGTTGGGACATTTCTTGTTGAATTGAAATTTTCGGTCCAGTTGCGTCATTATTGAACAAGTCTTGTCGTGTTTTAGATTAGATTAGGGATCAGCAGTTACCTCATCTCGTGCAATGCGTAGGAAATGAATGAACCTATTTCCGATACCCCTTTCCGTTGCGTCTGAAACACCATGTACATACGCGCGGATAAGTATTAGCCGAAGTACTTAATCAACGGACCATAAACCGCAGCTGCATATTAAGGAGAATGCACAATGCGCGCGTCAAGCCAACATCCTGTGAAGACGCAACTGCACACAGCCACTCGACCGTAGAACGAAGACTTTTTGACCCCTGAAAGCACAGTAACAGTCACGTCACACAAGGCAAACAGATATAAATAGCGTGCAATTTCGGTTTGCCCCTGCCGGATTGACTGGCCCGTGTGTTGGGGCTCACGTGCATTCCTGCAGCGGTCCTACCAATCATCGCGATGCGGTGACTGCAGGAGTGACGTTTCAGCCCCAATAAGGCGGCCGGTGGCGGTGTGTGGTGCCCCTTTTGCAGGTCCACTACAACATATTATTATGAACTGCCTACATATTACCCGACGGCAGCAGTGTCTCCAGCACACACGCCGCTTTGTGTTTGGGCGTATTCTCGGAACTTGTCCCCTTTTTTTCAGTCAATTTCTTTCTTTAATCCGGGTCCATTCGTTTGGGAAGATCACTGTTCGGGGAGTTCATTTACGTCACGCGCGAATCGGTGCCTTCCGGATTCTGGAGTAATATAAGGGTTTTGTGAATGGCTGGTCCCATTTCTCAACAATCTCTGCACAAGGCGCTGGCCCAGGAAAAACTGCGACAGACTGCTGCAGAGGAGATGGATCGGTCTTCGAATGAGGTATTGCTTGATGAGGAGGGAATTGCATTGAATGATTTATCTCATCAACGATCTCCGACGACGGCGGGGATTCCTCAGCCGGTAGAGCACCGTCCGACGGGATTGCAGACTCAATTCCAGTCCTCGGCGAATGTTGCGCAACGGGGATGGAGACGAGGAGGTGTGGGAGATGATTTACGTAGGGCGGATAGAAGGGATAGTACGAATGTTCTTACCTTGGGGAGACTATATCAACGGATGGGCAAGCTGAGTATTATTCCGAGATATCTTTTGTATATCTTGCCGTTGGGAATTCTTATCGCCGTGCCTATCGTTATCGGAGCAGTGATACCGGAACTCGAATTGGGGGTATTTCTACATCTCAAGTGAACGGGCTAATAATTATAGGGAGTCCGATTGGTATGGCTTTTCATGTGGGTTGAAGTGGTCTGGTTATCTTTATGGGTTTCCAAAATATTCGCTAAACTCCTGCCTTTCTTCTTCAAACATCTCATCGGCGTTGTATCAGCGGGAACTGCAAAATACGCCACCATCATCTCAGCGCTCGAAGTCCCTAACACGCTCCTGGCATGGACTTTCATCTCGTTTGTCACATTTATCCCTATCATGACGCGAAATCCAACGCAGCGAGCCTCAGGGAATACCAATGTGCAAGACTGGGAAGGCACATTACGCCAGATCCTAGCTGCCTTGACCGTCATCGCCCTGATCTATCTCATCCAAAAGACATTCATCCAATTCGTTGCAGTCAATTTTCATAAAGTCTCCTACGAAGAACGCATCAAAAAGAACAAAGCCTCCGTCCATATTCTCGCTCGTTTATACGAACAATCACGGGCTTTGTTTCCCACTTTCACGCACGACTTCCGGTACGAAGACGAAGCCTTAATGGGACTCAAAAAGCATCACCACAAACAAGGCAATCAGAGCGTGAGTGGCACCGCGACGCCGACTATGCGCGCCGTTCTGGGCGGGGCAAAGAAAGCGGTCAATAAGGCGACTTCGGCATTCGGATCGGCTGCCCAGGAAATCACGGGGAAACAAATCTTCCAACCGACGTCGCCGTATAATACCGTTGTGGACGCCTTGACTACCACCGAGACATGTACTTCTCTTGCACGACGGTTGTGGTACTCTTTTGCTGCCGAGGGGGAACAAGTGGTGCATCTTCAAGACTTTGAGGAAGTCCTCGGCAACCGCGAAGAAGCCCGTGAAGCGATGCAACTTTTCGACAGGGTAGAATCCCCTCGCTACACTCTTTCTAGTGGCATGCTGACTTTAGGATGGCAACGGTGATGTAAATCTCGAGGAGGCGGAGATGGTGGTAAATGAAATCAGCAAGGAACGGAAATCATTGTCACGATCCATGAGAGATGTCGATTCTGCGATCGGGAAATTAGATGATGTGCTTGTGGTGGTAGTCCTTATCATTGCGATCTTTGTGATGATTTCCTTTCTCAACACCAATTTCGCTACAACCTTGGCCACCGCTGGAACGGCATTGCTTTCATTGTCCTTCATCTTCGCAGTAACATGTCAAGAAGTTCTCGCGTCGATCCTCTTCCTCTTCTACAAGGTACATCCCTTTGTCTGTGCACCGTGTGTGCATCCACTCCCTGTCCTCTTGCAACGTTTCCCTTGGTGTCTTTTGGAGCAGTGGTAATAGTAGCACCCCTTCGACGTAGGCGACCGCGTCGATATCAACGGCAGCCGCTACGTAGTCAAAGAGCTCTCCCTTCTGTTTACAATCTTCAAACGCCTGGACGGCACAATCGTGCAAGTCAACAACGCGATCCTGAACTCGGTCTGGATCGAGAACGTGCGGCGCTCGACGACCATGTCTGAGGTCATCCAATTGAGTGTCGATTTCGGGACCTCGTTCTCTGCGATCCAGAAACTGCGCAGAGAAATGCTCCGGTTCGTGGAGAGTAATACGAGGGATTATGCGCCCGATCTGGAGATCGAGATTATTGATGCGAAGGGACTGGATAAGTTGTTGTTGCAGATTGTTATTAAACATAAGAGTAATTGGCAGAATGATGCGCTGAGGGCTCATCGGAGGAATAAGGTACACGCCCACTAGCAACCCCTGTCCTTCCCTGGTTCTTGTTTTGTTGGGATATTTCCTGGCTTTGCAGGGGAATGCAGCTGATTATATATAGTTTATGTGCGCTCTAGTCCAAGCAATCCGCAAACTCGGCATCGTAGCCGGTGGCCCCGGTCTCGGCGACCCGAGCAATCCAATGCATATCGTCCGCAAAACAAGCGACTCTCCTGCCCCTACCGCCGCGTCCTCGGGTTCCGACGGCAGCCGGCCAGGTACCTCTGGGTCCGAGTTCGATTCGTCCTTCGGCCAACGACGCCGGATGGCAGAAGATCCCTCGACACATATCGACGATGATCGACGACCGGCGCTGCCGCAGCAGCAGATCTTTGAGTATTATGCGGAGGATGATTTGGATAGACAGTTGTCTGGGACGACTGCCGCGAGGGCGAGTGGGAGTGAGGAACTGGAGGGGAGGGAACGGGGGGATATGGAGCGAGGGAAGAGTTTTGGGAGGAGGAGACGACGTGTTGAGATTGCGGATTTAGAGAAGGGCCCGGGGCCTCAGTAAGGGAGGATTGAGCATTTTTGCGTATCATTTTCTGATATGATATAGGTTTTTTGGGGGTTAATGGGGTGTGAGTAGAATTTAAATGGGGATAGAAGATCTTAAGATTGCTAACCAGGGATATGAAGCTATGCTTCGAGGTTAATAAAAGTATTGGTATTTGTATATTGTTGTGTCTGGCATTCTTGATAGTTGATTGATTATATTTACCCAGTACGTCTATTATATATACTATAACGCCGTCGTGCACGAATTCAGTGATATGCTCATGTCTCGAAATACGTCCCATTCAACGTCTTCTTAGACTCCATTGGACTCTGGACCGTCCAATCTAATCGATAAATGCTATCCGGCTGGGTATACTTTCCCAATTTCTCCTCCACTTCGTCCAGTGTTTTTGCTTCGGCAATGATACTTGCGTTGGCAGGTCTAATGAATCCGAATTTGACAGCCGTGTTGATCCATTCTAGCAGCGGAGTGTAGAATCCGTTGACATTGTATAGGATAATCGGACATGAGTGGATCCCGAGCTGAGACCACGTCACCACCTATTGTCAGCTTGATTCGACGCGGAGAGTACTTCCATGAGTTCCTCCATGGTGCCGAATCCGCCGGGCAAGGCGATGAATGCATCGGACTCCTTCGCCATGAGCCGTTTCCGAGTATGCATATCGCCGACCACGGTGGTCTTTCCATATGAGGGACGCTCCGTCGTCGTCTCATACTCCAACAACGCCTTTGGAATAATGCCATGGACGTTTCCTCCCAGTTCTACCAGCCTGCCTGCAATCGCGCCCATGATCCCGAACGTACCGCCGCCATAGACTGCGATCTCAGCAACCCGGTCCGATGAAAGGGGTAATACCAAGCGACCAGTTATTCTTGTAGAACAGGTCCGCTAGTTCACGCGCTGCTTTTGCGAATGCCGGATCTGTGCCCTCGCCGGCACCGCAGAAAACACAGATGCTTAGGGATTTGGATTCTGTGGACGAACTCATTTGCTGGAGGATGATGGTTGATTGTTGGGATTGTGATGGCGATTAGCGCAGGTTACGGTCGGACCTTGATCCGCGTTGCGAACCGGACTGGCCGCGGATGTTCCTGTCCAGTCACGAGGCCACGCAGAAATTGGAATGAATGAATGCGGTCGCCGACTCGCTGGTGAGAAAGGCAAAGCCATGCGGACAGCCAGCGGATAATCGAAACAAACAATCTGTACGCCCAAGAAGTTCAAGCTTCGGTGTCGTGGCTCTGCAATTTTGATCAGTGCGGCCGAGCATGGGGCCGAAGACGACGGTTATAATTACTGCAAATTGCATAAAGAGAGGTCTAATTATAACCACATCCCTTGCATTCGCGGCCGCCATAATTTATTTCGCCATGAACTCGCCGGAACAAATATTTAATCCCTGGCTGCTGAGCATTCCATTGCCTATTAAAACACACACAAAAAAGCACACAGAAATCACCCGGAAATTGTGCGTTGGCGCGTACGTGAGGCTCGGTAGATGCAACTCGTCAGACGCCAGGTCCGGTTGGCCCCGGGACCCGCCGGCTCACGCAGGTGTCTGCAGGGTGCCCCAACGTTGTGTGCGGGCTGTGTGGGCTAAGCTTTTGCGTGTGTGCGACGTGCCTGCCTGGATTTAATTTTAGCGGTGCGCTAGCTGGGCCCACCGCTGAAGCCTGAGAGCCAGGGATGTGCGGGGATTCAGCCAATGCAGGGTCCCGATTTGCGCCTCGCCGGCGGATCCTGGACGGGGGGCGTCTCAGAACAGACAACGCACTGCGAGGCAATTCGGCACAGGGCTTGTAACGTGGGGTACCCGCTCTTCCCCAGGCTGTGCTGTGCACCGGGAGTGAGATCGGTCAACATAGAAAAGTTGCTGTTTTGCAGTCCAAGCGGGTTTTGTTGCACTGCAGTTTGGAAGTCCGCCCGTCTTTCCTCACGAGACGGAGATCCAAATTTATCTTTGTGCCTGGGCCGCTGATTGTTTCTGCGTCGGTTAGTCAGACCGCAACACTGGACAGATCCTTTAATATTGGAAGTGTGGCGCGAGTGGGAAAAGCTCGCAATCTCTTTCTGTAAAAGTTAATAATAAGTGGCATGCACCGCACTCCCCGGCACAAGCATTGCGTGGACTCAACAACAGGTCGTCGTCGAGTCGTACTGCTGCGCTCCCGTCGATGGTGATACTGAATTCAACTTCAGGATCATGACCGTCTCCGAAGCCGCTCGTCGCATTGTCGCCAGCGTGATGCTGGGCGACTCGGTCGCACCAGCCACGAGTCTGTTTGACGGGAAACTCGCATTCTCCAGATTCGAAGCCGTGTTGTTGTGTACCTGTGCGGGCTCCCTGCTGGAACATAAACTCTTGGTCCTGGCATTGCGGTTCAAGCGGCTGTTGGGGTGGGGAACATTGTTATGGCTGCCCTCGGTATTTATTCTGGATATTCTGGTGTTTGCAATGGTGTATGTCTTTCTCACGGCACCCTCGCGGTGGCAGTTGCGAACAAGAATTGCGGGAGTGACTTCAAGAGCATTGGCAACTGTTTTGGCCACGTTTACCGTTCTGGTTTGTTGCACGAGTATGGTCTTGTTGATGGAGACCGGTAGGATCTTCTTTGAGCCACGTTGACTGTAGGCCATGAGCTGAAATGGAAGTTGGCCTTTGAAGTCGAATGGTCGTCCACTCAGTCTCTTTTCACACCGCAAATCCCACTATTCACGTTCATTCTCCTGATGCAACCAATTTTTGGCGTACTCTCCGCATTAATTCTTCGATACTGGCTGTTGATGAAGAAAAGCGAATCCTCGGCGCGACGGAGCTATCTTCCATTGTTCACCACGACCCTGACTTCCAGAATCGGTAGCGGATACGAAAGAATTGGCGGCAAACGGACCCTGCCAGCAATCCGATGGTTGAACCACTGGAAATGGATCATCGTCTCATCAATATACATCCTCCTCGTTCTCACACTTCGTCCACGACGTTCCTGGAATCAATTGTCGAGTAATCCCCTCAGCAGTCTAGCCTGGACGATGTTCCATCCTCCACGAAAGGGCCACGATCGTATAAACACGCCTCCTCCCACTTGGGATCAAAACTTTGTCAACTTTGTCGCAGATCAACTTTCCGCTCCGCCAGTTGACCTCTCAAAACCTCCTCGAGCATATCTCAAACATCCCATCCGCAACGTCGTCATCATTAATCTTGAATCCGTAAGAGCAGATGCACTCCCCTTGTCGAGAACACTATTGGAAGCCACGAATAGTAATCTCGTCCGCGAGAATTTGACTTCTGAAGATATCACCCCTTTCTGGAATTCCTTGAGACCTCAAAGTATTATCATGGACGATACTTCTGCCACAAGTTCGTACACTCTCAAGACCTTGTTAAGTACCTTCTGTGGAATGTACCCCCTGAACGTGAATTTCATGGAAGAAGGTCGTCGAGATCGATACTTTTATCAAGAATGTCTGCCCCAACGCCTGCGAAAGGCCTTCCCCGACCACAACCACGACCACAAGTCTCTTGATCGTCGCCAGGGATGGAACCGCTGGTTCCACAAACGCGGTCTCCTAACCCCCGAGTCACCATCCCGCTTCCGCAGCGCCTTTTTCCAGACCTCCGAAAACACATTCGACCACCAAAAAGAAGAATTCGACAAAATGGGCTGGGACCAAACTTTCTATGCCCCCGACGTGCGCGAAATGTCCCCCGAGGCAAAGAATATGGGATGGTTCGGCGTCGGCGACAATGATCTGCTGCCCCTTTTATTCGACTGGGTGGACCAAAGTCTTGGCGCCAAGAAACAGGTCCTAGCGGGGATCCTGACCACTTCGACGCATTTCCCGTTCCCGCTGCCCGAGGGCGAGGAGTATGAGAGATACGTCGATAATGAGCTGGTTAATAAGTATCTTAATACGATACGCAAGACGGACGAGTTTCTGAGGAAGGTGGTGCATGGGTTTAGGGACAGGGGAGTGCTGGATGAGACCATGTTTGTGTTGATTGGGGACCATGGGCATGGGTTTGATGATCGGGATCATAAGTTATTGGGAGCACTGGATAATCCGATGGAGAATGGCTTTCGCGTGCCGTTTATGGTGTATTCGCCAGCGTTGATTCCAGCGGGACCAGTGGAGGGGAAGTACACCAATCTGGATATTTTGCCGACGGTCATGGATGCATTGATTTCCTCTAGTCAAGATCCCACATGGGATGATGATTATCCTCCCGAAGGTCGTATATACCACGAGATCGCCACAGAAAAGAATTCGGAAGTCATGGTTGATGATCCCGCCAATCTGACAGCATCAAGATCCTCCGAATCAACATCTCACGGAAATGAAATCGAACCCCGTGCGCTTGGAAATCTATTGGATATCAGCCACGATATCAAATGGATACATGTCAAGGAAATCCTGCGAAGATACGAGGGAACATCAATCTTTCGCCGTCCCATCGATCCCAACCATCCTCAACGAATGACCTTTCACCTTGACAACCCGGGAAATGCACATGTCATACTAGTTCAGTATCCCCTAAAACTGGTCTACGATTCAATTGGGGAACGAACGTATCTCTACGATTTATCCCACGACCCTGCCGAATGGGAGGACCTGCTCAGTATTCCCGCCTCTCGCGGCCACGCCCCTCCTCCGGCATGGGTAGACTGGAACGAGAAAGACATATACCGCGAGTTCCACCTGAAATGGTGGATAGCTGGAACGGACGAATTCGGAGACGGCCGAACGGCCCCCGTTAGGGACACTTCAATCGAATATGTCAAGCCTGGAAACGACACCCCGCCGGATGATATCAAGGAACTAGAAAGACGACTGGTGTTGAAAGACGCGTTTAATTGGGCGGAGGATGCCTTTGAGATTCTGTTGGGCTGGAGTTGGACTAATCGGGAGCGATATCTCACGGGCAGGAAAGACGTTGATATTGTGCGAAGCACAGCATTAGAAAGTTTAAGGGATGATGGAAAAGTTGGTCCTTGAGACCTGGAGTTGGCGAATTGGGGAAAAGTAACAATATACTTGGGGTTTAAAAAGACTGGCATCTTTGGGGGGTAGAGTATTGTGGGGGTTAGAGTATTGTAAGCTATAGACGTCTATCTATGTTAGAGTAAAATTGAATTCTATGCAAATGATATCAGAATCTGGTACCGGATGGGATATCTCCGCAGTGGACGGTGATTGATCGACGGACTGGTGGGGTCTTAACTTTAATTCTGTGGCCTTGGTCCTGGATACCTCTGACTCCTGGAGGGACCGCAAGCATGGCATCCCGCCGTCGGAAGATTACGAGCTTGCAGCTACTGGCGAGGACTAGAGATATGCGTTTGGAGGGTCGACAATCCCGACAGCCGGGATGTTATGGATGATTGGCAAAGTTAGAGCGAGGCCTAACGCACGGGCCTTGAAATTGAACTTTTTCGTCCCAGAGGCCCGTTCGCCCCTGCGAAAATTACACATTTGGCTTGCGCTATCAATTTCATGTCTTCATACTTCGGCATCACTATCCATCGCCTTTGTCCCAGTGGATACCCCCACCGACGCTAGCGCTTTCATATCTTCTGCGTCTGCCCTTGTCGAGTTCCTGGGGAGGTGAACATATACCCCTGAATATCAGTTATGCCTGGGTCGGTCATGACTGCTTCAAAATGGAAACCGCTGCCGCGAATGGGGTATGGCATTGTTACTTACCCTTTCAGGCCTCTTTCAGAGCAGGAATTCACGGCAAATGTTGGTGCGAATGGACGACCGACGTCTAAGCGAGACGCTGGATTCTCGACGTTCAATGTCGGCAAGGGGCATGATATCGCCGCTCAGCAATTGAGTCTCGACCTCGGCGATGAGGTCTATGTGTTTGAACAGGCCGATGGATGGTATCGTGGCTATGTCGTTACTTCAGTTACCCCTCCAGTTATTCTCTCGACGTCTTCGTCTTCATCCTCCCATGGACCAACCATGAAAATCGCCACGGAGGTGAAAGGACTGATGGAACCAAAGGTCTATGTGGGAATATTCCCGGCAAACTATGTCGCTGTCAAAGAATATGTCAGCGATGCGTTGGGGATTTTGACAAATGGAGGGGACGACGAAGATAACAGTGGAAATGTCTCCCAAAGAAGCTCAGTGGTATCTACATCCAGCTCAAAACACCGGCGAGATGTATCGCCTTCAGTTGCCTCTCCAAAAACCTCGGCCACTACACCGAATACACCAAACTTTCCACGATCATCACACAACAGGCTCAGTGGGAAACTTCAAACACCAACTCGTAATGCCTCCAATACCTCCCGCCTCAGCGACAAGAGTCGGCTTTCTAAACAAGGAAAAAAGTCATCCGTCACCCCTGGACAACGGGCTCCTCCATTGCCGGCGCTTAAAGTTGGTGACGACACCGAGGCAGGATTTGACGAACCTCTTGTAGATGAAGTATCTGCCGCATTGCGCGAATGGCATGGTCTACTTTTCGGAATATTTCTCTCGAAGAGATATACCTTATTCGACGAGCTATCAGGTCTCCTAGTGAAACTTGAACGGGCACGACGGGATCTCCTCAGTGGTCTTCTCACAAAATCCGAGACAATACAGCTACGTCGCGAAATCGTAGTCATGTTGAATATTGGAAATAAGATGCTCCCTGGTATATCCCCGTATTTGCGGTTTTGAGTTGTAGGAGGGGCTGTCATTATTCGAGACCCAGAGCAGGATGATCGAGGTCAAATTGTGGATGGCGAGGGGTCGATTAGTCCAATAGCTCTCATGGCTATCCAAGCGAATGTTGCGACCACGACGCCTGGTCTTGGATCGCCTATGCCATTGATTAGTCCTACATCTCCAGGAAAACAGTTCTTCCCCGGAGAAGTTCCTATTCGTGCACACTACCCTTTGTCACACCTTTTGATCAACATGAGAGCCTTCGTTGGATCGATATGCAACTCAGCTCATGAAGGAGTTGAACTCATGTTCGGTTTATACGCACGTCACGAACACCATTTCATATCGGAGTTCTACATTGTGGAGCTCAATCACAACGGTGTTCCAGCGGGTCCACGGCCAGAAGACATGGTGGGACGGATACATACTTTATTCACAGATTTGACGTCTCGAGATGTGGCAGATGAAATCTACCTGGTATGTCGCATTTTCAAAACAGGAGAGGCAAAGGATGTATTGAGACCGGACGCTTCAAGTTCTGCTTCGACGCATAAAGATCAATCACGGGCTAGTGTCTTGTTTGATATGGCTCGACCTGGCTCCGGTGGAAGTCGCCTCCATAAATCCACATCATCAATCATCCGGCCCAAGGGCTCTAGAGTTAGTCAAATATTCCAACGGTCGACCTCGCCTGATGGACAACCCCCTAGTCCGGGACTTAAGACTGCGCATTCTGTCGGCAGTTTTGGAACCGTAAAAGCGACCGCAATCAAAGGGCCTAGTTATCGCAGGGCATTCGGATGTGCAGTCTTGGATTTGAGTAAAGTGTTACAGGAGACGCGGGCGTCTTCTGGCCCCGAAGCCGGGACAGAACACATCATTCCGATATTCGTACCATCTCAAGAAGGCGACTTTCATCAGCTTCACGAAAGTATCATCGAGTCTAAGACGAATAAATTGTATGTTCTTCGGTGGTCAATCTAACGTTAGTACAAAACCGCCGAAAGCTGACAGCATCAACATCAACATCAAAGTTTTTCACGGAGACAAAGTCGATGACGTTGTTCATAAACATTCCACTTCTCTGCATGGTGTACCTCGCTCAAACCGTATAGGCTTCAATGATGCACCTATCCAATCCAGATCCGATATCTTCCTGACAGTTGCCAAGGCTATCAACATCACCAGCATAATGAAGCTATACTCCTCCTCGGGACCCTCCTATGTCAATGTGTCAGCAGAGATCAGATTGAATGATGAACCGGATCATATCGTGGAACGCTGTATTTTCAGAGGCTCAAATGACGGGGACACAAGGTATGAATCATACGTTGCTCCCAATGCTGGCGATCTGTGGTGGGATGAGAAATTCAAGCTCTGCATTCCAGAAGACATCGCTCCTCGAGCGTTGCTGATTTTCAAATTCCACTTGATGAATGCAGCCAGTCATTCTGATGAAGCCTCAGAGCCGGAGCCACCTGTCGCAATTGCCGCCCTTAATTTGTCAATTAACGGACGCTTTATACGCGACGGAGAACACCGAATGAAGATCCGTCGACTTGACTCTGGATATACTCTCGAACAGCAGCTCGGACCCTACTTGGTCGAGGATACCGCACCTCCTGCTGTATTTGACCCCGTTCTCTCAGTTGAGAGCTTCTTATGTTCGACGAAGTTCACGGAGGATGGGACCTTGCATTCGTTATTAAATTGGAAACAGAACATTGGAACGTTGACAACGGATGAGAGTAGGTTCAAGATGAAAGAAATCCTGCGGAAATTCACCTTTGTCTCTGAGATCGAGATTCTAAAGGTAACTCATTTTGTAGCATTCCTTAAGATAGTTCCTTCCGGAAGTGTTTGATACTCTGTTTGGCGTACTGGTTGAACCTGGAACGCGTGGGGAGTTGGACGATTATATCTATCGGGCAATCGTATACATCCTCAGCATGGAAGCCGATAGGTGCTTTACTATCTTTCATTTCTTACATGTAGACGCTTTTCGAACTTCAAAGCTAAGTTGGATGACTATATCAATAAGCGATTCAACTTTCCATTTATCACGAAAAGCATGTTTCGCGCCGCCAATCGTCTTCTGGCTAATACCTCGGATCCTAAAGCTGCCAAGCGATTAAGAGCTACAATGAAAGTCTGGCGACCTTTAGCTCGCTTCTTAGTTCGAGCCCATCAACAGCAACGGAAGAAGGAAGTGAAAATGGGCATCGATACCGATCACACTGCAACGGCGTTCAAAGAAGACATATTGGGACTGATCAAATTGCTTCAGCAAATGATGCACCCATCTCAACCTGCACCGATCATAGGAACGCAGACGCTTGCGTTGCAACACTTCTCATCGTTACTACCTGAGCTCTCTCCGACGTTTTCCGCTGACGAGTTGCTGGAAATCGCCGTTGGGTTCGTCGATTCGTGCGTGGAGCCAAAGGGTAAGATGGCGTTGTACAAACTACAATTGATATCGAATCTTATCCGCAATCCTGTTTTCAGCGCGAACCCGAGTCTCGAGAGGCTGTTGGTATTCAACATTCCGCGATGGCTAAAACCGCATTGCGGCAAGGCCCCTGAGTTCACTTCGATTTCCAATGCTGAATCGGAGAACGCAAAACAGCTTTGGCGAGAACAAATCCGTCTTTCGACAGCGGTCGTTGCTTTTGCACTAGATTATCTATGGGATTTTATATCTGCGGAAGAAGGCGATGAGGAATTACGAGCTCGAGGCGCCGAAGGATTCGCCTTATTACAACCGGTCATGTCGGACCTTCAACAATCTTACCTCTGGGTTAAAGAGTTACGCAATGCTGGGAGCCCACGCGGCGTCATTTCTCCTCTATTTCCCACGACATATCCATTCGCAACTAGACCAATACTTGGTGGGGACAAATCACTAGACGGCTTTGATGAACTTCTCGCAGAAATCTCCGCTGTCCTTGTCACCTCCGCCATACGTGCGGAGTATGGCAAGGTAGCAGGCCTATTCGGCTTCCGTCCCACAACCAATTCTCTCTCGCCTCTTCTGATACAGGCTTTTGAAGTCTATACGTCAATCCTGTCTTCTGAAGCATTTCCATCGTTGTGGCTCAACTCGCATATTCTGGTTCACAAAGCTATAATAAATCATCTGGCGACAATCTCAGAAGTCGTTATCCAGTTTTACAACCCGGATCCAGAGGAAGCCGAGTCATTTGACATGCCGCTTTGGGCAGCATTTTTCAATCTATTGCTTAAAACGGTAGGAAGCGAGGCCTTGGCAGTTGAACATCTTCCACCGCAGAAGCGAAGAGCTGTATGGCGAATTGCGGGGGATATTAGAAAGAGGGGAGCGCAATTACTGCAACATACATGGGCAGCGATCGGATGGCCAACATCTGAGCAGGAGACCAAAGGTTTTCAGATTGATCGAATGGGAGGATATCAAGTTCAGTATGTTCCTTCGTTGGTATCGCCGGTCGTCCGGCTATGTCTTTCCCATCATGAAGCTCTTCGAAGCGTTGCACTGGAAGTGCTCCAAACGATGATTGTCAGTGAGTATGTGTTGAATGAGGATCTGTCGATTTTGCAGAATGAGATCATCAACGTACGTCAACGTTGAGACTTGCTGATCTCTTAGGCGCTTGACAACACTTTTCATCATAAACCTGCCGATGCAGATGCCATGAGTAAAACCTTACTAGTGGAGTCACTTCGAATGGCTTTCTCTGTCCCCGGTATCGACGAGGAACTTTGTGCAAAGGTGGATGACTTGCTTAATTCCGTTGAACTGTTTTTTGAACTGCTGGTCAGCGCGTATGGTGATTCCCACGAAGCAGATGTGGAATTGGAGCACATTCTCAAACTTATGGAATTTGTGAATGGTATGAATCGGAGGGACATCTATCTTAAGTACATGTATCGCCTCTTACCTGACGATCTAACACTACAGTCATCAACTGGCTCGTCGACATGAAGGTAATGGACACTTCGTTGAAGCGGGATTGGCATTGAAGATGGATGCCGATTTATATCAATGGGATGTCACGAAAATTCTCGAAGAGACCACTGAACCAGAATATCCTGCTCAAACGGAATTCACTCGCAAGGAGAGTTTGTATATGAGAATCATTGATTACTTCGACAAAGGAAAAGCATGGGAGAAAGCTACCGAGTTATGCAAAGAGCTCGCCGAGCAATATGAAACGCATACACTGGATTTTCTCTCGCTAAGGAACATCCTACTAAAGCACGCCACTTTCCTCGATCTCATATTAACAGTTGATCGGCCGACACCCTCCTATTTCCGAGTACATTGTTGGGGTCAAGCATGGCCTCTTGCACAACGGAACAAAGACTGGATTGTCCAGGGAGCGGACTGGGAACAAATCTCGAGTTTCAGTGAGAGAATGCAACTTCTGTATCCGAGTGCCCAACTCGTCAATTCAAATACGGTTCCCTCTTTTGAGGCCATGGACAAAGGTCAGTATCTGCAGATTTCGGCCCTTGTTCCTATGCCAGATCTCACGAATCCGATCTTCTCGACTGTGGGCGTAGCACCTAGAATAAGGCAATACCACGAACATCATTTCGTGAAGCAATTCAGTTACCAAATCATCAATCGCAAGGCCTCAGGCAATCGACAAGGCAACTCCGACAACTTAGATGAAATTTCTGACATTTGGACGGAGCGCCGTATCCTTTTCAGTGAGTCTCCATTCCCGAACATAGCTCGCAAGGCAAATATCGTCAATTACGCTACCATACGTTCATCTCCAATCGAGAATGCAATCCAAGCAATCAAAAGCAAAAACGACGAGTTGTTGGCTCTAGAGCGGAGATTCGAGCCTTTGTCGTATGAGGAGAAGGGAGAAGTCAATGTTAATTCGTTATCTTTGGCGTTAACAAGTGTGATCGATTCACCCCTGAATGGAGGAATACACAAGTACAAGGACGCATTTCTGAAGGAAACATACGTTGCACAGCACAAGTCAAACAAGGACGAGCTTGAGTTTGTTCAGCGGTTAAAAAGTGCCATCGAAGATCAGGTTACTATCGTCAGGCGATGTTTAGAGATACACGAAATACTTGTCAGCAAAGAGATGAAACCCTTCCACAAGTCTCTTGTTGAACGTACTCCCGTTTTAGACAACCGGCTAATTCAAGTATTCAAGAAGAATTTTGCTGAGGAGCTGGCAGTATTAAGACCCGCTACTCCTAGGCGTCGAGGGAATTCGACTCCAGCCAAGCGCGAAACGCAAGTAACAATTGAGAAACCTCCGCCGGTTGTAAAAAGCCCGCCGACATTCATTCCTCCCATCAAGATCGAAACAGCTCCCGCCCCAATTCCGGCAAGCGTGGAACATCCTGGAAGTATGTCTCGCTCTTCGTCGACATCTCAATTAGCCGAAGACGACCCGTCCCGACTATCTATAGACAATGCAGACAAAGAAAGTGAGTCTCCTGTCACTATTCGCAGTCAGGATCGAAGAAGTTTCACAAGTCGAATAACGGGAGCGAGTGTAAAGGGAATTCGAAAGACATTGTCATTTAGGGGAAGAAAAAGCGGAGAGATTCCGTGAGAGTGTGTTCCATACTGTTTAGAGATAATGCTTTTTGCTCATGTCTTGTAGATGGTGAATGGTTAGGATGTGTATATTCTATGAGCCGTGGTTAATGTACCAACGAGGGATCGTTACGAGGATGGGAATGGTTTACACGGGACTGTACTTGTAAACTTTGTCAATGTAGTCTTTGCTCTGATAATTAGTATTTTGTAGCTGTACAACGATTCAACGCCGTAACTTGCGCGTCCTGAACGTTATAACGGCCCTGACTTTGGTCTGTCTTTGGAGACGGATCGACAGGGCCAACGTTACACGACGGCGATTGAGTTACAATTGCGCCTAGATTTTAATTTCCGATGCCGACCGTCATCAAGCCCATTCGTTCTCTTACCTACACACATAACTACATAAAGTGCCTTCTCCGTGGAAAAACCACGTTCGGCCGTTTTTCATCCATTTCTCCGGCCTGTCGCACACCCACAACAACCGCTCCATCTCTAAACAGGAGACGCCAAGCGCGTCGCCCTTTACTTCCTCATGGCCTCACAATTAAGGCATATTCAGCCGTCTCCGGAACAGAGAAAGCAGTCCAACGACGACGGCAGCGGCCCCAAGCGGCCCGCGTGTTCAGAGTGCCGCCGAAAGGTATCAAGATCATTGACAATCCAAGTCGTTCTTGGCACTTACTGACGAATAGTACAGAAGATACGATGTATTGGGACAGGCGAACCCCCATGTCAGAATTGTTTAGAAGCCGGAGTAGAGTGCATTTATGTCGAGGGCAAGAAACGCGGTCCTGCGAAAGGATATTTTGACGTTATCACCAAACGGTACAAGGATCATGTTAGCATGGTTTGATGTAGGTTGAGTCGCATGGAGGAAATGCTGGAAACGGTTGTGTGCGCGCCGCGACGAACGGAGGATTCGGGTTCAGACAGATATTCCGACTCAGATGGATATTCCGTGGACGATGAACAGACTGACGACGGGACTACAATTCGAAAAGGGAGAGACGGGGATGTGGATCTCAGGACGTGTCTGCAAGTGGTTGATTTACAAACACTGGAAATGGATTGTGCTAGCAGCCCTTACAGCTACGCATTCCGCATTGACGCATTTACCAGAAAAGTTTCTGCTGTGGATGGAGAGTTTCAGAATTTGGGGCAAGGGAAATATTTGCGCGTAGATGTTCCAACTACAACAGCCGACGCAATACCGAACATCAGCCCCCAATTAGCGGATAATCTTGTCGAATACTATTTCCAGGAACTGTGGCCAATTTTCCCAATTGTGGATAAAGACGCGCTATACAGTCAACTTCAAAACAGAAGTCCTCCCGTTCCAAACAGTTTACTTACTGCGATATATTTCGCGGCCGCTTCGGCAATATCTAACGTCCCTTCAAGGTCGAAGACTCAGTCGGCTTTATCCTCCCCGTCTTTATCACCGCACAGCCCGCCGCCTCTTCCTCCCGGCCTGCTTGATTCTCTTCGTACGACACTAAAAGAGACTATCGCTCAGCTTTCTACAACGATATTAGAGCCTCGAATCACGACGATACAAGCTATCATCCTGCGCTGTCTCTATGATAAATCTCTCAGCATCGAAGAAAGTGCTGTCCTTATATCTGACGTCGTCCGTATGGCTCAATATATTCTCCTGCATCGCTCAATACCAAACATCTCTGCGCGCGATAAAGCTCTTCGGAAACACATCTGGTGGACGATATTCCTCCTCGAAGTATGGACTTCCGCTCACAATCGCAATCCATCGACCCTTGACTTGAACGAAGTCGATATTCAGCTGCCGATCGAATCGGAGGAAGTTGAACATCAAGGCTACACTGCGCTTGTATCACTAACGCGAATTCTACTCGATACGCTCCGACGTGTGTATTCACCGACCGCCCTGTCACAGGAAGTACCGACAGAAGTAGCTCGGCTGAGGGGCTGGGTCAACGATTGGTATTGTAATTTGCCCCGCGAGTTGCTGGTGGCCGAAAGCGCCTCTCGCTCCGAGAATGCGGATTTCTTGCTCTCGGGCTGTCACTCAGTCTTGTTATTATTATACAATCCATTCAGGGAGGAAGATCTTGTTCGCAGCGAAATCAGTCGATCACAAGGTATAATTGTTGATTCACTGGGAAGGCTGGGTGGGAATATTGGAAAATTTGGGATTATAGCAAGACTTATTGGTGAAATGGCCACGGAGAACGGTATACAGCATATGTGATCGAGGGTTTTCCCGATCGTAAAAAATCCCACTTGTCTGGCGTCGTTCAGACCCTGTATCACTTCGGACTGGTTTGAACCCATCCCAACATTTCGAGCATGTCCTATTCTATGGCCGTGGTATCTCGTGCATAAAACTTAAAATCGGGAGTTTTCGTATTGGCGATACCCTGCGTGGGGGTTTCGCGAATGTATGTAGCCGAAGTTCTATTGCCTATGGGGGTCAAGTTAAATCCGGACCGCTCCAATTAATGACGCACAGGCATCAAATTGTTTCAATTGGGTTTTAAGGGGCGCAAGCGCCTCGCGCGATGCCGAGTTGTATAAGATCACGTTGGGTATGCCGATCCGAATCTTAATTCCAAGTATTCTACAGGTACAAATCTAGAGAAGGCTAAGACCATTCCATCGTTCTACTACCAGAGCAGTGTCTTCCCACTCAATCCAGAATTCTAAAGGATATAGATATATTCGCCAATGATGAACCGTATTCCATGCCCAAATCTCACATTAATTACATCACCAAACATGGTTCCTGCTCGCCCTCGGCCGTTGTGCCGGTTGCGCCGTTCACGGGCGCGGTGGTGCCCAGGGGAACGGACATTCCTGCTACTGCTCCTAAAGCGGTAGAAGCAGAGCTCACCCCGTCATTGTGGGTTGGATAGGTTGAAGCATAGGGGGATTGATAAACGTCGCTGGCAGAGTTGGGCGCTGGGTAGGGAGCGTAGCCCTCCATGTGTCCAGCAGTGGATCGTACGCTGCCAGGATAGCCAGTTCCGTAGGGGTAATTCGAGGGAGCTGGTTGAGATGGATATAGTGATGATGAAGATTGTGAGCCTCCATATGTCGGCGGCGGGCTTGATGGAATTCCGCTCGAGTAATAGGACGATTGCCCGCCAGAATATCCGTTCGCCATCGAAGCAGGAGTTTGTGCCATCGCTGTTTGCGCTGTTGCCAATCCCGAATATGCGTCAGCTCCCGGCGTTGCTGAAGCAGATCCGGCAGGATACGGGGGGTAGTTTGTATTATACGCTTGTTGTCCTCCATATCCAGCAGGGTATTGCGGATTTTGCATGCCCTGCTGGCCAGTCGCGCCGACAGCGCATCCGCTGCCTTGACTCCCTGACGATCCGTAAGGAACTGGGTTGTACCCCGCGTTAGCGCCGAGTTGATAGCTTCCTCCAGGCGTAGCTGAGGTGTTGGATCCATAAACCGACCCATACTGATACTAGGAGGCATGTCAGCCATTGTTGTGCTTCGAGTTGGGGGGGGCGGGGGAG
>Ga0302325_10002688_pt1 | contig 42831 bp, 39 predicted proteins | sample Palsa_T0_2_FD_201948 | JGI IMG/M metagenome (GOLD analysis project Ga0302325, IMG submission 201948) | Peat permafrost microbial communities from Stordalen Mire near Abisko, Sweden - Palsa_T0_2 | ecosystem: Environmental > Terrestrial > Soil > Palsa > Peat permafrost | place: Sweden: Abisko... | reverse complement strand
ACTTGCCACCTTCGGGAGTTCTGCCGCCCGGTCTCAGGTGTGCACGGCCGCCCCGCATCCGAGAGTCGGCGGAGAAAGTCTTATGTGGTTCGCGCACAGCGTCGGCATCATAATGGTACCTCAATGTCTTCGCGAAGAGAAAGAGATACTCATGATCGACCGTGGGTCGCCGAGTTGTCGACGATGGCATCGCGTTCGGCTTGTGCCAGATCACGTCAGAGATGAGGCGCCAACCATCTTTTTTTAGCGCCAGTGCGACTTGCCAAGGTAAACCGAGTAGTTCTCCTTTTTGAACGACGTCGCCGAGGTTCAACCAGAGAGTCCCATCTGGCGTCAAGATCTCCCGAAGAGCAGAAAACGTCTCGATCAACCGGGTGACATATTGCGTCGGGGTAGCTTCGCTTCCGATTTGATCCCGATAACCATAGTCCCGTTGACGAAAGTAGGGCGGACTGGTCACGATGCTCCTGGCGATCCCGGCCGGAAGTCTTCGCGCGACTTCGACAGCGTCTCCGCAGATCACTTGATCAACGTACCGGAAGTCACTCGGCGGTGCGGTGCCTTCTATCATGCTCGCGGATTGTGCCCACACATTCGTGCCATACGTATGGCATTCGTCACTGCACCTAGCGCCTCCCACTGGATGAAAGAGTAGCGTCGGGCGCTATTAAGCAGCTCACTGGTCCTAGACGATGGCTGTTGATGCAGCAGATTGAGGAGGTCGACGGCAATCTTATCGCAAGAAGCTCCAAGACTGTCCGGCCAAGGGCACTTGAGAAGCTGACCGCCGGGCGACATCGTCACCATGCATTTCAACCTGATTGTCCGTTGCGAAGACACGGAAGACCCTCGGGAGCGGTCTGCGGTCTACGCAATCAGCGAAGCGGCTTTTTGTCGGGCGGATGAAGCGGATCTGATCGTTCGCTTGCGCAACGAAGGCGTCGTACTGCTGTCACTTGTCGCCGAAGTGGACCAACAGCTCGTTGGCCACATCGTATTCAGTCGGATGTCGATTGAGACGAGGAACGGCTCAGTGCCGGCTGTAGCATTGGCTCCAATGGCCGTGCTGCCCAGCCATCAACGGCGAGGAATCGGAGAAAGCCTCATCCGGAGAGGCCTCGACGTTCTGCGCAGTCGCGATGAGCAGATCGTCATCGTCCTGGGGCATCCCGACTACTATCCGCGTTTTGGATTTTCCAGTGAAGCCGCGAGCCTCATCGAGAGCCCGTTTCCGCCGGAAGCGTTCATGGCCATAGAGCTCAGGCCCGGAGCTCTCCGGGGCATTCGCGGGTCGGTCAGATATCCGGCCGCATTCGGACTCTAGTTTACTGGGAGAGGCCGAACAGCGCGCGGCCGTCGAATTTGGGGCTGAGGAGAACGCCATGTGCCGCAGCATCAAGACCTTGCACAACTTCGCGCCGCCCGCGACTGACGCCGAGGTCCGCGCGTCGGCGCTGCAGTTCGTGCGCAAGCTGAGCGGTTTCGCTCATCCGTCGAAGGCGAACGAGCCGGCGTTCAACCGCGCCGTCGACGAGGTGACGCACGCCGCGCATCATCTGCTCGATGCGCTCGTCTCGAACGCGCCGCCTCGCGACCGCGACGTCGAAGCGGAAAGGGCGCGCGCCAGAGCGCGGGTCCGGTACGGAACGCCGACGGCGAAAGCCGGCTAGACAAGGTGCTGTCGGCGCGCAGATCAGCTTGGTGAGGCGCAGCTCGCCGGCAGTGGAACGCGCTTGGGGTGGGGCGGGCTATCAGGCGGTGGGTTGACTCGACCCTAAGCTGTCTTCTAGACATACTGTCTCCGAGACAGTATGCTTGGAAGACAGCATGCATCAGACGGAATTCATCGGACGGGGCGCAGAGCTCGCGGCGCTACGGGCTTCCTACGACGCCGGCCGAGGCCAGCTTGTCCTACTCTCCGGACGGAGACGGATCGGGAAGACCTATCTGCTCCAGGAGTTCATCCGCGGGCGGCGGGCCATCTTCTATCAGGCCAGCCGCCAGGCCGAGGCTGTCGAGTTGGCGTCATTCACCGAAGCGGTATCCGCGGTGCTCGGAGCGTTCCCGGCCGGCTACGTCTTCCCGACCTGGGAAGCGGCGCTGGAGTACGTCGACGAGCATGCCGGCGGAGAGCGGCTGACCGTCATCCTCGATGAGTTTCCATACCTGTGCGACTCGACGGAAGGTCTGCCGTCCGTCATTCAGCGCTGGTGGGATCAGCGCGGGCGGACCTCGTCGATCATGCTCGTCCTGTGTGGTTCCGCGCAAACACTAATGCACGATCTCGACTCGGGGTCCGCACCGCTGCGCCAGCGGTTCACCAAGAAGATCCGGTTGGGTCCGCTCTCGTACCATGAAGCTGCCGAATTCGTCCCCTCCCTGGGCGCAGCCGACCGTTTTCGCGTCTATGCGTTGCTCGGCGGGACGCCGCTCTACTTGCGCGAGTGGGACGGCGGCACGAGCGTTCGGGACAACCTCGTGCGGCTCTTCGGCGACCCGGGAAGTGCGCTGGTTGATTCGGCGCGCCTCGTGCTTCATACGGATCTCGGCGACTCGACAGCATCGTATCGTACGCTTAGTGCGATTGCGCGCGGGCGGACGCGGCGCAACGAGATCCTCCAGACGGCGCGCGTGACCAACGAGCGCGTCCTGCAGAGGCTCGAAGAGCTGCACCTGGTGACGAAACGCGTCCCGGTCACCGAGGGCACCGCGTCACGCCGCGGATACTTTGCCGTGACGGACCCGTACTTTCGATTCTGGTTTCGCTTCATCGAGCCGAATCGTGCTTCGATCGATCGTGGTTTCGGCGAACGGCTCGTCGAGGACATCATCGTCCCGGACCTCGACAATCATTTCGGCAGTGTGTTCGAGGACGTCGCGCGTGAGTTCGCTACCATCCTCGTGACGAGCGGTGAGCTTCGCGCTACCGACGTGGGCTCGTGGCGGTCGAGCGACGGAGATCACGAGATCGACGTCGTCGGCATCACGCGCAAGGAACCGACGTTCATTGGCACGGTGAAGTGGCGCGCGGCCGCGCTCGGATATGACGTCTACAAGAACCTCGAATCGCACGCTGCCGCGCTCGGCGTCGACGCGTCGATCCCGTGGCTCATGTTCGGCCGCGGCGGCGTTGAGGAGCGACTGCTTCGTGCCCAGCCGAATGTTCGCGGGTACTCCGTCGACGATCTGTACGCGCCGGCGGCCTGACCGGGCTCAGCGGTTGGCGATGACCGGGCGCTGGATCAGCTTCGCGAGACGGAGCTCGGCAGCGTAGGCGGCGTGCGTGTCCGAGGCGGCAGGGACGACACGAAGCGTGTAGCGGCGCGCTCCGTTGCGCACGGTCACCGCGGGTAATGCCGTGGCGGCCGAGTCGGCAATGGTCGTGGCGTCGCTCGGCATGATGCCGCGTTGTGCGATGACGTAGATCGTGTTGGTTCGGCGCGGATCGGTCGGAACGTAGCGGCAGATCGTTCCATCGCTCGGCATCAGCTGCACGGGCGTGCCCAGCGCTGCGCCGATCTGAGTTTCCGATAGAACCGAGCACGGCATGCCGATTACGACTTTCGTCGGGTCGTGACGCGGTCCGAAGATGCACAGCGCCAGCACCGCGATGATGATGACCATTGTCGCAATGCCGGCGCGTTTGACCTCGGCCGGATCGCGTCGCTCGTAGTAGTGTTCGGACTCCATGACATCTGTATCCAAGCACACTTCCGTGACCGATCCATCATGCGTTCGTCGCAGTGCAGGCGTGCGCCGCGTACCATTGTGCTGAAACCGCATAATTCTTCGAATGTGCGGATGCACGCGTGAAACAAAGTTTTCGAGCGCAACGCGGAGCTCACGGGGCGCGTTTCAACACCGTCATGGAACGACCGATAGCAGCGCGCACTTCCGCGCCACGGGTGGCACTGATCGCCCACGACGGCTGCAAAGACGACATGGTCGAGTGGGCGACGTTCAACCGCGGAACGCTGTCACGTTGCGACATCGTCGCGACGGGCACGACCGGCGCGATGGTCGCAAAGGCGACGGGACTGTCGATCGACCTGCTGCTGTCCGGACCGCTCGGGGGCGACGCGCAGGTCGGCGCGATGCTGGTCGACGCGCAGCTCGATCTCATCGTGTTCTTCTGGGATCCGCTGACCACGCAGCCGCACGACGTCGACGTCAAGGCGCTGTTGCGCCTGGCCGTGCTCTACAACGTGCCGATCGCGTGCAACCGCGCCAGCGCCGACTTCCTCATCTCTTCACCGCTGTTTCTCGACGCCGAGCACCTAGTGCATCGTCGTACCGGTCACGCCATCCCCGTCCGCGGCGCGTAGGTATCATCGCTCGCTGACTGGACCAGGATGTACCGGCAGCACGTCGCTGCTGAGGATATAGAGGCCGCCGGTGAAGCGGTCGCAGGCGTAGACGATCCCGCGGTCGTCGACGAAGACGTCGTTGATCTGCGGCGCGTGCTTGGGTGAGTCGGCCGGCGTGGCCGGGATGTAGTACGCCGCTTCGCGCGGGTGGACGGGGTCGGCGAGATCGTAGATGCGCACGCCGCCGCCGAACCAGCTCGTCACCATGAAACGGTCCGACTTGAACGTCGGGCCGTACGGCTTGTCCTCGTAGATGTTGTGCGGGCCGAAGCGGCCGCCGCGCTTGCACAGGTTCGGTGAGTCTTGGGCGTACGGCACGACCGAGAGCAGTCGCGGCTTGGTCTCGTCGCTGATGTCCCATACGCTCATGCGCTTGGGGTCGTCGACGCAGCCGTCGACGACCGCCTCTTCGCTCACGAACGCGAGGTTGCGCGCGAACAGCGGGAACACGGTGTGCGTGAACGGCCCGACGTACCGCACGATCGAGACGACCTTCGGGTGCGCGATGTCGCTGATGTCGAGGATGACGATCCCGCCGTCGATGTAGCCGACGTACGCACGGTTCGCGTGCCCCGGGAACACGTCGATGTTGTGCGGCCGCACGCCCTGATTCGACTCGTCGTACATCGGAATCTGGTCGGGCGCGGGCTCGGGATCGCCGGCGCGTTGCCCCGGATACCACCAGCGGCCGGCTTCGCGCGGATGCACGGGATCGCTGATGTCGACGATGCGATAGAACTCGTCGTCCTCGGAGCGGTTGGGCGTGAAGTCGGCCGCGCCGCCGGTGACGTGCAGCAGCTTGTCGCTCGAGAGCCACACGTGGTGCACGCCGCGCGAGTGCGGGCCCGACGCGTCGAGGTAGCTCAGCAGCCGCGGCGACGCCGGATCGTCCAACGCGTAGAGCCGCACGCCGCCGCCGGGCTGGCCCTGCTGTTTCGTTTCGGCGGCGACGGCGAGGATGTTGCCGTTGACGTCGAGCGAGTTGCAGCGCACGTCGGGCGAGACCGTATCGACCGTGCGCAGGAGCTGCGGCCGCTGCGGATCGGTCGCGTCGACGATGGTGAAGCAGTGCGGTCCCGACTCATGCGCGACGTAGAGCAGCCGGCGGCCGCCGCCGGCCAGCTTCATCGCGAAGCCTTCGCCGCCGCTGGTCATGTCGACGTGTCCGAGCAGCGTCATGTGCGACGACTCGGCCGGAACCTGCGCCGCGGCGCGCAGCGGCAGCACGCATGCCAGCGCGAGAGCGAGGGAGCCGGCCAGCCTGAGTCGGTGCATGCGAACCTCCGGCGACGAGAGCGCTGCAGGCGGTGTACCCGGGCTGCAAGTCGCCCACGCCTGCGCGGCGGACTACGCATCGCCGTGGAGAACTCACCGCGCATGGCCGGTGACGCGGAGCGCATTCGTTGCGCGTGGGCGACGGGCAGCGATCCGGCGATGGTCGCGTACCACGACGACGAGTGGGGCGTTCCGGTGCACGACGATCGCGTCCTGTTCGAGTTCCTCATCCTCGAAGGCGCGCAGGCCGGCTTGTCGTGGTCGACGATCCTGCGGCGGCGCGACGGGTACCGGCGCGCGTACCGCAACTTCGATCCGGCCAAGGTCGCGCGCTTCGGCGAACGCGACGTCGCCCGGTTGATGGGCGACGACGCGATCATCCGCAACCGGGCCAAGATCGCCTGGTCGATCGCCAACGCGAAGGCGTTTCTGGCCGTGCAGCGCGAGTTCGGCTCGTTCGACGCGTACCTGTGGACGTTCGCCGGTGGGCGTCCGATCGTGCACCGGCCACGCGGACTGGGCGATCTGCCGGCCCGCACCGAGCTGTCCGACGCGCTCAGCAAGGACCTGCGGCGGCGCGGGTTCGGGTTCGTCGGATCGACGATCTGTTACGCGTTCTTGCAGGCCGTCGGCGTCGTCGACGACCATGCGGCGAATTGCTTTCACGCCCGGCGCTCGGCGCGCGCGGTGGCGCGCGCTACGAAGGCGAAGAAGGCGCGATGATGCTGCTCGAAGGGGACGTCGTCGTGCTGGCCGGTGCGACCGGACGTGTCGGTGGGCCGACGCTCGCGACGTTCGTGCGCCAGGGTGCGCAGGTGCTCGTGCTGTCCCGATCGACCGAACGCGCCCAAGCCGCGATCGATGAGCTGCTCGACGACGACGAGGCCGTCGCGGCGATTCCGTTCGCGGCCGACCTGCATGACGCGCCGCAGGCTGCCGCGGCGATCGACGCCTGCGTCGAACGCTTCGGCCGCATCGACGCGTGCGTGAGCTTGGCCGGAGAGTCGACGGTCACGCCGCTGGTGCGGTCGACGATCGACGACCTGCGCGCGAACCTGCGCGGGCATCTCGAGACTGCCTACAATCTGACGATTCCCGCGTTGCACGCGATGCTCGCGCAGCCGTATCGCGACGGCGTGCGCTCGCGCGGTCGCATCGTGGTAGTGACGGCCGGTTCGTCGAAGCAGCCGGCGCCTGGCCGCGCGCTGTTCGGCGCGGCCAAGGCCGGCGTCAACGTGCTGATGCAGGCGATCGCGCGCGAGCACAAGGCCGACGGCATCGTCGCCAACGCGCTCGTCCTCGGCGGCGTCGCGACCGAGGCTGCGCGGGGATACCTCGACGCAGACGGGCTCGCCGCCGCCGCCACGCCGCAAGAAGTCGCCGATGCACTCGCCTTTCTGGCCAGCGACCGCGGCAGCGGCGTGAACGGCGCGCTGGTCGACCTCAACGCGCGCGAAGTCGACTGACCGCTCAGCTGCTAGTGCCGAGGAGGCGCGCGATCGTCTCCGACGGCTCGCACTGCAGCTCGGCTTGCAGCACGTCGCGGTAGTGCCGGAAGTGGCGCAGCGCGGCGGCCCGGTCGCCGGCGGCGAGATAGGCGCGGATCGCGATCTCGCGCGCCGGTTCGTCGCACGGGTCGTACGCAATCATCTCCTGACACAGCGCCAGCGCGTCCTGGGTGCGCCCCGCGTCGAGCGCGTGGCGGGCCAGCGCCTGCGCGACGGCGCAGCGCAGCTCACGCAGCCGGCGTTCGGTCGGCTCGAACCACTCCCAGCCCGCGAACTTCGGCGGGCGCTCGAGGCGCAGCCGCTCGTACACCGCGCGCAGCGCCGCGGCGCTCGCGTCATCGAGCGGGTCGTCGATGCGCAGCGTCGCGACGGTGCGCTCGATCTCCCACAGATCGACCCGCACGTTCGCACCGAACCGGTAACCGTCGGGCGTGCGCGCGATCGCCTCGTCGGGCGCCAGGCGCGCTTTGGCGCGGTGCAGGCAAACGTGAAAGGCGTTGCGCGCCGCGCGCTCGCCGAGGTCCGGCCACAGCAGGTCGGTCAACCGTTCGCGCGAGAGGGTCTCCGGCCGCCGCGCGATCGCGGTCAACAGCGCGTGCTCCCGCTCCGCCAGCGCGACCGGTTGACCGTCGCGCAGAACGCGCCCCGACACCAACTCGATCGCGATTCCGGTTCGCGCGTGCGCCTCGGCCGCGCCGCGCCGGAAGCGACGCACGAACGCCTCGAGAAAGCCCCCGTGCTCGCCGAGCGCGATCGCGCCGACCGCAGCCTGCAACTCGACCGCGTCGATGCGCTTCGCTTGTGACGCCGCTTCGTCGCGCAGCGCACGGCGGCGCGGCTCGCTGAGCTCGGCGACGGCGAGCGCGGCCAGCGTTCGCATGAACGGCGCGCGGTTCGCGGCGGCGACGTCGCGCGCCGCCTCGGCCGCGCGCAGTGCGGTCGCATCGTCGCGCGCGCCGGCAGCCGCGATCAGATGGCCGGCAGCGACGAACTTGGGCTGATCGGCCGGCGCGGGCGTCGACGGCTGCTGCCGCGCCGCGGCCGCGAAGAAGGCCAGACCGCGCACGCCTTCGCGCTCCACGTCGGCGTCGAGCGCGAAGACGTGGCGCGCGAATTCCGCGTCGTCGCCGGCCAGCCACGCGCCGAACGCGGCTTCGGCTTCGTAGAACGCCGCGAAGTTGCGCAAGCTCGCGCCGTGCGCGTGCTCGATCGCGCGCTCGAGCCGTTCGCGTTCGGAGGCGCGGTCGCCGCGCACGCGGGCGATCTCGGCGCCGAGCGTGACCAGCGATCCGCCGGCCATCATCGGCACCGAGCCGACGAACGGCCAGGCGGCGGCGAGATCGCGTTCGGCGTCGCGCGTGCGCCCCAGCGGCGCGGTCGCCAGCGCGCGGACGTACAGCAGCCAGCCGTGAATGCGGGTCGACGGAACGTCGGGCGCGGCGATCCGACGCCGGAAGTCCTCGGCCAGCCCGAGCGCCGTTTCGAATTCGCCCAGCTGGCCGAGCATCAAGATCCTGAACACGGCGAGCGAGATGCGAACCTGCGGCGGCGCGCCGCTCGGCAGCGCCGACGACACCGCCTCGACCTCTTCGAGCAGCGCCCGTGGGTCGACGGTGAACGCGCGGGCCAGCGCGGTCACCGACCACAGGCGCGGATGTCGCTGCACGACGCCGCGGTCGAGCGACGCGAGGACGCGCGCGTACGCCAGCGCCGGGATGTCGGCGGTGACCGCCTCGATCTGCTCGAGCGACCTCGCGGCCGCGCCTTGATCGCCGCGCGCGAGGTGGATCTCGGCGGCGCGCTGGTATTCGGCCGCGTCGTCGTAGGCGGCGGCCGCCGCCGCGAACAGTGCATCGGCGCGGTCGCGAAAGCGCTCGCGCAGCGTCGACGCGATCAGCGCGTGCACGGCGAACGTGCCGTCCTCCTCGCGCGTCACGAACGGCGACGGCTTGGCGAAAGCGACGAACGTTTCGAACGCCGCGTCGTCGCCGAGCGCGAGCCGCAGGTCGCGCTCGACGGTATGCGGCATGGTCGCGGCCAGCAAACCGTCGATCGCCGCGGGCGGAGCTGCGCCCAGCGCTTGCTCGGCGAGATAGTCGTGCAGCTCGTCGTAGGCGACGTCGTCGAGGCGGTCGAGCAGCGCGTCGAGCCGGCCCTCGTGCGCGAACCGGGCCAGCAGCAGCGCCGCGATCGGCCAGCCGCCGCAGATCGCGCTCGCCCGCTCGACGACGGCCGGCGACGCGCCGCTCGGCGCGAAGATCGCGCGTACCTCGGCGGCGGAGAAGGCCAGGTCCGCGGCCTGAAGGCTGAGGATACGGTGCGGTGGCGCGAAGCGCGACAGGTGCAGCCGCAGCGGCTCGCGCGAGCACAGCACGATCACCCGCCCGTCGGGGCGTTCGGCCAGCAGCTTGGCGAGCAGGTCGCGCGCGTCGCGGGGGCCGAGGGCGTCCTCGGCGTTCTCGAAGGCGAAGGCCGACGCCGGAGCCGGAGCGCGCCAGGCGGCAAGCGCGATGCCCTGACGGTCGGCCGGCGCCAGCTGACCCTCGCCAAGCATCGTCTCGATCTGCGCCAGCCGGCCGGCGCGTGACGGGTCTTCGTCACCCAGCGCCGCGATCAGCCGCCGCGTCAGGTCTGCTGCCGATGCGAGCCCTCGGCAATCGCAGACCGCCCGGGCCGGAAACGCGTCGAGCAACTCGCGGGCGAAGGTCGACTTGCCGAAGCCGGCCGGTGCGACCAAGCTGACGATCGCCGGCGCCGCCGCCCGCACGCGGTCGGTCAGGGCGGTTCGGGGGAACCGGGCAGGGTCGGGTGGGCGAGAAAGCAGCGTGTCCATCGAGCTCGTAAGCGACGCGGCGGCTTCGGGGCAAAGCGCTTTCGTCGTCCCCAGCCGGCTCCCCGCCGCGTTGCAGGCTCTCGTGCGGTCGCTTACATTAACGGTGTCTTACTTTGCACACGTCCCTGTGCAGGGTGTGGATTGGGTCGGCAACCCAGCCTTCTGGCACTGTGTTTATTAGAGTGCTAAACGGATCGGAAAGGAACCAGCGCGCGTGCGAAAACAGGACGCCCTTCGACAGGCGCAAGACGAGTTCGAGCGGTTGTTCGCACCTCGCAGTGCGCACGCGCGCTTCGAGCCCAACGTCGACGTGCATCTCGACGAGCGCGACGGCGTGGTCGCCGTCCACGTCGAGCTGGCGGGCGCCGACGCGGAGTCGCTGCGCGTCTGGATCGACGACGCCTACCTGACCATCGCCGGCGTCCGAATGCAGCGCGACGTGTCGCGCGACGCGTCGCTGCTGTGCAAGGAGATCCAGTACGGCGAGTTCTTCAAACGGATTCGCCTGCCGCTGCCGGTCCGCGAGGACGGGGCGGTCGCGAACTACCGCGACGGCATCCTGACGATCCATCTGCCCATTGCCCAATCCGAAAAATTCCCGATCGTGCGGACCGAGATCCGCATGACGGTGAGAAGGACCCCTGCCTGATGGCGAAGCCCGACAAAGCGCCCGAGATTCTCGGCATCCTCCCGCTGCAAGACGCGGTGCTGTTTCCCAACACCGTGATCCCGCTCGCGGTCGTGAAACGGCCCGGCATTGCGCTGGTCGAGGAAGCGTTGCGCGAAGGCAAGCACATCGGCCTCGTGGCGCTCAAAGACAAAGACACCGAAGACCCCGGTCCCGACGACGTGCGGGCCGTCGGCACGATCGGCACGATCCAGAAGATGCTCAAGGTTCCCGACGGCACGCTGCGCTGCATCGTCGCCGGCGGTCCGGTGTTCCGCGTCGACCAGTTCGTCGCGACCGAACCGTACCTGGCCGCGACCTATACCGAGCTCCCCGACATCACGCACGAAGGCGACCAGCTCGTCGCGATGCAGCGCAACCTCGGCACGCTGTTCCAGAAGCTGCTCGGCTATCTGCCGCAGGCACCGCGCGAGATGGAGATGGAGGTCAACAACATCTCCGATCCCAACCTGCTGGGCTACTTCGTCGCGTCCACGATGCGGCTCGAGACGGCCGACCGGCAGGCGATCCTCGAAGAGCGCGACACGACCAAGCGGCTGCGCCGCCTCACGATGCTCATCACCAAAGAGCTCGAGGTGGTGGAGCTCGGCCACAAGATCCAGGCCGACATCCAGCGCGAGATGGAGAAGAACCAGCGCGAGTTCTACCTGCGCCAGCAGGTGCGCGCGATTCAGGACGAGCTGGGCGAAGGCGATCCGCAAGTCGCCGAGGCCAACGAGCTGCGCAAGAAGATCGACGACGCGAAGATGCCCGAGGACGTCAAGAAGGCGGCCGACCGCGAGCTCGACCGGCTCGCGAAAGTTCCGACGGCATCGCCCGAGTACAGCGTCATCCGCACCTACCTCGACTGGCTCACCCAGTTGCCGTGGAGCGTGTCGACCTCCGATCAGATCGACATCGCGCGGGCGCGCGAAGTCCTCGACGAGGATCACTATGACCTCGAGAAGATCAAGGACCGCATCGTCGAGTACCTCGCCGTCGGCAAGCTCAAGAACAAGCTCACCGGCCCGATCCTGTGCTTCGTCGGACCGCCGGGCGTCGGCAAGACGTCGCTCGGGCAGTCGATCGCCAAGGCGATGGGCCGCAAGTTCGTGCGGCTGTCAGTCGGCGGCGTGCGCGACGAAGCCGAGATCCGCGGTCACCGGCGCACCTACATCGGTGCGATGCCCGGCACGATCGTGCGCGCGCTGCGCGACGCGGGGACCAACAACCCCGTCATGATGATCGACGAGATCGACAAGGTCGGCGGCGACTTCCGCGGCGATCCGCAGTCGGCGCTGCTCGAGGTCCTCGATCCCGAGCAGAACAACAGCTTCCGCGACCACTACCTCGACCTGCCGTTCGACCTCTCGCGCGTGCTGTTCATCTGCACGGCGAACACGCTGGACTCGGTCAACGGCGCGCTGCGCGACCGCATGGAGATCATCAACCTCTCGGGCTACACCGAGCTCGAGAAGCAGCAGATCGCCAAGCGTTACCTGATCCCCAAGCAGAAGAAAGCCAACGGGCTCAAGGAGACGCAGGCCTCGATCGCCGACAGCGCGCTCAAGCAAGTCATCGTCGACTACACGCGCGAGGCCGGGGTCCGCAACCTCGAGCGCGAGATCGGCACGATCTTCCGCAAAGTCGCGCGCCGCGTCGCCGAGAACGCCAAGTACAGGATCCGCGTCAAGCCGGAGAACCTCGTCGAGTTCCTGTCGAAGCCGCGCTTCTACAACGAGGTGAAGCGGCGCACGGCAACGATCGGCGTCGCGACGGGCCTGGCGTACACGCCGGTCGGCGGCGACATCCTGTTCATCGAGACGACGGCGATGCCCGGCAGCGGAAAGTTCACCCTGACCGGTCAGCTGGGCGACGTGATGAAGGAGTCGGCGACCGCCGCGATCTCGTTCCTGCGCTCGCGCGGCTCCGAGCTCGGCTTGCCCGACGACTGGTTTGCCAAGCACGACCTGCACATCCACATTCCGGCCGGCGCGATCCCCAAGGACGGCCCGTCCGCCGGGATCAGCCTCGCGACGTCGATCGCCTCGCTGCTGACCGGGCTCAAGGTCGATCCCGAGCTGGCGATGACCGGCGAGATCACGCTCACCGGTCAGGTGCTACCGATCGGCGGCGTCAAGGAGAAGGTCCTCGGCGCGAAGCGGGCCGGCATCAAGAAGGTGCTGCTGCCGCGCCGCAACGAGATCGATCTCGACGACGTGCCCAAGGAAGTGCGCGACACGATGGAGTTCGGTTTCGTCGACGAGCTGAGCGAAGTGTTCGCCCACGCGCTGGGCAAGCGGGTGATCACGCCCGTCCTGCTCGGCGCGGTCGACACGCCCAGCTCGCGCCGCGCCAGCAACGTGGTCGCGCTGCGCCCGAGCGCAAAGCGTTCCGGTTCACGGCCCGCGCGCTCGGCGCGCGGCGCCGCCCCGAAGCGCTCGCGCTAGTGTGTTCGCGCAAAATGCGCGAACACTCGCGTTCGGCCTTCGGCCGATCCGCCGCGTCGTCGCCTGTCGGACAAAGTCCGACAGGCTCCTAGCGCATCGTCGGGCCGGCGACGTGGTACAGCCGGCCGCCGTGATCGTAGCGGACGCTTTCGCCGAGGGTGAGCGCGGCGTGCCGCTCCGATCCGATGATGACGCGCCGCTCTTCGGCGTTGTCGTACGCGAAGTCGATCTCGTCGGCGCCGAGGTCGTAGCGTCTCGACGCGGCGACCGCGTGGTCCATCTCGTGGCCCAGGCCCAGCGCCGGTGACTGCGATCCGCCTTCGGTCGTCTGCAGCGCGCTGAACGGGTCCCAGCGGATCGTGCGGGTGTTGGGGTCGTACGAATCGTCACCGTGGTGGTCGAGCACGATGCGGTGCGGAGTGCGGCTATGCTCGAGCCGCTCGATGATCGAGCGCTCCAGCGGATCGTGCGCGAGGTATCCGAACGCTTCGTTGATCTCGCGCTGGCCGGAGAGCGGAATGCTGAGCGATCCGTAGCGGATGCTCGCGGCGTGCGTGCTGGTCATGGCGCACGTCATTCACGCGGTCGTCACCGCGCGGCAAGGGCGTCCGCACCCCAATGCTACGAGCGCGGTGAAAGCGCAAATCGCGTTGGCGAGAAGAGGTCGAGCGCGAAACCGGGATCGTCGCCGGCAAGCAGCGCCGCGACGATCTCGCCGACGACGGGCGTGAACTTGAAACCGTGGCCGGAGAAGCCGCCGGCGACGACGACGTTGCGGTGCGCGGGATGGAAGCCGATGACGAAGTGCTGGTCGGGGGTCAGCGTGTACATGCACGGATCGGCGCGAATGAACGCACCGGCTGCGGCCGGGACGAACGACGCCAGCGCGGCGCGCGCGGCCTCGATCTCCACGTCGCGCACGTCGCGATCGAGCGCGTCGGGCTCGGCGGCGTCGCCGCGACCATGATGCGCGATCTTCGCGCCGCCGCCGAAGTCCGGGAAGCCGTAGAACATCTCCTGGCCCTCGCGCTGCACGGCGTAGATCGGCAAGTGGGCCGGCGTGACGGCAGCGTGTTCGATCGGCGCGAACCAGAACTGGACCTTGCGTTCGACGCGCAGCGGTATGCCGAGCTCGCTTGCGACCTGCCCGAACCACGGGCCCGCACAGATCGCCAGCCGACTTGCCTCGACTCGCGTGCCGTCGTCGAGCGTCACGTGCACACCGGCGCCGCTTGCGCCCCAACTCGTCACGTGCACGCCGAAGCGGAGCTCGGCACCCGCATCCACGGCGACGAGCAGCTGCGCGCGAACGGCGTCTTCCGGGAAGACGGCGCCGGCGACCGCTTCATACACCGCGATCTCATCGTCAAGCGGGGTGACCATCGGAAACACGCGCCGCAGCTCTGCCGCATCGTACACGTCGTGCTCGAGATCCCAGCGCCGTGCGCTCTCGAGCGTTCCGGCGACGACCTGCGTGTCGGGTCGGCCAACGAACAGGCCGCCGGTCTGCGCGCGCAGCTTCATCTGCGTGCGCGCTTCGAGCGCGTCCCACAACACGTATGCGCGGCGCAGCATCGGCACGTAGTCAGGCGATTCGAAATACGCTTGCCGGATGATGCGCGACTCGCCGTGCGACGAGCCGCGCGCATGCGCCGGCCCGAACCGTTCGAGCCCCAGTACGCGCCCGCCGCGCGCCGCAGCGTGGGCGGCGACCGCGCTGCCCATACCGCCCAGACCGAGAACGATGGTGTCGTATGGCATCAGGTTCCCGACTGCGAAGACCTCAGCGAACGAGCACCGCGCACGGCGGCCCGCTGAGCACTTCGCCGACGATCGCGACCGTGCCGAGATCGGCGAGGTCGGCCAGCACGCGTTCCGCCCCAGCGCGCGAGATCGCGATCAACAAACCGCCCGACGTTTGCGCGTCCGACATCGCGATGCGAAGCGCGGACGAGACGCCGTCGGCGTACTCCACGAACGCCGCGTGATCGGCGAGGTTTGCGCGCGTTCCGCCCGGGACGACGTCGCGCTCGATGAGTTCGAGGACGCCGTCGAACAGCGGCACGCGGCGCGCGTCGATCGCGAGCGCGACTCCGCTCGCGCGCGCCATCTCGCTGGCATGTCCCACGACGCCGTAGCCGGTGATGTCGGTCGCGGCGTGAACGCCGTGCGCGAGCATCGTCGCCGAGGCGCGATCGTTCAGCCGCGCCATCGATGCGATCGCGGGCTGCAGCGCACGGTCGTCGATCAGCTCGCGTTTGTGCGCGGTGGTGAGGATGCCCGTCCCGACGGTCTTGGTCAGCAGCAGCAGGTCGCCGGGACGGGCTCCGCGGTTCGTAACGATCCGATCCGGATGGATGGTTCCCGTCACCGCCATCCCGTACTTCGGCTCGTCGGATTTGATCGTGTGACCGCCCACGATCGACACGCCGGCGGTCGTCGCGACGCTCGCGCCGCCGGCCAGGATCGCCGCGAGGATCTCGGTGCCGAGCGACTCGATCGGAAACGCCACGATGTTGAGCGCGGTCAGCGGCGTGCCGCCCATCGCGTAGACGTCGCTGATCGCATTGGCCGCCGCGATGCGGCCGAAATCGTACGGATCGTCGACGATCGGCGTGAAGAAGTCGACCGTATGCACCATCGCCAGATCGTCGCTGAGACGATAGACGCCGGCGTCGTCGCTGGTGCTGATCCCGACCAGCACGTTGGGGTCGGTCGGGGCGGGCAGCCCGGCGAGCGCGCGCGCCAGCTCGGAGGCGGGCACCTTGGCCGCGCAGCCCGCGCAGGCCGACAGCGAGGTGAGCCGGACGCGCTCTCCGGGGGACTGGATCATGGCGTCGAATACGCCGGGCAGCGCCCAACGTCCGCCGGAGAAGTCGTGTCGAAGAGCCTGCTGTTCATCCCGGGTCCCGTCACGGTCGCGGAGTCCGTCCTCGCGGCGACCGGGCAGCCGATGATCGACCACCGCGGCCCCGAGTTCGCGGCGCTGCTCGAGCGCATTGCGCGGCGGCTTCGTCCGGTGTTCGGCACCCAGAGCGCGGACGTGCTGCTGTTGGGTGCGTCGGGGACCGGCGGACTCGAAGCTGCGATCGGCAACCTGTTCGGTCCGGGCGACTACCTGCTGGCCTGTCCGATCGGCGTCTTCGGCGACCGTCTCATCGCGATCGCGCGCGCCTTCGGCTGCCGCGTCGACGTGCTCGAGACGCCGTGGGGTGGTGCGGTCGACCCCGTTGCGCTGCGGGCCAAGCTCGAGGTGGCCGACGGCGTCTATACCGGCGTGCTGCTCACCCACAACGAGACGTCGACCGGCGCGCAGAACGACATGGCGTCGCTGGCGCGCGCGCTGCGCGGCCACGACGCCCTCGTCGTCGTCGACTCGGTGAGCGGCTTAGCAGCGAGCGAGTTCAGGATGGACGAGTGGGGCTTCGACATCGTGGTCGCGGCGTCGCAGAAGGCGCTGGCGTGCCCGCCGGGGCTGGCGATGGTGGCGGTCGGGCCGCGCGCCTGGGATCGCATGGCGTCGCACGGCGGCCAGCGGTACTACTTCGATCTGCGCAAGGCGCGCGAATTCGCCGAGCTCGGGCAAACGCCGTGGACGCCGCCGGTGTCGATCGTCTTCGGGCTCGATGCCGCGCTCGACGCGTTCGAGCTGACCGGAGCGGCGGCCGTGCACGAACGCCACGCGAAGTACGCGCGCGCGATCCGCGCAGCGGCCCAAGCGCTAGGCCTTGAGGTCTTCTCACGGGAGGGCGCGCACTCACCGACCGTCGTCGCGATTCGCGTGCCGGCCGGCATCGACGGCGACGCGATTCGCGCCTCGCTGCGCGCGTCGCGCGGCGTGATCATCGGCGGCGGGCAGAAGGAGCTCAAAGGCAAGATCATCCGCATCGGTACGATGGGCGATCTGAGCCAGACCGACGTCCTCGGCGCACTGGGTGCGCTCGAGATCGCGTTGCTCGAAGCAAGTTACCCGCTCCACGCGGGGGCCGGCATCCAGGCCGCGCTCAAGGTCTTTCTCGAGGCGGAGCAGCCGGCCGCGGTCTGACAGGAAAACCGGCTTTCTGGATGCTATTGCGGGTGCGGGCGAAGATTCTGCCGTAACCATCGGCTCTTCGCGAAACTTGGTGCTCCCCTAGCGGGGAGAAGAGGCCGAGCGTATTGCACGACCTGGCTCAGCAAATCGTCAGCGGCTTGGCGACCGGCTCGATCTTCGCGAGCGTGGCGCTTGCGCTCGTGCTCATCTACCGTGCGATGGGGATCATCAACTTCGCGCAGGGTGAGATGGCGATGTTCACCACCTACATCGCGTGGCAGCTCGTCGCGATCGGCTTGCCGATCTGGGCGGCGTTCGCCGTCACGATCGTGGTGGCGTTCGTCGGCGGCGTCGCGCTCGAGCGGATCGTCATCCGGCCGGTCGAGCGCGCACCGGAGCTGACGATGGTCATCGTGACGTTGGGGCTGTTCATCACCTTCAACGGGCTGGCGGGCTGGTTCTGGGGCTACATCGTCAAGTCGTTCCCGACGCCGTTTCCCACCTCGCCGATTCAGATCGGCGGCATCGACTTCAGCTCGCAGGACGTCGGCATCATCGTCGTCTCGTTCATCACGCTGGGTCTGATCACGCTGTTCTTTCAGAAGACGAAGCTCGGTCTCGCGATGCGGGCGGCAGCGCTCTACCCCGAGCAGAGCCGGGTGCTCGGGATTCGCGTCGGTTGGATGCTCGCGCTGGGCTGGGGCTTGGCGGCGGTCGTCGGCGCGGTCGCCGGGATCATGGTGGCACCGGTGGTGTTTCTCGATCCGAACATGATGCAGAGCGTCATCGTGTACGCGTTCGCCTCAGCGGTGCTCGGCGGCATCGAAAGCCCGATCGGCGCCGTCGTTGGCGGGCTGATCCTGGGCGTCGTGCTCAACCTGCTCGGGACGTACGTCGAAGCGATCGGCAACGAGCTGCGGCTGGCGGCGGCGCTCGCCATCATCGTGGTGGTGCTGATGGTTCGGCCGTCCGGGCTGTTCGGCCGCGCGAAGGTGCAGCGCGTTTAGTGGCGAGCGCGAGCGCCGGCCGGTTCGTCACCGTCGCGATCGCGGTCGCCGTCATCGCAATCATACCGTGGATCGTGCCGTCGTTCTTGGTTTTCGACCTCGTCTACGTCGCGGCGTATGCGATCGCGATCCTAGGCCTGATCGTGCTGACCGGGATGAACGGCCAGATCTCGCTCGGCCACGGGGCATTCATGGCATTGGGCGGTTACGTCGTCGCGATCGCGGCCCATGCAGCCGGTTGGCCGTACTGGGCCGGCATCTTGCTGGCGGCCGTTGCGTCCGGGCTGTTCGGCATCGTCATCGGGCTCATCGCGCTGCGCCTAGCCGGCGTTTACCTCGCGCTGGCGACGTTCTCGCTGGCCGTCGCGACGCCGTCGTTCCTCAAGCACTACAAGAGCATCACCGGCGGCTTCGGCGGCATGTCGATGACTTCGGTGACGACGCCGTTCGGATTCCCGCTCGATTCGCAGCGCTGGCTGTACTACGTGGCGTGGGCGGCAGCCGGCGTGTGCTTCTTGATCACGGCGCTGCTGGTGCGCGGCCGGTTCGGCCGCGCGCTGCGTGCGCTGCGTGACAATTCCGTCGCAGCCGTGTCGTTCGGTGTCAACCCTTACTTCTACAAGACGCTCGCCTTCGCGTGGAGCGCGGCCTTGGCCGGCATCGCCGGCGCGTTCTTCGCGATCGCGACCGCCTATGTCAGCCCCGATACGTTCACCTTCGCGCTCTCGATCACGCTGCTCATCGGCGCCGTGCTCGGCGGCATCACCAGCTTCTGGGGTGCGCTGGTCGGCGCAGTGGTGATCGAATTCTTGCCGCTGGTGGCGCAACAAGTCAACGCCGCCGCGCCGAGCGTCGTCTACGGCGTGACGCTGATCCTGGTGATGCTGTTCGCGCCCGACGGCGTCGTGGGCTTTGTGCGGCGACTGATCCACATGCTGGCGCGCGTCCCAGCGCAACCCGTCTTCGAATCGCCCGTTCAACCCGCCGCTCCAAGAGCGGCCGATCAACCCTCGCGCGAGTAAGCGCAAGCCCCGCGCCGGCTTGGCGCAGTCGAGGAGGTACCCTTGAAACCATCACTCAGCAAAGCCGCGATCGGCATCTTCGCAGCGACGTTCGCGCTCGGCGTCACCGGCAGCACGATGGCGCCGGTCGGCGCGGCCGACCCCGGCGTCTCCGACACCGAGATCATTCTCGGCGGCGACCATCCGTTCAGCGGCCCCGCGTCGGCGTACGGCAACATCGGCAAAGGGATCGGCGTGTACTTCAACTACGTGAACGATCACGGCGGAGTCAACGGCCGCAAGATCAAGTGGATCGACAAAGACGACGGCTACAGCCCGCCGCAGGCCGTTCAGGTCGTGCACCAGCTCGTCGAGCAGGAGCACGTGTTCGCGATCTTCGACTCGCTCGGCACGGCCGTCAATAACGCAATCCGTCCGTACCTCAACCAGAACGGCATCCCGCAGCTCTTCGTCGCGACCGGGGCGACCACGTGGGGCAAGGACTACAAGCAATATCCGTGGACGATCGGCTGGCAACCCGACTATCAAGCCGAAGCGATTCTCTACGCGCAAGACATCCTGCACAATCATCCCAACGCCAAGATCGGCGTCCTCTATCAGAACGACGACTACGGTGAGGATTACAACGCCGGCCTGAAAAAGGGCCTGGGCTCGCACCAGAACCTGATCACGAAGATGGCGTCGTACGAAACGACCGATCCGAGCGTCAGCTCGCAGGTAGCGACGCTCAAGGCCGCCGGCTGCGACACGTTCGTGATCTTCGCGACACCGAAGTTCGCGATCCAGGCGATGGTCTTCGCCGCGCAGCAGTCGTGGCATCCGCTCACCTACCTCAACAACGTGTCCAACGCGATCCCATACATGAACGCCGCCATGAAGGCCGCCGGTCAAGGGGCCGTCAACGGCGTCATCACGACGATCTATCTGAAGGACCCGGCCAACCACGCTCGGTACGGCGGCGACGCTGCGATGAAGCAGTACAACGAGATGATGGACAAGTATCTGCCCGGCGCCGACAAGGACGACGGCAACTACCTGTACGGCGTCTCCATCGCCTACACGATGGTCGACGTGCTCAAGCAAGCCGGCCGGGACCTCACCCGCAAGAAGGTGATGGACATCGCGACCCATCTGAACGAGACGAACAATCCGTGGGCGTATCCGGGCGTCGTGATCCGCACCTCGCCGACGTTCCGCTATCCGATCACGCAAATGATCGCGGCGAAATGGCTGGGCACGGACTGGTCGCCGACCGGCATTCTCGTCGACACCCGGTCGATGATGACGATGGCCGAGAAATAGCTCCATGGAGCCGTTGCTGGCAGTCCGTGGGCTGACCATCCGCTTCGGCGGCATCACCGCGCTGAACGACGTGTCGTTCGACGTCGGTGCCGGCCGCATCACCGGATTGATCGGGCCCAACGGCGCCGGCAAGACGACGTGCTTCAACTGCATCACGCGGTTGTATCAGCCCACGTCGGGCGAGATTCTGTTCAAGGGTGAGGACCTGCTGCGGTGTCCGCCGCAGCGGGTCGCTCGCAAACGGATCGCGCGCACGTTCCAGAACGTCGCGCTGTTCGATCACATGACGACCATCGAGAACGTGCTGGTCGGCGGCCACTCGCGCTTTCCGGGCGGGCTGGCCGACTGGCGTTACGAGGCGCAAGCGGAGGCCGAGGCGTTGGAGATCCTCGAACGGCTCGGGCTGGGCGGGATCGCCGGCCGCCCGGTGCGCGGATTGCCGTTCGGGACGCGCAAACATGTCGAGCTGGCACGCGCGCTGATGGCCAAGCCGGAGCTCCTGCTGCTCGACGAACCGGCGGCCGGGCTCAGCCACGAGGAAGTCGCGTGTCTCGCGACATCGATCAAGCAGATCGCGTCGGAGTTCGACACGACGATCCTGATGGTCGAGCACCACATGCAGCTGGTGATGCGCGTCTCCGACCACATCATCGTGCTCAACACGGGCAAGAAACTCGCCGACGGTCCGCCCGAGGCGATTCAAAACAATCCGGCGGTGATCGAGGCCTACCTTGGCACCGTCTGAAACCGCAGCGCCGGCCGGCGTCGCAATCCTGGAGGTGCGCGACCTTCGCGCGCGCTACGGCGAGATCGAGGCGGTCAAGGGCGTCGACCTCACCGTCCCGCGTGGCGCCATCGTAGCGCTGCTGGGCGCGAACGGCGCCGGCAAGACGAGTACGCTGCGGGCGATCACCGGCACGATCAGGACGACCGGCACGGTCGCGTTCGACGGCAAGACGCTCGCGCACCGCTCCCCCGAAGACGCCGCGCAGCTCGGCATCGCGCACGTTCCCGAAGGTCGCGGCACGCTGGGCAGTCTCACCGTGTGGGAGAACCTGATGCTCGGCGCGTACCTCGAGCGCAGCGGCGCGCAGGTGCGCAAACGCTGCGAGTACGTCGCCGCGTACTTCCCCTGGATCTCCGAGCGCAGGCAGCAGCCGGCCGGCACGCTCAGCGGCGGCGAACAGCAGATGCTGGCCATCGCGCGTGCGCTGATGCTCGAGCCGCAGTTGCTGCTGCTCGACGAGCCGTCGCTCGGCCTCGGCCCGAAGATCGTGCAAGACATCTTCGCGCTATTGCGCACGATCAACGAGCGCGACGGGATCAGCATCCTGGTTGCCGAGCAGAACGCAACCGTCGCGCTCGCCGTCGCGCACCACGCGTACGTCCTCGAAACCGGCCGCGTCGCCGTCGAGGGCCTCAGCGCCGACCTGGTCCAAAACGACCGCGTCCGCCGCTCCTATCTAGGCTACTAGTCTCTGTCATCCTGAGCTTGTCGAAGGAGGGCAGCCGTACCGAAATCGCGCCCAGCAGCGCGTCGTTCTGAGCCGCGTCGAAGAACGACGCCGCCACGTCGCACCGATGCGCATCATTGACATCGTGGAGCGGACGGTCCCGCTCTCTCGCTACGAAGATCCGGCCATCCCGTCAGGCGGCTTGGACACGAGCGTCGTCGCAGTGCGCGTTGATGCGCCAAGCGGACCGGCCGTCGGGTACGGCTTCGCCTCAATCGGGCGATTCGGTCAGCGTGGACTGATCGCGGACCGGTTTGCTCCGCGCCTGCTCGCCGCGGAGCCGCGGCGTCTGCTCGACGACGAGGGCAACCTCGATCCTGTGCGCGCGTGGGATGTCATGATGACGGGAGAAAAAGCCGGCGGCCACGGGGAGCGCTGCGTGGCGGTCGGCGCGTTGGACATGGCGTTCTGGGACCTTGCAGCCAAACGCGCCGATCTGCCGCTCGCGGTCCTTCTCGCGCGCCGCTTCGAGAAGCAGTCAGCCGCGGAGCGAGTGCGGGTGTACGCGAGCGGCGGCTATCGCTATCCGACCGACGATCTTGCGCGCCTGCGCGACGAGGTACGGCGCATGCGCGACGCCGGCTACGATCGCGTGAAGATCAAGATCGGGGCCGGCAGTCTCGACGACGATCTGCCGGGTCGACGTCGCGAGCACCGAAGTGCCCGCCGGCGGTCTGGCGGTCGACGCGATGAACAGCTATGACGAGACGACGGCTACGATCGCCGCTGATGCTCTTGGGCCCTATGGGCTTTGGTGGTTCGAAGACGTCTGCGATCCGCACGACTTTCGCACGCAGCGCGCGGTGACCGCGCGCTATGCCGGACCGATTGCCGCCGGCGAGCCGCTGTTCTCGGCGCAAGACGCGCGATTACTCGCCGAGTACGGCGGCCTGCGTAGAGACCGTGACATCCTGCTGTTCGACCCGGCGCACTGCTACGGCGTAAGCGGGTTCGTGCGCATCCTCCACACGATGGAGGAGCACGGATGGCCGCGTACCGCGTTCTGGCCGCACGGCGGACATCTCTTCACCTTGCACGTTGCGGCTGCGTTCCGGCTCGGTGGTACGGAAGTGAACCCGTTCTCGTTCGCGCCGTTCGGCGGTCTCGAGGACGGCGCTACCGTCGAAAACGGCCACGCGTGTTTCCCCGATCGACCAGGCATCGGGTTCGAATCAAGGGCCGCACTGTCGACGCCGCTCAAGACGCTTCGATAGGACGGGCGTAGCGTTCGCGCAAGGTCTTCTTCGAGATCTTGCCGGTCGCGGTGTGCGGCATATCGTCGATGAACACCACTCCGTCGGGGAGCCACCACTTCGCGACTTTGTCTTGGAGATAAGCGATCACGGCGGCCGCATCGAGCGAGCTATCGGGTCGGCGCACCACGACGAGCAGCGGGCGTTCACCCCAGCGCGGATGGGGGATCGCGATCGCGCCGGCTTCGGCGATCTCGGGGTGGCCGACGGCGGCGTTCTCGAGATCGATCGAGCTGATCCACTCGCCGCCGGACTTGATGACGTCTTTGGTGCGGTCGTGGACCGTCAAGTAACCGTCGGCGTCAAGTGACATGATGTCGCCCGTCTTGAACCAACCGTCGTCGGTGAACTGCGCGCGCGTAGCGGCGGCGTTCTCGAAGTATCCGCCGGCGATCCACGGCCCGCGCACCTGCAGCTCGCCCCGCGAGACACCGTCGTCGGGAACGACGTTGCCCGACTCGTCGACGACGCGCATCCGCGTCCCGAATAACGAGCGCCCGGCTTTGCGTTGGTACTCCATCTGGTTCGGGGCGTCGCGGTGCTTGCGCGCGATCGAGCCGTTGGTGCACAGCGGGCTCGTCTCGGTCATTCCCCAACCGTGGGTGACCTCGATCCCGCGGCTCTCGAACGCATCGATCATAGCGGGCGGCGCCGCCGATCCGCCGATGCGCGCGACGTGCAGCGCGGTGAGCTCTTTGCCGGTTGCCGTCATGTAGTCGAGCAGGCCTTGCCACACCGTGGGAACACCGGCCGCGATTTGCACGCCTTCGGTTTCGATCAGCTCGTAGAGGCTCTCGCCGTCGTGAGCGGCGCCCGGCAGCACGAGCTTTGCGCCAAACATCGGCGCGACGTGCGGATAGCCCCACCCGTTGACGTGGTACATCGGTACGATCGGCATCATGCACGCGGTCGTCTCACGCCGGCGCGACGACTCGGGGATCGCCGAGGCCAGCGCGTGCAGCACCGTCGAACGGTGCGAGTAGAGTACGCCCTTGGGTTCGCCGGTCGTTCCCGACGTGTAGCACAGCCCGCTGGCCGTATGCTCCTCGAAGACCGGCCAGTCGATCGTCGTCGGTTGTCCGGCGATCAGCGTCTCGTAGCACAGCGCACCCGGCAGCGAGGTCGGCGGCATCGTGTCCTCGCCGGTGAGGATGATGTACCCGCGCACCCGCTGCAGCAGCGGCGCGAGCGCTTCGAGCAGCGGCACGAAGGTGAGGTCGGCGAACACGAAGCCGTCATCGGCGTGGTTCATGATGTACGCGATCTGATCGCGATAGAGCCGCGGGTTGACGGTGTGGCAGACCGCGCCGATCCCCGCGACACCGTAGTAGAGCTCGACGTGGCGATAGGTGTTCCAGGCCAGAGTCGCGACGCGGTCGCCGGGCTCGACGCCGAGCGCGCGCAGTGCGTGCGCAAGTCGGGCGGAGCGCGCCGCCAGGTCGCGATACGTGTAGCGGTGGATCGGGCCTTCGACCGAGCGCGACACGATCTCTTGATCGCCGGTGAAACGGCTCGCATGCTCGAGGATCGAGCTGATCATCAACGGGACGTCCATCATGAGACCGCGCATCGCTCGTTCGCTCCGGGGCAGGCTTGGGGTGGAACCGTGTACTCGCCGTGGCGCGGTTCCGCCTGTTGGTCGTCGGCGCTGAAGGAGCGCGCGTGACGATGCGGACAATCCATCGCTTCTCATGAAAGCTGCACGGCTGGTCGCTTTTCGCGAACCGCTCCAGATCGAGGACATTCCTGTCCCGTCGCCCGGACCAGGCGAGGCGCTCGTGCGCGTGACGGCGGTCGGCGTCTGCCGCAGCGACTGGCATCGCTGGAACGACGACCTGGCCTGGATCGGCGTCAAGCCGCAGTTGCCGATGACGCTCGGGCACGAGATCGGCGGCGTGATCGAAAGCGTCGGCGAAGGCGTGAAGATCGCGCCGGGAACGCGCGTCACGGTGCCGTTCGTCCAGTCGTGCGGCGAGTGCGAGAACTGCACGACGGGGCGCGACAACCTGTGCCCGAAGGGCCAAGTCGCCGGCTTCGCGCGCGACGGTGGTTTTGCGGAGTACGTTCTGGTGCGCGTCGCCGATCTCAACTGCGTGCCGCTGCCCGACGCCATCTCCGACGAGGTGGCGGCCGCGCTCGGCTGCCGCTTCCCGACCGGCTACCACGCGATCGCGCACCGGTCGGGGATGCACGCGGGCGACTGGATCGCGATCTTCGGTGCCGGCGGCGTCGGACTGTCGGCGATCCAAACGGCCGCTGCGCTCGGCGGACGCGTCATCGCAATCGACATCGACGCGACTAAGCTCGAACGCGCGCGGCAGGCAGGTGCGGTCGAGACGATTCAGGCCGGCGAGGGCGTGAACGTTCCGCGCCGCATCAAAGAGCTCGCGGGCGGCGGCGGAGTCGCCGTCAGCGTCGACGCGATCGCCACCGCGCCGACCACGCAAGCCGGCATCGCGTCGCTCCGCCGCGGCGGCCGCCACGTACAAGTCGGTCTCACCTCACAGGCCGAGCAAGGCCAGGTTCCAATCCCGGCCGATCTGATGGTGAACAACGAGCTCGAGTTCGTCGGCTCGGGCTCCAACCCGCACCGCTGCTACGCCGAGATCTTCGACCTCATCGCGCAAGGCAAGCTCGACCCCGCCTCGCTGATCTCGCGCCGCATCTCGCTGTCCGACATCACCGGTATCTTCCACGACTTCGACACCTTCGCCACCAACGGCATCGACATCGTCACGACGTTTCACTAGTGAATCGTCGACCCGATCGAAGGAGTTCTGCCGATGAGCCTCATTGACGATTATCTCAAGAAGATTGAGCCTTCAAAGCGAAAGGAGCTCCAACGGATTCGCGCGCTTGCGAGAGAGATGGTGCCAGGCGCGGAGGAGACGATCTCATACAAAATGCCGACCCTCAAATATGAGGGCAAGGCGTTTCTGGGATTCGACGCGCACACCGATCATATCGGAATCTATCCGTTCAGCGGCCAGGTGATACCGCTGCTGAAGGACGAGCTTCGCAAGTACAGCGTGTCGAAGGGTGCTATTCGCGTACCGCTGGATCGTCCGATCTCCAAGCGGTTGCTGAAACTGGTGATAACCTGTCGCCTCAAGGCGATTCGAGAAAAGAGCGGCAGCAAATGAGGTCGCGCCAAGCCTACGTCTCGACCCACGCACCGAGCTCTTCGAACGCCGTCATTACCCGCGGATAACCGAGTTGCATGCCCGGGTAGTTCGGATCCTCGGACCAGGGGTCAACGTGTTGCGCGTTCGGGATGAGTTCTGAGCGATAGAAGTCGGTCTTGCCTGATGCGACGATGAGATCGCGGTACGGCTCGAAGTGGATTCGCGGTGGGATGAGATGATCGTACTCGGACGCGAGGTCGATCAGCTTGCAGCGGATGTTGCCGGTGTTTGCGAAGCCGGCGATCCGTTCGCGCACGATATCGGTTGGACGCCATGATGAGATGCGGCCGTTCCAGTATTCGGCGGGACCGGGATCGGTGACGTCACCGTGGGCCAGCGAGGTGCTGGGATCCAGATGCGTCGCGTGTAGCCAGGCGGTGAGGTACCAATAGATCAGCAGGTTCTTGCGGTAGAGCGTGTTGCCGTCGATGCCGCGTACGTCGGGCGGGAAGCCGAGCGCTTCGATTCGCGCGGTATCGCCGTGCTCCATCGCTTCGATCGCTTTGCAAAGCACCAGCAGATTGTGTTCGGGCGTCCAGAGCGCCGCGTTCCAGGTCAGCGCCCCATTGTACAGATCGCTCGACTCGATCGCGCGGCGGACTTCGTAGCCGCCGTTCGACAAGCCGATCGCGTACGTTGACTCGGGCTCGCGTCCACACGATGCGCGGATGATCTCGCGTGCGCGCTCGGTGACGGCGATGAAGTCGTCGCGCCAGCGCTCCATCCGATGACCGGGCGCGTGGAACCAGAACGAGATGCCGCGGCCGTCGGGCAGCAGGAACCGCGGCAGCTCGATGCCGTTGATGGTGATGCGGCGGCCGGGCTCGAGCAGCAGCGCGCCGTCGCCTTCACCCTTGTTGCTCGTCGCGTAGGCGTAGCCGCGTGCGAGCAGCGGGTCGCCGAAGAGGCGGTCGCAGGCGAACTCGGAGCGCTGCGCCGGCGTGCCGGCCACGACCAGCCGGCCGTTCCAGCGGTCGGGGATGCGCACCACGAACCGCTGGGCCGGCCCGAGCGATCCCGTGACCCGACGACCGGGGATTGGCTCGGGCGGCGGCTGGACGACGGTTGGCGTGAGGTCGCTTGCGTCGCGGGCGGCATACGCCGGGGAACCGATCGGCACGGCCGGTCCGAACAGGCTGCCTGCCCACGGCGGCAACGGCATGGCAGGTTCGTAGGACGGGGTCGCGAGCGAACGCAAGTCGGACACGCGGGCGGGCTGTTCGACGGTGACGAACCTCCGAAGGTGAGCGGTGGCGCTCGCGCTTCGACGCGACCATCGGCGCTGCCGCCCGCTCGAGTTCGCGATTCGGAACACGTGTTTGTCTCATGACGAGGACGATCTTCGGGTCGCGCGAAGCACCGTTTCGCACCAATCCCAGTGGAGATGCGCAGTGACGACAGCAGCTCGGGACGGCATCGCCGTCATCACGATCGACAACCCGCCGGTGAATGCACTCGGACCGACGTCGATCGCTCCGCTGCTCGAAGCGCTCGGCGCCGCACAGCGCGACGCGAGCGTCACAGCGATTGTGCTGCACGGCGCGAACGGCACGTTCAGCGGCGGTGCCGACATGAAGGGCTTCGGCGTGACACCGCCGCCGCGCCCGAACACGCGTGACTTCATCGAAGGGCTCGAGGCGTCGGCCAAACCGATCGTCGCCGCGCTCGAAGGCAATGTGCTCGGCGGCGGACTCGAGGTCGCGCTGGGCTGCGACTATCGCGTCGCGGCACCGAGCGCGCGCATGGCGTTTCCGGAGATCAAACGCGGCCTGCTGCCCGGGGCCGGCGGAACGCAGCGCGCGCCGCGATTGATCGGGATCAAGGAGTCCCTCGCGATGATCCTGAGCGGCGATCCGGTCGATGCGAAACGCGCCAAGGCGATCGGACTCGTCGACGAGCTCGCCGAAGGCGACGTGGTCGAAGCGGCGATCGCATTCGCGCGCACGCTCGCCGGCAAACCACGACGCCGCATCAGCGATACGAACGCGACGCCTGACGACGCGGCACTCGACGAAGCACGGCGCCGCGCGCAGCCGGCCGAGCGCGGCGGCCTAGCCGAACAACGCGCGATCGATTGCGTCGCGGATGCGACGACGGTTCCGTTCGCGGAAGGTCTCGTGCGCGAGCGCGACCGCTTCGTCGAGCTGCTCGGCTCCGAGCAGTCCAAGGCCCGACTGCACATCTTCTTCGCCGAACGCGAGGCCGCCAAGCCGCCCGAGGGCGCGCCGCCGCCGTCGCACGCGGTGCGCACCGCCACGATCGTCGGCAGCGGCACCATGGGCGGCGGGATCGCGATGGCATGCGCCAACGCCGGCATCGCCGTGACGGTGGTCGACCTCAAGCCCGAGCTGCTCGAACGCGCGCGCGGGATCATGAGCGGCAACTACGCGGCGACGGTGAAGAAGGGCCGGCTGACCGAAGCCGAGATGAACGCGCGACTCGGCCGCATCTCGTATGCAACCTCGCTCGACGCCGCTGCCGACGTCGATCTGGCGATCGAAGCGGTGTTCGAAGAGATGGACATCAAGAAGGACGTCTTCCGTCAGCTCGACCGCATCGCGAAGCCGGGGACGCTGCTCGCCAGCAACACGTCGACGCTCGACATCGACGCGATCGCGGCGGTTACCTCGCGCCCGCAAGACGTGGTCGGCCTGCATTTCTTCAGTCCCGCCAACGTGATGCGGCTGCTCGAGATCGTGCGCGGCTCGCGCAGCTCGCCCGAGACGATCGCGCGGGCGCTCGCCTTCGCCAAACAGATCGGCAAAGTCGGCGTCGTCGCGGGCAACTGCGACGGCTTCATCGGCAACCGGATGCTGCATCAGTACTTCCGCGAGGCCGCGTTCTTGATGGAAGAGGGCGCGCCGCCGCAGCAGATCGATCGCGTGATCAAGAACTTCGGCTTCGCGATGGGCCCGTTCGCGACCGGCGACTTGGCCGGCCTCGACGTCGGCTGGCGCATCCGCAAGGGCCGCAACGCGATCGCACCGCCGGTCGGGCGGTACTCGCGCGTCGCCGACGTGCTGTGCGAGATGGGGCGCTTCGGGCAGAAGACCGGCGCCGGCTACTACCGCTACGAGCCCGGCGACCGCACGCCGATCCCCGATCCGGTGGTCGACGAGATTACCGAGCGCGTCGCGCGCGAGGATGGGATCACGCGGCGCACCGTTTCCGACAACGAGATCCTCAAGCGCTGTCTTTACCCGCTGGTGAACGAAGCGGCCAAAGAGCTCGACGAGGGGATCGCGTCGCGGCCGGGCGACATCGACGTCGTGTGGATCTACGGCTACGGCTTCCCGGTCTGGCGCGGCGGCCCGCTGCGCTGGGCCGACTCGATCGGCATCGCGACGATCGTCGACGACATGCGCGAGTTCGAGCGCGCGCACGGTTCGAACTGGACCCCGGCACCGCTACTTGTCGAGCTGGCCGAGACCGGCGGAACCTTCGGCACCTGGAAGGCCCGGAGCAAAGCGCATGCGTGAAGCGGTCATCGTCTCGACCGCGCGCACGCCGATCGGCAAAGCGTTTCGCGGCGCGTTCAACGACACGCACGGCGCGGGACTCGCCAGCCACGTGATCCGGCACGCCCTCGAACGCAGCGGACTCGAGCCCGGCGAGATCGAGGACGTGATCCTGGGCTGCGCCGATCCCGAAGGCGCAACCGGCAGCAACATCGCGCGCATCGCCGCCTACCGCGCCGGGCTGCCGATCACGACCGGCGGTACGACGATCAACCGGTTCTGCAGCTCGGGTCTGCAGGCGATCGCGTTCGCCGCGCAGCGCGTGATCGTCGACGGCGTGCCGGCCTTGGTCGCCGGCGGCGTCGAGTCGATCAGCCTGGTGCAGAACAACATGAACAAGTTCCGCGCGCACGACGAGTGGACCGACGAGAACAAGCCCGAGCTCTACATGCCGATGATCGACACGGCCGAGGTCGTCGCCGAGCGTTACAAGGTCGACCGCGAGAGGCAGGACGAGTACGCGCTGTTGAGCCAGCAGCGCATCGCGGCGGCGCAGCGCGAAGGCCGGCTCGACGAAGAGATCGTCCCGCTGCCCGCGCGCAAGGCGGTCGTCGACAAAGACACGGGCGCGGTCAGCTACGAACACGTGACGCTGACCAAGGACGAGGGGAACCGGCCGCAGACGACCGCCGAGGACTTGGCGAAGCTCCAACCGGTGCGCGGGCCGGGCAAGACGATTACCGCCGGCAACGCCAGCCAGCTCTCCGACGGGGCGTCGGCGTGCGTCGTGATGGACGCGAAGCTCGCCGAGCAGCGCAACATCACGCCGCTGGGCTACTTTCGCGGCATGGTCACCGTCGGCTGCGAGCCCGACGAGATGGGGATCGGCCCCGTCTTCGCGATCCCCAAGCTGCTCGAGCGCCAGGGGCTGACGATCGACGACATCGACCTGTGGGAGCTCAACGAAGCGTTCGCGGTGCAGGCCATCTACTGCCGCGAGCGGCTCGGCATCCCGCTCGAACGCTACAACGTCGACGGCGGTTCGATCGCGATCGGCCACCCGTACGGGATGAGCGGTGCGCGCATGACCGGCCACGCGCTGATCGAAGGCAAGCGGCGCGGCGCGAAAAACGTCGTGGTCACGATGTGCATCGGCGGCGGTCAAGGCGCCGCGGCGCTGTTCGAGGTCGCTTAGAGGACGATCGTGCCGGGCGCCGCCGGGTCGGCGTAGAGGCGGGCGACGTCGTCCGCGCGGTTCTGCAGCACGCGGCGCTGGTTCACCGAACCCTTGTCGGTGATCTCGCCGCGCGCGCCGTTCGGCGGCTCGGCTGCGACGATCGCCCGCGCGACGCGCGTCGATGACGCGGGGTGGCGCGCATTGTGTCGCGCGAGCGCTTCGCGCACGAGCTCGGCGGCGTTCGGATCGTTTGCCGCAGCGCGCGAAAGGAACACGATCGCGGCGATCGCGTCGCGGTCGGCACCCGCGAACACGACGTCTTCGATCGCGCCGTCGCCGGCCTCGATCACGTCGAGCCGCAGCAGGCCCGCGTTCACCCAGGTTCCGGTCGAGAGCTTGAAATTCTCGCTGATGCGCCCGCCGAACACGATGCCGCGTGACGGGTCCGCGTCGTCGAGCAGCGCGCCGGCGTCGCCGGTCCGGAAGAAACCCTCGTCATCGAAGGCGGCTGCGGTTGCGGCAGGGTCGCGCCAGTAGCCGGGCGTGACGGTCGGCCCGCGCACGCGCAACTCGAAGCGGTCTTCGAACGGCGCGAGCTTCACCTCGACGCCCGGCACCGGCGTGCCGATCGTCTCGTGCGACGCGGGACGCGCTCCCCACACCGCGGTCGCCATCGGCGCCGTCTCGGTGAGGCCCCAGGCCGAGACGACGGGAATCGTGCGTTCACCGGCGTAGCGTTGCGCGAGAACGGCGAGGCGCGCGCGGGTCGACTCCGGAATCGACGCGCCGGCGTTGAGCATCATGCGCATCCGCGAGAAGAAGGTCGCCGCGAGCGATTCGTCGCGCTCGAGCTCGGCCAGCAGCAGCGTCCAGCCGCGCGGCACGTTGAAGTAGAACGTCGGCGCGATCTCGCGCAGGTTGCGCAGCGTCTCGTCGAACGCGCCCGGCGCAGGCTTGCCGGCGTCGACGAACAGCGTGCCGCCGTTGCGCAGGACCATCCCGAAGATCTTGTTGCCGGCGGCAGTGTGGCTCCACGGCGCCCAGTCCACGATGACCAGCGACTCGGTGACGTGCGGCCAGATCTGCTGCACCATCGTCTGGTTCGACGACAGCATGCGATGTGTCGTGACGACACCTTTGGGCGTGCCTGTCGAGCCGGACGTGAAGAGGACCTTCGCGATCGTATCGGGCGTGAGCGCATCGTGCGCGCGGTCCGCCGGTGCGGGATCGCGATCGAGTTTACCGGCGTCGCGTATCACCGGGACGCCCGCAACCGCGTCCGCGAAGCGCGTCGCGCTCGCGATGTCCGGTACGAAGGCGGCGAACGGCTGCAGCACGGCGATGACGGCGCGCAGGCGGGCGGCATCGGCGTCGGCGCGTACGTAGCCGGTCGAGATCGGCGCGGCCGGCACGCCGGCATAGATCGCGCCCAGCGTGACCGCGGCATGGCCGATGCCGTTCTCGGCCAGAATCGCGAGCGGACGCTCCTGCGAACCGCCTAGCTCGAGCAGCGCCGCGCCGATGCGGCGAACGCGCGCCAGCATCTCGGCGAACGAGATCGTGCGCCAGTGCTCGCCGTCACGTTCGGCCAGAAACGTCGCCTCGGGCCTCTCGCGCGCCCAATGGACGAGGTCGTCGGTAACGCGCGCGGGGTATGCCCGCAACGGGACGTCCGAACGCAGAACGCGCGCATCGTTCTGCGTCGCGATCCTCACGTCTTGGTCACCTTCGCCGCGCGTTTGTCCAGGAACGCCTGCACGCGCTGTTTCGCCTCCTCGTCGTTCGTGGCGGCGCCGGCGACGAGCGCTTCGGCGAAGTAGCCGATCGCCGGCGAGGCGTCGGCGATGCGCGGCAGCGCCTGCAGGATCGCGAAGTTCGAGAACGATGCGTTGGAAGCGATGCGGTGCGCGAGCTCGATCGCCTTCGCGCGACCGGCGCCGGCGTCGACGAGATACTGGCTGATGCCCAGCGCGTGTCCTTCCTCCGCGTCGTAGACGCGACCGGTGAGCATCATGTCCATTACGCGCGCTGTGCCGATCAAACGCGGCAGCCGCACGGATCCGCCGCCGCCCAGAAAGATACCGCGCTGACCTTCGGGCAGCGCGTAGTATGCTGAGCGCTCCGCCACGCGGACGTGACACGCGGCGGCCAACTCCAGCCCGCCGCCGATCGTCGCGCCCTGCAGCGCCGCGACGACCGGCAACGTTCCGAACTGCAACGCGTCGAAGGCGCGGTGCCACGAGCGCGAATGCGCGATCGACGCCGGCAGATCGCGCGCCTGAACGTCGGTCAGGTCCAGTCCGGCCGAAAAGTGCTCGCCCGCCGCGCACAGCACCAGTGCGCGGACGCCTTCGGGCGGTGCCGACACGAAGCGCTCGAGGCCCAGCACCGTCACGTCGTCGAGAGCGTTGCGCTTGGCCACACGGCGCAGCTCGAGCACGCCGACGTCGCCCTCGCGGGAGAAGCCCACCGACTCCGGCAGCATATATTATGGCATATAACCATGAAGCCGGGCCGGGGTCAAGGCACCTCGCCGCGAAGGAGCCAAACGATGGACGCGCTCGTTCCCGAGGTCGCCGGGGAGTTCGGACCGCTGAGTGAGTACGTCGGCTACGCCCTGCGGCGCGCGCAGCTCAAAGTGTTCGGCGATTTCATCGACGCCCTGGCCGAGCTCGACCTGCGCCCGGCGCATTTCTCCGTGCTCACGGTGGTCGACGCGAACCCCGGCGTGCTGCAGTCGAGCGCGTGCGCCGCGCTGGGCATTCAGAAGGCGAACTTCGTCCCGCTGCTCGACAACCTGCAGCGGCGCGGATTGCTGGCGCGCGTCGCGCGCGACGGCCGCGCGAACGGGCTGCACCTCACCGACGACGGAAAACGGTTGCTCGCGCGAGCGCGCCGCCTGCACGACCGCCTCGAACGGCGGCTCACGCGCCACCTGCCGCCGCTCGAGCGCAAGAGGCTCATCGCGGCGCTGAACCGTCTCGCCGGCACCGGCACGCTCAGCTCGGTCGAAGGCCGAGCAGCCGCGCGGCGTTCTCCTTCACGATCAGCGGCCGCACCTCGTCGCGGATCGGCAGCGAAGCGAAGTCGCGCAGCCACCGGTCGGGCGTGATCATCGGGTAGTCCGAACCGAACAGCATCTTCTCGCGCAGCAGCGTGTCGGCATAGCGCACGAGCGTCGGCGAGAAGTACTTCGGCGACCACCCGGAGAGGTCGATGTGCACGAGCGGCTTGTGCAGACAGACGGAGATGGCCTCGTCTTGCCACGGAAACGACGGATGCGCCATTACGATCGGCAGGTCGGGAAAGTCGACGGCGACGTCGTCGATCAACATCGGGTGCCCGTACTTGAGGCGAACGCCGCCGCCGCCGCGCATCCCGGTCCCGATCCCGCTGTGGCCGGTGTGGAAGATCACCGGCAGCCGCGCGGCCTGCACCAGCTCGTAGAACGGATACGCGCGCCGGTCGTTGGGCTCGAACTGCTGCAGCGGCGGGTGGAGCTTGAACCCACGAGCGCCCTTGTCGATCAGCCGCTGCGCCTCGTCGAGCGCCGTCGGCCCACGCATCGGATCGACGCTGACAAACGGGACGAACACGTCGGGATGCGCGGCCGCCGCTGCGAGCACCTCGTCGTTGGAAACGGCCGTGCGTCCGGTCAGCCGCTCGTCGACGGTGAACACCACGCACGCCATGTTCCGTTCGCAATAGTACGCCGCGACGGCGTCGAGCGCGAGCGGAACGTCCGTCACGCCGAAGTACCGCCGGGCGGCGGCGGTGGCCTCGGTCGCCTCCCCTTCGGCTGCGTGCGCGTGGACGTGGACGTCGATCGCAGCCAGGGCGTCGACGTCAATGGCGATCGGCATGGGGCAGGAATCCTCGTCCGGGCAAAAGGTTGTTTGACAGAACTCTTCGGCTGGTGTACGTTCGGCTCCGACGGGTTTTCGACTGCTCGGAGGTATGTATGCGCAGAACGATCGCGGCCGCCGCGTGCATGGTTTCCCTCGTCGCGGGTGCCGGGAGGGCGTCCACCAGCGCCGCGCCGGAGCCCATCAAGCTGGCGGCGATCCTCTCGACGAGCGGCCCGTCCGCGCCACTCGGTCTGCCTCAGGTCAACGCCGTGAAGCTCGCGGAGAAGGATATCAACGCGCACGGCGGCATCAACGGGCGGCAGGTGCAGATCGACATCGTCGATGACGGCGCCAAGGCCGACGTCGCCGCGCAGCTCGCGACGCAGATGATCTCGAGCGGCCACGTCGCCATCTTCTGCGGCACGCGCACGGACACCAGCGCCGCGGTCGCGCGCGTCACGGCGTCCGGCAACGTGCTGCAGGTCTACACGACGCCGACCGAGTCGCTGTGGCGCACGCCGCGCGGCGTGACGAAGACGCTGTTCGAAGTGAACCCGCGCGACCAGCTCGAGGCGATCGCGCTCTTGACGTTCGCGAAGACCCGGCTGCACGCGGCGAAGATCGGCATCCTGCACGACGAGAATCTCTACGGCAGCGGCGGCTCGACGATTGCGCAGAACGAGGCGAAGACGCTCGGCATGACGATCGTCGACGACGAGAGCTATCCGGGGACGGCGACCGACTTCACTGCACAGATCGTGAAACTGCGCGATGCGAAGCCGGATGCAATCGTGCTGTGGGGCGCCACGACGACGCCCGGCCTCGCGATCAAGGCCGCGCGTTCGCTCGGCGTCACCGTGCCGATTCTCGGGTCGTCCGGCATCGGCTCGCCGGCGATCCTCGCGGTCGCCGGCGGCGCGGCCGCGGGCGAAGTGTATTCAGCGTCGCCCCTTGCGCCCGTGGCTTTCGGCGAGCAGAAGTCGTTCGAGACGCTCTATGACGGCGAATACCACGCGCGCGCGAATCCCTTCGCCGCGATGGGCTGGGACGCGGTGCACATCCTCGCTGCCGCGCTGCGGGACGCGAACGGGAAAACGGACGGGGCGAGCCTCGCGGGCGTGCTCGAAACCGGCAAGCCGATCGCACTGGTCGAGGGCACCTATAAGTTCTCGCCGTCGGACCACAACGGGCTCGTGGCGAACGACGTGCACATCGTCAAAGCCGTGAACGGAATGTGGGGAGCTCCCTAGCGTAAGCGCATGCTGCAGCTGCTGATCGCCGGGCTCACGGTCGGCAGCGAGTACGCGTTGATCGCGCTCGGCATCCACATCGTGCTGCGCGCGACGCGCGTGGTGAACTTCGCACAGGGTGAGTTCGCGATCGTCGGCGGTCTGATCGCGTTCAGCTGTGTCGATGCGCTGCACTTCTCGGTTTGGATCGGTCTGATCGCCGCGACGCTCGGGGGCGCGGCGCTCGGGCTCGCCTTCGAGGCGCTGGTGCTCCGACCGGCGGGCCGCGGCGGGGAGTCGGGCGCGACGATCGCGACGATCGGCGCGGTGTTCGTGCTGTTGTACGGACACGCGCTGGTCCCCGGCTGGGGCTCGGAGGGGCATCTCTTGGACTCGTTCGGCGGAAACAACCTCGTCGTTCCGGTGCCGCCGCTGATCAACCAGTTCAAAGGCCTCGGCCCGCAAGTGACGATCGTCAACCCGCAATCGCTGTGGGTGCTCGGACTGCTGCTGGTCGCACTCGCCGGTCTGTACGTCTTCTTCGAGCGCTCGTACTATGGGAAAGCGATTCGCGCGGCCGCCGACAACCCGCTGGGCGCGCGGCTGGTCGGCATCGACGTGCGCTCCGCGCGTTCGATCAGCGTCGCGCTCGGGATCGCGCTCGCCGCGTACGGCGGGACCATCATCGGCCCGATCACGCTTGTCGGCGGCGCCGCCGGGCTCACACTCACGATCAAGGCCTTCGTTGCGGCGGTCCTCGGCGGTCTCGACTCGCCGATCGGCTGTGTCGCCGGCGGTCTCATCGTCGGCGTGCTCGAGGTATTCGCGACGCTCACGGTCGGAAACGATGCTGCCGATCCGCTCGTGTACACGCTGTTGCTGGTGATGCTGCTGGTGCGCCCGCAAGGGCTGTTCGGCCGGCGCGACGCGGTGCGCGATTGACCGCGCGGCTGCGCGCCGACGCGCGCATGCTCGCCGTGTTCGCGGCCCTCGTCGTGGTATTCGGCGTCGTCGCTCGCGGCGACGCCGGCCTGGTGCAGGCGGGAACGTACGTCGCAATCTTCGCGCTCGCCGCGATCGGGCTCTCGGTGCTGCTGGGCAACGTGAACCAGATCTCGGTCGGTCAAGCGGGGTTCTTCGGGATCGGTGCGTATGCCGTCGGCTATCTGACCGTCGACCAGGGCTGGTCGTTCTGGCTCGCCGCGCCGATCGGCGTCGCGCTCGCCGCGCTCGTCGGCATCGCGCTCGGATTCGTCGCGCTGCGCTTTCGCGGCCACTACCTCGCGATGGCGACGCTGGCGTTCGGATTGATCACCGTCGGCATCTTTCACGCCGCACCGGCGCTCGGGCGCGCAAGCGGGATCACGGATATCCCGTACGCGCAGCTGGGCGCGCTCACGCTGAGCGGGTACCCGATGTATTGGTTCGCCTGGTTCGTCGCGTTCTTGGCGGCGCTGGCGACGACGGCGCTGCTGCGTGGGCGTACCGGCCGCGCGTTCGAAGCGATCCGCAACGACGAGCTTGCGGCCGAAGCGATGGGCGTCCCGACGCGCCGCGCGAAGATCGCGGCGTTCGCGTACAGCGGCGCGCTCGCCGCACTGGGCGGCGCGCTCTTCGCCTCGTTCCTCGGACTGGTGAATCCCGACGCGGTCGGCGTCGCGCTGTCGGTCGACTTCCTGTTGATGGTCGTGCTCGGCGGCAGCGGCCTCGTCTCGGGCGCGCTCGTCGGCGCCGCGCTGATCGGCTTCGCCAACGTCGTGGGCCATCAGTACGACAACTGGCGCGAAGTCGTCTACGGCGTGCTCGTGATCGCGTTCGTTGTGTTCGCGCCGCGCGGGATCCTCGGGGCGCTGCGCGCGCAGCTCGGGCGTCGCCGCCGGCACATCGCCGATACCGGCGATGCCGGAGCGACCGCGGCGAGCGCCGATGCGGCCGTTGCGGTGCTCCACGCGCCGAGCGCCGAGCCGGTCGCAGTCGCCGGCCTGACGAAGCGGTTCGGCGGGCTCGTCGCGCTCGACGACGTCACATTCGCGCTCGAGGCCGGAACGCTGACGTCGGTGATCGGTCCCAACGGGGCGGGGAAGACGACCCTCTTCAACGTGATCTGCGGGATCGGCCGGCCAAGCGCGGGCAGCGTCACGATCGGCGGCGCCGACGTCACCGGCGCGCGGCCCCACCGTATCGCAGCATTGGGCGTGGGACGCACCTTTCAAGGCGCGCGCCTGTTCGACGAGATGACGGTGTTGGAGAACGTCGTCGCCGGGATGCCGCGGCTGGCCGGTCCGGTGGCGCGCGAGCGCGCGAACGCGATCGTCGCGCGCCTGCAGCTCGGCGGCGTGCGTGACGTTCTCGCCAAGGACCTCGCGTTCGGCGACCGGCGCCGGGTCGAGCTGGCGCGCGCCGTCGCCAGTGAGCCGTGGCTGTTGCTCGCCGACGAACCCGCCGCCGGACTCAACGAAGCCGAACGCCTTCGCCTCCACGCCGACCTGCGGGCGCTGCGCGACGCCGGCGCGACGATCTTGCTCATCGAGCACGACGTGCGACTCGTCATGGCGATCTCCGAGCGCGTCATCGTCCTGAACTTCGGGCGGGTAATCGCCGACGGCGCGCCCGAGCGCGTGCGCAACGATCCCGTCGTGATCGCCGCCTATCTGGGGACCGCGTCGTGAGGGCGGCTCCTGCGCTGCTCGAAGTGCGCGGCCTGCGCGCCGCCTACGGGGCGCTCGAGGTGCTGCGCGGCATCGATCTCGACGTGCGCGCCGGCGAGCTCGTCGCGGTGCTCGGTCCGAACGGCGCCGGTAAGTCGACGCTGCTGCGCGCGATCTCGCGCTTCGGGCCCAGCGTGCGCGACGGTACGATCGTGTTCGACGGCGTCGACCTCCGCCGCGAGACGACCGAACGCACCGCAAAGCTCGGCGCGCTGCAGGTTCCCGAAGGCAGGCAGCTCTTCGCGCGCGTGAGCGTCGACGACAACCTGCGCCTCGGGGCGTTCACCGCGCGCGGCGAATTGGCGACGAAGCTGGCCGCGATCTACGATCGCTTTCCGGCGCTCGCCGCCCGGCGCACTCAGCCGGCGTACACGCTGTCAGGCGGCGAGCAGCAGATGCTCGCCATCGGACGGGCGCTCATGGCGGGGCCGAAGCTGCTGATGCTCGACGAACCGTCGACGGGCTTGGCGCCGCAGGTCGTCGAGCAAGTCTTCACGCTGGCTTGCGACCTGACGCGCGAAGGCACCGCGATGCTGATCGTCGAGCAGAACGCGGCAGTCGCGCTGCGCCACGCCGACCGCGCCTGCGTGCTCGAAGGCGGTGTCGTTACGCTGGCCGGCACCGGCGAGGAGCTGCAAGCCGACCCGCGCGTGCGCACGGCATATCTGGGCGGCTCGGCGTAACGGACGCTAGTCGCCGCCGCCAATGGTGACGCCGCCGTCGACGGTGAGCACGTGGCCGGTCACGAACGATCCGGCTTTGGACGCGAGGAAGATCGCCGGCCCGGCGATCTCGTCGGGTTCACCGATGCGGCGCAGCGGGTAGCTGCGCACCGCTTTTTCGTACGTCTGCGGATCTTCCCACAGCTTGCGCGCGAAGTCGGTGCGGATGATCGACGGCGCGATCGCGTTGACGCGCACGTTGGCCGGACCCCATTCGACCGCGAGGTTGCGGATCAGCTGCATGTCGGCTGCTTTCGAGATGCCGTAGGCGCCGAGATGCGTGTTGCCCTTGAAGCCCGCGATGCTCGAGACGACGATCACCGAGCCGTCACGGCGCTCGGCCATGTGCGGGATCACCATGCCGCACAGCCAGACGTTGCTGCGCACGTTGCTGGCCATGATCTTGTCGAACGCTTCGTCGGTGATCTCGAGCAGCGGCCCGAAGTACGGGTTCACCGCGGCGTTGCAGACCAGCACGTCGATGCGGCCCCACTCCTCGAGCGCGCGGTCGACGAGCCCCTGCAGGGCGGCCTTGTCGGCGATGCTCGCCGCATGCGCGATCGCCTTTCCGCCGCGCGCCCGGATCCCGGCCGCGACCTGCTCGCAGGCGTCCGCCTTGCGGCTCGAAATCACCACGCTGGCGCCGGCCTCGGCCATGCGCTCGGCGATTGCTCGCCCGATGCCCCGGGACGACCCGGTGATGAGGGCGACCCGCCCGGTCATGTCGAATAACACGTTTGTCGCTTTCGTCTGCGGTAGGAGGATGGGTTCGGATGGACTTAGCGTTCAGCCCCGAGGAGCGCGCGTTCCGCGACGAGGTCCGTGACTTCATCGCCACGCACCTCCCCGACGACATTCGGCGCAAGGTGCAGGCCGGCGATCCGCTCGTCAAGGACGACTACGCGCGTTGGCACCGGATTCTCCACGAGCGCGGCTGGGTCGCCCCCGGCTGGCCGGTCGAGTGGGGCGGCACGGACTGGACGCCGGTCCAGCGCCACATCTTCTACGAAGAGTTCGCTTATGGCTGGGCGCCGCGGCTCTTGCCGTTCGGGCTCAACATGGTCGCGCCGGTCATCGTCGAGTTCGGCAACGACGCGCAGCGCGCGCGGTACCTGCCGAAGATCCACAGCGGCGAAGAGTTCTGGTGCCAAGGCTACTCGGAACCCGGCGCCGGCTCCGACCTCGCGTCGCTCGCGACGCGCGCCGAGCGCAGGGGCGACACGTATATCATCAACGGCACGAAGACGTGGATCACGGCCGCGCAATGGGCCGATTGGATCTTCGTGCTGGCGCGCACCGACCCGGCGGCCAAGAAGCAGGAAGGCATCTCGTTCATCCTGGTCGACATGCGCAGCCCGGGCGTGACGGTGCGGCCGATCCAGACGATCGACGGCGGCCGCGAGATCAACGAAGTCCACCTCGAGAACGTCGAGGTCCCGGTCGAGAACCGCGTCGGCGACGAAGGCGACGGTTGGACCTATGCCAAGTTTCTGCTCGAGCACGAGCGCACCGGCACCGCCGGCATCGCCGGCTGCCGCCAGCAGCTCGCGACGCTGCACGAGATGCTCGAGCGCGAGTCGATCGACGACCGCCGCTTGAACGAGCGGATCGCGCAGGTCGAGATCGAGCTCGAAGCGCTGGCGTTCACCGAGCTGCGCACGCTCGCGGCGGAGTCGGCCGGCAAACGGCCCGGACCCGAGTCGTCGATCCTCAAGATCAAGGGAACCGAGATCCAGCAGGCGCTCAGCGAGCTCGCGCTCGACGCGCTCGGACCCTACGCCGAACGTCACGTCGCGCCCAAGTATTTCAACTACCGCAAGACGTCGATCTACGCCGGCTCCAACGAGATCCAGAAGAACATCATCGCCAAGCGCATCCTCAAACTGTAACGAAGGCTAAGAGAAGCACGATGGACTTCACGCTCACACCGGAACAGCTGCTGATCAAGGACAGCGTCGCGCGGTTCGCCGCCGGCGACCACAAGGGCGACAACTGGCCGCAATTCGCCGAGCTGGGTTGGCTCGCGATCGGCGCACCCGATGAGCTCGGCGGTTTCGGCGGCCCGCTCGAGACGCTGCTCATCATGGAGCAGTTCGGCCGAGGCTTGGTGGTGTCACCGTATCTCTCGCAGGCGGTGCTGGCCGGCGCGCTGCTGCGCGCGGCCAAGCGCGAGGATCTGCTCGCGCCCGTCGTCGAGGGCGAGTCGCGCTACGCGGTCGCCTACGAGGAACCGCACGCGCGTTACGATCCGGCTCAGGTCGCGACGACCGCGGTACGTGACGGCGACACCTACGTGCTGACCGGCACCAAGGTGCGCGTGCTCGACGCGACGACGGCGACCGCGATCGTCGTTTCAGCGCGCACCGGCGACGAGGTGACGCTGTTCGCCGTTCCGGCGAGCGCCGAGAACCTGACTGTCACGCCGTACGCGTCCGAAGACGGGCACGACGTCGCGGACGTTCGCCTCGACGCCGTGCGCGTCGACGGAGCGTCGATGATCGGCTCGTTCGGCGAGGGTTTGAGCCTGCTCGGGCTCGCGCTCGATCACGCGACGGCCGCGCTGTGCGGCGAAGCGCTCGGGCTGATGGCGGTGATGCTCGAAGCCACCGTGCAGTACACCAAGCAGCGCCAGCAGTTCGGCGTGCCGATCTCGTCGTTCCAAGCGCTGCAGCACCGCATGGCCGAGATGTTCATCGAGGTCGAGCTGGCCCGGTCGATGGCCTACCTCGCGGCGATGACGCTCGACGAACAGCACGACGACTCCGTCACGCGCGCGCGCGGAATCTCGGCGGCCAAGGTGCAGATCGCGAAGTCCGGCCGCTTCGTCGGCCAGAGCGCGATCCAGCTGCACGGCGGGATCGGGATGAGCGAGGAGTACAAGGTCGGCCACTACTTCAAGCGCATGACGCTCGTCGAGCGGCTACTCGGCGACACCGACTACCATCTCAGCCGGTATCTCGAATGCCGGCGCGCGAAGGCCGAGACGCCGGCGGAAGCGACGGTCGCCTAACGCTTCGGCCGTTCGCGGGTTACTCGCGTGCGGCTTGATCGCGGTCGAGCTGCAGCGTCCGAATCCAGAGCGTCGTGATCGTGTCGATCATCTTCTCGACCGACGGCCGGCGCGAAGCGAGCACCCATTCGAGCAGCAAGTCGTGCGAGGCTCCCGCGATCGCCGCGCTCAGCAGCCGGCTGTCGATCCCGCGATCTTCGAAGCCCTGCGATGCCTTGGTCATCTTGCGCACGAACGCTTCGCGTTTGACTCGGCGGTGCTGC
>Ga0302325_10002687_pt1 | contig 42855 bp, 43 predicted proteins | sample Palsa_T0_2_FD_201948 | JGI IMG/M metagenome (GOLD analysis project Ga0302325, IMG submission 201948) | Peat permafrost microbial communities from Stordalen Mire near Abisko, Sweden - Palsa_T0_2 | ecosystem: Environmental > Terrestrial > Soil > Palsa > Peat permafrost | place: Sweden: Abisko... | reverse complement strand
CGCGACCCAGAAGACCTCAGGCATCGGAGCAGTCGCCGGCGGTATCTCTGAGGCCCTGGTAACCACGGCTTTCGGGTTGCTTGTGGCCATCCCCGCGGTTATGACCTTCAACTACTTCACCGGCAAGGTGGAAGCCTTCGACGTGGAGATGGACAACTCCTCCAGCGAGTTGATCGACTACTTTATCAAGCAGAGCCACCGCCGCTAGACGACGGCACGTGCTGCAATCACTCCACAGCGGGAATCCTGCACCGGTTGGAACGGAAGAGTAAAATCCGTTCCAACCTGGTGGTTTTCACCGGACTCACAGAAAGTCATTCTGAAGATGGGTAGCCTGGAGCGTTTTCACAGTCGGTGTAATCAGGCAGCTACACTCACTTTGAAAACGCTATAGCAGCTCGACCCACGGAGCAAAGACAATGGCAATCGCAGTCAGGAACGAAGGCGCCAAAGTTAATTCAAACATCAACGTCACGCCCATGGTGGACGTGATGCTGGTGCTGCTTATCGTTTTCATGGTCATCACACCGATGCTGCAAAATAAGGTGAATATTGAATTGGCCAAAGTAACCGATCCGACTTCGATGCCCGATGCCGACAAAGAAGACTCGGTGGTCGTGGCCGTCACCCGGGATAACAAGGTGTACCTGGGACAAAACCAGGTCTCCATGGCGGATCTTGGGGCCAAGGTCGCCGACTTATTGCAGAACAAGACCGAGAAGCAGATCTTTATGCGTGCCGATGCCCGGGCGCAGTATGGCACGGTCATGGATGCAATCGACGATGTGCGCACTGCTGGCGTGGACCAGGTAGGTCTGTTGACCGATCGCCGGCAAGACCAGACCACGCCACCACCTGCTACGCCACCAGCTGGACAGTAAGCTGGCGGATCAATCGCTTTCCGACGACTATAGCGGTTTCACGATAGGTGCAACCGGTGAAGATGATTCAGACGGGGCTTTTCCCCAAGAAAAGACCCACCTCGCTGAGCCCGGATGGGGCACAGTAATCGTGGAACCGCTCTAAACAACCGGAGGCCTGCCGAAGGGCTGAGCCAAGTGAAACGAGGGACGAAATGGCATTCGATACAGGTGGTGGTGGCGGCCTCAACTCAAGCATCAACGTAACCCCGATGATCGATGTTTTGCTGGTACTGCTGATCGTATTCATGGTCATTACGCCGGTGACCCCGAAGGGGCTCGATGCGCTGGTACCGCAGCCGCCGAAGAACCCGCAAAAGGAACAGGACAACGATCGCACCATCGTGGTACAGATCACACATCGCCAAGGCGGGGGCGTACCCGGCTACAAGATCAATGAGCTGGACATTTCCCACGGGGATCTATTGAATAAGCTGGAAGGCATTTTCGCCACCCGGGCGGAGAAGGTGATGTTCGTCAAGGGGGACCCGGAACTGGACTTCTCGGCCGTGGCGGACGTGCTCGATATCGGCCATGAGGCAGGCGTGGACCACATCGGCCTCATCACACCAAAGGTGGCAGCGGGGCAGTAGAGCTGTTGAGTTGTTGCAGGTTGGGCCATAGTGAGCAAGCTGCTGAGATCAGCATGCTGGCGTTGAAGGAAAGGTTGCCCGACCCTGCTGCATGAGCCCCACGAAATCAAGCACACGATCGACCCAAGCGCTCTTTACTAAAAGGTCCGCGGCCGCCCCTGGGCAGCCGCGGACCTTGTTTTTTATGCGAGACTTGCCAGTACGCCGAAACCAATTACAATCACAGCGCGGAGTTTTTTCCTCTCGAGTTGCAGGCCCGCGTAAGGTCGTACAAGATCAGGCGGAGCCTGGCGATCATAAGGAGATTTGAACCAGAATGAAGCGAAGCGCATATATACCGGTGCTGGCGGTCGCTATCCTGTCGCTGCTGACCATGGTTACCGGGTGCAGCAAGCTGCAGGCTCGCGATCAATTGATCAAGGGTGTTCAGGCATATAAGAATGCCAGGTTTGAAGAGGCAATCGACCACTTCCAGAATGCGGAACGGCTTGACCCGACGCTGGAAAACGCTCCTTTGTATCTCGCCACTGCGTATGCTCAGCAAGTGGTTCCGGACGCAAACACCCCTGAGAACCTAAAGAACGCGCAGTTGGCGGTGAATGCTTACCAGTCGGTGCTGGCCAAGGATCCGAAAGACCTCAACGCCTTGAAGGGAATCGCTGCAGTCTACCTGAATACGGGCAAGACCGATGAGGCCAAGCAGTGGCAGAGGAAGGTAACAGAGGTCGATCCGAATGACCCGGTCGCGCACTACACCATCGGCGTCGTCGATTGGCGGGTCGCCTACAGGAATGCAATCCAGGTCCGTAACGGCCTCGGGATGCAGGACAATGGCGACATGATCAAGGACAAGGCCGCATGCCAGAAGCTGGCCGAACAAAACGGACCGATTGTCGACGAGGGCATCAAGGAGTTGCAGCAGGCGGTCAATCTGCGTCCCGGGTACGATGACGCGATGTCGTATCTGAGCCTGCTCTACCGCCGCAAAGCCGACCTGGATTGCGGTGACGAGGCCGCACACAAGGCGGATATGGCTATGTTCGATCAGTGGCGCGACAAGACCATGGCAACACGCAAGGCGAACGAAGAGAAGAAGAACCAGCAAACGCCTGGCGGCATCACTATGGACAATACCGGCAAGTAGCCGCGATCAAGAACCCCGCCAAGCCCCTGGCCCCACCCAGGGGCTTGGTGTTTTCGCAACCGTCACCGCTACAGGAAGGGGTCTGGAGCGAGTGCCCGAGGGGACCAGGGGCAGACCCATGCGGGACTGAGTTCGTAAGTGGAGTTCTCACTCAGACTCTTTAGCCCCCTGCGTGATCGACAAAACCCGGGCTAAGCCATTCTCATTGAGCGCCGTTCTTGAAGATCTGTTCCGCCAGGTGGTTCTCTACGTGCGCCTGATCGCGCATCATTTCGTAGTAGGCGGCTCGCAGCAGCTGGGAGCGGCTGTCGCGCAGCTGCTGGCGGATCTCCTGTTGCACCCGGGGATCGGTCAGTTCCCGCTGGCCGGCCGGCTCCTTCTGTATGAGCTTATAGATCGCATACCCCACGGGGGACTTGGCGCCCGGCGGCAGGATTGGAATGACATCCGTGATTTGCCCCGGCTGCAGTCTGGAGATCGCGGCAAAGATCGAAGGGGGTTGGCTGCGCAGGCTCGATTCCGGAATGTAGCCCATGTTTCCGCCGTTATTGGCGTCTTGGGTATTCTCTGAGTAGTTATTGGCCACGGTGGCGAAGTCTTCTCCGCTTTCCAGGTGGTTGCGAATCATTTCGATCTTTCTGCGTGCCTCGACGTCGTTGCTCGCCTTGCTGTTCTGCAGATTGGCTCCCTGTTGCATCGGGGTGGGCTGCGAAGTGACGACGATGTCAGCGATGTTGTATTTGGGCTCGATGAAGTTGAACTGAGCTTTGTTGGCGTTGTAGAAGTTCGAGATATCTGCGTCGGTGATATTGATCCGCGAGGTCACTTCCTTGTTCATCAGTTTTTCTGAACTGAGATAGCGTCGGATCTGGCGACGCAGATCGTCCAACGACATGCTGGAGGCCTGCAACCGCTTGTCGAACTCTTCCTGGGTGTAAGGCGCCTTCATTTCAGCGAGTCTTGCGTCCACCTCTTCATCGCTCGCCACCAGGTTCATCTTCTTGGCCGCCTGCTGCATGATTTCGTCGTCAATCAATTGCTTTAGGATGCCCAACCGCGTGGCGTCAGCTTGTTCCTTGGTAGGCTGCTCTTTGTTGTTGCCCAGGTTATCGCGGTAGTCCTTCTCCACTTCCGAGCGCTGGATCGGCTGCCCGTTTACCGTGGCCACAACATCCGGTCCATAGCTCTGTTTGCAGCCGGCGACCAATCCACTACTCAATAGGGCGATGCTCATCAAGGCGCAGGCGGTGGCGGGCTTATAAGAGAGTGCGCGGTCTACGATCGATTCCAACTTTCCTTATCCTCGCGATCCAAATCTTTACTTGAGGGGCTGCGGAGCCGCTACCGGTTTCTTGGCCGCTTCCGGCGCCGGGGGAGGAGGTGGCTGCACCCCGGCCTCTCGCAGAGCCCGGTCAATGGCGGTGCGAAGCTCCGCCTCCGGCAGCACGCCGGAGATGCGCTCGCCGTTGATAAACAAGGTCGGCGTGCCGTTTACACCCAGGCTGTCTCCCTGCTTCATGGACGCGCGTACCACGGATTCGTCCTGCTTGGCGATGCACGCATCGAGTTTTGCTAAATCCAGCTTGGAGCGCTGGCCCTCATCGCGTGCGAGCTTATCCAGCGTTTTTTGAGCCTCATGGATATCGTGCGCCGGGCCGGTGACCTCATCCGTATGACCGTGTATATAATCCACAAACCGCCAGTAGGCGTCGGCATTCTGCTCCGCGAGGCAGCCCGAGTCAACCGCCGCGTGCATAGCCCAGGGGTGGATTTCCACCAGGGGAAAATCCTTGTAGATGAACTTGACCAGCCCCTTGTAATGCTCCAGCGTGGCCGGGAAGAGCTGCTCGTGCATACGCGCGCAGTAGGGGCACTCAAGGTCGTCAAAATTTACGATGGTGACCTTGGCGTCGGGAGTTCCCCGCCAGGGACGGTTTTGGATGGAAATCGTGTCCGCGGGGTTATGGCTGATGTCGAACTTTTCCAGCCGCGCCACCGTGTTGCCATCGCTGGACAGAAGAAAGTTCACGACCGACTGCTTGCCGTCCTTGGAAAAAGAGATAGGGAGGTTTTCAAATCCTGGAAAATCGCTCTTGCTGGTCGCCCCGATCGTGACTTCGACATTCGGGGGCACCTCAAATTGCGAGCGCACCAACACTTCGATTCTCCGGTTGAGCTGAGAAGTGGGGGTGGGAGAAGCACTAGTCGATGCTGTGCTGGAGGGACTCTGAGCCTTGCAGCCTGCGGCCAGGGAGACGAGCAGGCACCAAACCAGGGTACGGCGTAAAAACAAGACAACCACCTTTCCATACCATGGCCCATTAGAGCATTTCTCCTGTTATCGTGTCGCCTTTGGGGGGGCCACGAGCAGATTTTTCCTAACAGAAAAGCTGCGATTTGGGCGTATTCCCGCGGGAAAATGCTCGATTTTCCTACCCCCCGTGTCCAAGGCCGTTCCGTCCGGGTACTCCCGAAACGGGCTTCACCAGAATCAGAAAATGCGCTCCGAATGAGCCAGATTTCCGGCCGCACCCACTCCGGCGAGGGTGAAGCTGAAGCTGTATTGGTTCTCGTTCCGTACCGAGCCGAGAGCCAGGCGGCGGTATTCAATAACCAGGCCACAACAGTCCAGGTTGTAGGAGGTCTCAACGCCGCCATACTGCAGGGCATCCTGGGTCAAATCGTAACCGGCGTTGGCTGCGATGCTCAGCCCACGCTTGGTTGGCGCTCCATACCCGAGCAGTAGACGGAGCAGGTTGTATTTGGTTACCTGGCTGGCGAGACTGGCGGTGAAAGTGCCATTGAGCGTCTGAAGCGAGGAATAGCCCACACTCCCAAAGATGCTATCGCGACGGTAGTCGGCAAAGATATTGCTGGCGTCCAGCCGCTTGTTCTTTAAGTCGTAGTCCGCATCCCATTCCAGGTCCATGTGTTCACTGGTGCGGACCTTGAATCGTGAAATCAGAGGGGACGTATTGCGCGGCCCACTCAGAAAACTCACACCGGTGAGGTCGAGCGTCGTAGCCAGCACGTTGCGCCGGAAGGGAGACACGGCGCCCCCGAAATAGGGTTCGAAGAAATATTTTGCGGCTAACTTCCAGGTAATCCACTCGCTGGTTTGGCCGCCACACTCGGTGTAACCCCAGGGCACATAAATGATTCCGCTGGTGGGCCGGGGCAGGTCACCGCTGTTGCACGGCTTGGGGTGCAGATGCTTGAATAAAAGCCTCTGCGTCACTGAATATTCCACTTCATTCGTATCGCTCACGATGTCGATGGGATCGAAACGCGGGATGGAAGAGAAGTTATTGACTCCGCCAACGTAGTGATACTGCAGTTCAGGCTCAATCGTGTGGCGCACGTCGCTGCCGAAGAGCTTCTCCAACGCCGGCGCCTTGAAATCCCCCACCAGTGCCGGCGGTCGCAGCTCAAAGCTGGCTTCCAAATCGGAGCGATTCACTGTAGCGCCGGCTTGTACCGGTAGGGTGCTGGTGGGAATCTGGCTTTGTGTGTAGAAAGTCTCGCGAGCGCCAAATTCCGGTCGCAGGGTCCAACCGTCCAGATGAATAGGTAGTGAGATGTGAGGGTGAAGATCGAAACGCCCAGCCTCGCCGGTCGCATAACCTGGCTCACTGCGGCTCAGACCGGCAGCTGAACCGTCTACGCTCCATCGCAAGGGGGTGCCTTGCAAGGGCCGCTCCATGGTGTCCAAATCGAGGCTAGGCAGGTGGAGGATGCGGATCTGCGGCGTGTCGTAGGTGTTCCCGACCTGCGTGATCCCTTCGAAATTTTGATAGCGGTCGAAGTGGATGCTCGCCGAAAGTGCCTCGTCATTGTGGGTGATGAATGCCGAAGACGTTACCTGAGAGGCGACAGCGAGGGCGAAGGACTCGGCGAATGCCTCGCGATAGACATAGGAGCTTAAATACTCTCCGGTGGCGACGGCCCGGTTGTGTTCGTCCAGGTCAAAGTCGCGCCGGCCGTTGAAGAGGATGTCCTGGCCGCCCTGGTTGATGTAAGTGGGAGCCAAGCCGCGATCGAACAGGGCCGTAAAGCGGGCAGAGATGAAGTCCTCTCCACGGCCGCGATAGCGGAAATCGCCACTGGGCGACCAGCCGCGTTTGGAGAAGTATTGTGTGCCCAAGGTGACATCTGTGCTGCGGTTGAGTACCAGGTAAAACGAGTCGCCGATAACCGTGCCTTTAGTAGAGGACGTACCGAAGACAGGTATCAGCAACCCGGTTTCCCGGTTCTCAGTGCTCACCGGGTGAGTGACGTAGGGCAGGTAAAGAATGGGCACGCCAAGCAGGGTGAAATAACTATTCTTCGCTCGTGCCTGCCCATAATTCACACGGATCACGGAGGAATGGATTCGCCAGTCCGGATCAGGCAGGAGGCATGACGTCATCGTGCCTTCGATGATCTGGTAGCGCTCTGGCCCTTCCTTGATGAGCACCTTGCCGGTAAAGAGAAACGGATTCGCGGTGGTATATATCAGCTTGCGCTTGCTTGCGGAGGGCTGGCGGCCGACGCTTCCGGTTACGTTTTCGAAGCGGCCGGTCTCCAAATCAAAGTTGAGCTTGCCATGATCCGCAAGGATGAGTTCGTTGTTCCGTTTGCCCTCGAGCCGCACATGGCCATCGGCCTCGGCGTCGCTGGTGAGCCGATTGAAGGAAGCTTTATCCGCAGTGAGAATGTAGTCCTTGTAGTCGATCCTGACCTCGCCGGTCAGGGTAAAGACATCTCCATGCTTTTCCTGTTGGTGGGCGCGAAAGACTACAGGAACACCCGGAGGCTGTGCCTCAACCACTTCTGCAATCGGATAACCAGGGGCATCGGGAAGAGACTCCGCAGGCACTTGCGGATTTTGCGACATCGCTACGCTGTCGATTGCGAGGCTTGGCTCCGCTCTACCAGGAGCAGCGCTCCCGGAATTCGAGGGAAACTGGCTGGTCAACGTTTGCGGCCACAGCTGTGGATGACACAGCATTAACGCTGTGATAAACAAAAAGGTGCGGACTCTCATTACCAGGGGCGAAGTTAGGATAGCAAATGACTCCCGCTCACTGCTTTGACGTGTCCGCCGCTCTGGCCGTTGCAGGATCGTTCTCTCGCCTTCGTTGCATTTGCCAATGAAGAAAGAAGCGTGTTTCTGTCGCCTCCGCAAACCCCGGATTTCCTTCAGGCCTGCTGGAATGAACCAACGTCGCGTGGTCCCGGCTGGCCAGGATCGCAGGCGGGGCTATTTATGGCGCCGCGCATCAGGAAATTTCGAGTCATTGCCGCCTAAGCCGGGTACACGCTACCGTGTGTGTCCGCTTTCACGTCGTACTACGGGCCACGAAACGCGCACATGCAGAGGAGAACAGAATTGAGTCCTTCTTCGCCGAATGTCGGAGAGAAACTTTCCCAAGCGGACACCGAGCTGGTGCCGGCGTGGAAGCAGGAATTGAACGAGCGCCTTGCCGCGACGCGCTCGCGCCACTTACGCATCCGGGGGGAGCAGGCAGCTCTGCCCGGTCTGGAGCACCTGGAGCACAAAGTTGAATCCCGCGCCTCCCGCTTGGCCGCTAAAGTAGCTCAGCGGTATGCCAATGCTCCGTCTTACAGCGAGGTATTTGCCGCCAAGGCTCGAGCGCAAGTAGAGTCGTCAACTCCCGCGCTCCCTAGCGACAGGGCTGATTTATTGCCGCAACCCTCTCCGGAGAGCTGGAACAGTTCGCTCGAGACCGAGCTGGTCAGTGGCAAACCGGGCCTCGGCGCAGCCGTGGATACTGACCACGTAGCGCCCGCGTTTGTCTCCGCCGGGGAGCCGGAAGAAGCAGTTGTGGAGCCGTTGGCGGTGAGTCTGATCGAGTTTCCGCGGGAGTTGGTAGCCGCTCGCAAAGCCCGTCCCCGGCTCGCAGAAGGTCCGCTGCGTGAGACCTCGCAGCCAATAGAACACGATCAGCTCAAGATTTTCGAAGTCGCGCCGGAGAGCATCTCACAGACAGTTAGGATCGGGGCCGCGGGCGCGGAATGGTCTCCCATCCGGTTGGATAACGATTCCGTTTCTCCAAATTCCGGCGACGGGCACCCGCCCACTCACGACATCCAGCTCAAGGCAGCTCCTTTGGAAGATCGGCTGATGGCCGGTATCTTCGACTTGGCGCTGGTCGTAGCCGCCTTTGCTCTATTTGTACTGGTCTTTGTCTCCTGTACCGCGCATCCACCCACTGGCAAACCGGCGATGCTTGCTGCCGGCTTGGTGCTTGGAGGGTTCTTCCTCCTGTACCAATATCTGTTCTTCAAGTACGCGGAGGGCACTCCGGGAATGCGCTACGCGCAGATTGCGCTATGCACCTTCGAAGACGAGAACCCAACCCGCAAGGCCATGTGCCGCCGGGTGTTTTTCATGCTGCTCTCGGCTGCGCCGCTGGGCTTGGGTTTTGCCTGGGCCTGGTTCGACCCGGATCGCCTGGGATGGCATGATCGTCTTTCGCGGATCTACCAGCGCAGTTATTCCTAGCTGTCAGGGGCCAGAAGGGCAGAAGCCGCCGCGCCAATCACCGCAACTTCGCTGTTTTCCGGCACGACCTCCAATGCATAGCTCTGCAAAGGACTCATCTTGACCATTTGCCATAAATACTCTTTGAGCAGATTCAGGTCGAGGAAGCGCACGTTGATGCCGGTGAAGTAGAAACGCCCAGGACCACCCAAGTGGATGGACGTGGCGGTGGCGGCACCCAGGCCCCGATGCCAGAGTCGCACGAAGTCCATGCAGCGCGCGTCGCCTTTCTTGGCCGCGGCGAAGACTTCTTCCGGTTCCATGTCCAGGAACCGCAGGCGCATCGCGCGATAGCCCATGATTCCTTCCAGGTGTCCCCGCCCACCGCATCCGCAGTAGGTCTCCTTGGGATCGAGCGTCACCACCATGTGACCTCCCTCCCACACTCCCGCCGTATAGGGATAGCGCCCAAATCCAATTCCATTCCCAATGGTCCAAACCCGTACCAGGCGATCCATGCGGCCTTGCGTAACCGCCAGCCCAGCCGCAACGGCGTCCGCATCATTCATTGTCTTCAACGGGGCAACAATCCCCTTCGACTGAAAAATGCCGGATAGCGCCTCGGCGATTTTCCCACCCTTCAGCTGGGCAAGGTTAGGAGAGTCCTCCACGATACCGCCGCGAATGATCCCGGGAAGGGCGACACCGATGGCATCGATCTGCCCCTCAGGTTGGAGCGCCATCACCTGGTCGGTGATCAAATGGCAAAGGCTCTCGAAGGGATGTTCCAGCAGTGCCTCGTGGTCGTCCGGATTGTCCGGAAATTGGCTCAGCTCTCCCACCAGTTTGTGGTCTTCCATGAGCCCCGCGACAATCCTCGAGGACACGACAATGCCAATGGTCCTGCTCATCAGCTCTTCCTTCAGTCCGCCGCCCGGGCCAGCCGGTTGATGCCGTTGAACGCGGCAGCCTTATAGCATTCGGCAAGGGTGGGGTAATTGAACACCGTATCGATGAAGTAGTCCAGTGTACCGCCGAGCGACATGACGGCCTGCCCGATGTGCAGTAGTTCGCTCGCGCCCTCGCCGATGATGTGCACGCCCAGCAGGTGCCGGGTTTCACGATGAAAGACGATCTTCAGGCGTCCCGTGGTATCGCCGCGGATCTGTCCTCGGGCGATCTCGCGATAGTAGGCGACGCCTACTTCGTAGGGCACATCTTCATCGGTCAGTTGCTCCTCCGTCTTGCCGATGAACGAGATCTCCGGGATCGTATAAATACCGTAAGGGTAGTAGCTGGGATTGGACACCAGGCTCTCATTGCCGAAGGCGCGCGCCACGGCGATACGGCCTTGTTCCATCGAGACGGAAGCAAGGCTGGGAAAGCCAATCACGTCCCCCACGGCGAAGATGTTCGGCGCTTTGGTGCGGAAGTCTTTGTCCACCGGGATGCGGCCGCGAGAATCCGGCTCGATGCCAACCGCCGCCAGGTTGAGCTGATCGACGTTGCCGGAGCGCCCCACCGCATACAGCAAAGCGCCACCGGAGATTCTCTTCTTGCTTTCCAGGTTGGCGACCACACTGCAGTCCGGTAGCTCTTCCACGCTTTCTACTTCTTCGTGCAGACGCATGGTCACGCGGCTGTCGCGCAAGTGGTAGCTGAGCGCTTCCACGATTTCCTGGTCGGCGAACTCCAGCAGCTTGGGCCGCTTTTCGATCAGGGTGACGCGCACGCCGAGCGCGGCGAACATGCAGGTGTACTCCACACCGATGACCCCGCCGCCGACCACGATCAGCGACTTGGGCAGGTTGGGCAGGTCGAGAATTTGATCGCTGTTTACAATCGAGCGCCCGTTGATGGGCACCCTGGGAGAGTCCGCCGGCTTGGTGCCGGTGGCGATGATGATGTTCTTCGCCTCGTAGGTTTGGGTGCCACCCTCGTTGGTCACTTTCACGTGCGTAGTGTCTTCAAAGCTGGCCACTCCGGGAAGCACATCGATCCCGTTGCGTGAAAGCTGGGCCTCGGTTACATCGATCTCGGTCTTGATCACGTGCTGCACGCGGAAGGCAAGGTCCGCCATTGTGATCTTTTCCTTGACCTTGTAATTCATGCCGTAGATCGAACGATAGTTATAGCCGGAGAGATGCAGAACGGCTTCGCGCATCGTTTTGCTGGGGATGGTGCCGGTATTCACGGATACCCCACCGATGGTCCGCATTCGCTCCACCACCGCCGCCCGCTTGCCTAGCTTATTGGCGTAGATGGCGGCTCGCTGCCCCGCTGGGCCGGAACCAATGATCAGTAGGTCGTAAGTAATCATGCCTTGTTCGAAGGGTACCGGAAGAACGAACCGAAGATGTTAATTTCCCATTTCTGTGAGCTCAATGAAAACCCTGAAAGCAAATAGGATGACTTCTGTCTAGCATACTCGGGGTCCCTATGAGAAATGCAGAATAGACTCCACTCGATGCAACTCTGTGCCATAACGAACCGCACTCGCCTCTCGGCGGCAACCCAATCCCCCGCGGCTCTTCGGCGGCAACTCCTCGACCTGGTCGAGAGCTGGACAGCAGGGGGGGTAGATTTCATCCAACTGCGGGAGAAGGATCTCAGTGCGCCCGATCTCCAGTCGCTCGCCCGGGAGATGGCGGAGAAGATCCACCGCAGCCGTTCCAAGCTGCTGGTGAATGTCTCCGCGGTGGAATCGGCCGCGCTCGCAATGGCTGCGGGCGCCGACGGAGTTCATCTCGCGGGTAAAACGGCGCCAGGTGCGGTCCTGGGTGTGCGGCGGCTCTTCCGAGCTGCTGGCCGGGACGCGATCATCAGCCTACCCTGCCATAGCTTGGACGATATCCATGTGGCCCGGAAAGAACAGGTGGACCTGGTGCTCTTCTCCCCGGTTTTCGAGAAGCTTGCCGCCCCGGAAACCGCGCCCCAGGGATTAGAAGCGCTCCGTAGGGCCTGCACCGCGGCCGAAGGCCTGCCCGTATTCGCCTTGGGCGGCGTGACCAGCTTCAATGCTGCGAATTGCGTTACCGCGGGCGCAGCAGGAGTCGCCGGCATTCGCCTCTTTGCCGGCGACGATTGGCGGCGGTTGCCGGCGGCAAACTGAGCCTATGGAACGATATATAGTGGGATAAGACTTAACATGCAGAGTGTCCGTTTGAAAAAGTCGTTCACCTTTCTTCGCCTGGCCCCTGGATCGACCTGGACCCGGCTGTTTCCCTCCTTCCTAAGCGCGGTCGTAGTAGCGGTGGGCATGCTTCCTGGAGCCGTTTCCTCCCATGCGCAGGACACACAAACCACGCAGACAGCGCCCGAAGTCAAAGAGAAATTCGATGTCGGCCTGGCCGGGCTTTATCAGGTGACCAACGCCTCCAACGGGAATTTTATTCGCGAGGATACGACCGAATCGGGAGGCGCCCTGGTTAGTTTTCGCCAACCCTACCGCCCATGGCTAGGATATTCTGCGGACCTCAGCTACACAAAATTCTACGAGGCTTACAACAAGGGCGTAGTCAAGGTAGAGAGTAACGTAACCGACGTCAGTTTCTCCTATCTGCTCCAATCACCTGTTGTTTATGGGGTTCAGCCCTACCTGACTCTGGGCGGCGGGATTATTGTCTTCTCCCCCATATCTGGGACGCTCACCGACTTGAACCAGACCGTACCAAAGTCGCTGCCGTCTCAGCTGTTGCCCGAGTTCACCTATTCTCTGGGCCTGAAATTTCCTTTGTTCACGCGTTTCGGGGTGAATGGGGGGCTTCGAGGCTTGAAATACAAGACGCCTGATTTCCACCAGGTCCCGATTGATACCCATACGCTGCGATCAACCCTGCAGCCAAATCTGGGCGTATATTATCGCTTTTGAGCCGGAGTAGCCCCGGGGATGCCACCGTAAACCCTTTGCGTCTGACCGCTCTTGCGATCACCTTCAGACTGTGAGAATGACATGGCCATACTGATTACCGTGCTCGATCTGGAACGGGAGCCGCTTGAATTCAGCGAGACCGTTCCCCCCGGCGCCATCGATTACGGCTCCGGGATCCGGCAATTGGACGGCATGCCGGTGAGCGGACGCGCCGACCTGCTCACCGAGCATCGCGGGGCCCACAATCTGATTCACGACATCCGTTTGCGCGCGGCCTACCAGGGTAACTTCGAAATGCCGTGCGCCCGCTGCCTCGATCCTGTAGCACATCGCCTGGACGAACACTTCGATCTGCTCTTCCGCCCCACTGGTGTCGACACCGATGCCGCGGAACACGCCATCTCGACCTCCGATACGGAAATCGGGTACTATGAAGGAGGCCGTCTTGCGGTTGAGGACGTATTGCGCGAGCAGGTGTTGCTCTCCCTGCCCGCGAGAGCGCTCTGCCAGCAGGACTGCAAGGGACTTTGCCCTCGCTGTGGACGGAATCGGAATACCGAGCTCTGTGCTTGCGATGCAGGCCAGAGCGATGCGCGGTGGGCAGCGCTGGCCGATCTACGCAGCAGGATGAAAACGTAAAGTTGAAAAGCGATCGCAGGCTGCAGCCGTTTCGGCGCATCCCCGGCAAAGCCGGGACAGGCAGTCTGGGAGAACGCCTGAAAGGAATCTGCAATGCCGAATCCAAAGCGGCGCCACTCCAAGGCCCGCACCTCCAAGCGCCGTTCGCACGACGCGCTCACCGCCATCACTGTCTCGGAGTGTCCTAACTGCCACGAGCGCAAACTACCTCATAGGGCTTGCCCCAAATGCGGCATCTACAAGGGTCGAGAAGTGCTCGAAGCCAAGGAAGCCTAGCCGGATCTGTGCCCAAGCTAACGGATATTGCGCTCGATGCCATGGGCTCGGACAAGGCTCCTGATCCCGAGATCAAGGGCGCAATCCTAGCCTGCCGTCAGCTCCCCATCCGCGTGCACTTGGTTGGGCCGGAGGCTCGTCTGCGCGCCGCGCTCGAGGAGGCTACGCGGGGCCGGGAGCTGCCGATCGTGATCGTTCCCGCAGAGGAATGGATCACCATGAATGAAAAGGCGGCCACTGCGATCCGCAAGAAGCCGGGTAGCAGTATGCGTGTCGGTCTTCGCCTGGTCAAAGAAAACAAGGTGGCCGGGTTCCTCACCGCAGGCAATACAGGGGCGGCGATGGCCCTGGCCAAAATGGTGCTTGGGGCTTTACCCGGGGTGGATCGCCCTTCGCTGGCCACCATGCTGCCGACGTCGACCGGATCGCCCTGCGTGCTGCTCGATGTGGGCGCCAACGTCGACTGCAAGCCACATAATCTGGAGCAGTTCGCCGTGATGGGCGAAATGTACGCCCGCAGTGTGCTCAAGATTCCGCGTCCTCGCGTCGGCCTGCTCTCGATCGGAGAAGAAGAAGGCAAGGGCAACGATCTCACCCGCGAGGCTTCTCCCCTGCTCAAGCAGCTCTCCATCAACTTCATCGGCAACGTTGAAGGACGGGACATCTACAACGGCAATGCGGATGTTGTGGTATGCGATGGTTTTGTCGGCAACGTCGCGCTCAAGACGTCAGAGGGTCTGGCCCGGCTGGTACGTGACCTCTTGCGCCAGTCGCTCAACTCCACCGTCACCGCGCAGGTGGGTGCGCTGCTTTCGCGGACAGCCTTCAATGACTTCAAGAAGCGCCTTGATTATTCCGAGTACGGCGGAGCGCCGCTACTCGGCCTGCGCGGGGTTTGCATCGTGAATCATGGCTCTTCCAATGACCGCGCCATCTACAACGGTATTCGCGTGACGGCAGAATTCGCGCAAGCTGGTATCAACCAGCGGCTGGAGCAGGAGTTTGCCTGCCGTCGGCCCGCCGATGCGGAACCCGAGCCGGATCTAGGCCTGCCCATCCAGCCACTGCATTAAGGCCCCTTGTTACCTCTCCTGAAAGACATGAGTAAGACGGCTTTCCTATTCCCTGGTCAAGGTTCCCAAAGCGTCGGCATGGGCCGCGACCTCGCCACGGCCTTTCCCATCGCGCGCCAGACCTTTGAGGAAGCCAATGATGCGCTTGGCTTCGACTTGGCGGAGCTCTGCTTTAGGGGACCCGAAGAGCAGCTTCGGCTCACGGAGTTCACCCAGCCGGCGATCTTCACCGTATCCGTGGCGGCGCTCCGGGTTCTGGCGGCGGCTGGAGCAACTGCTGATTATTTTGCCGGACATTCGCTGGGAGAGTACTCGGCCAACGTGGCCGCCGGGGCCATCGAGTTCGCCGCAGCCGCCCGCACCGTCCGCCGCCGCGGACAGTTGATGCAAGAGGCGGTGCCCGCTGGTCAGGGGGCTATGGCTGCCATTCTTGGTATGCCCCTGGACACGGTCATCGCCGTATGCCAGGAGGCTTCGCGGGAGGTTGGAGCGCCCGTCGAGCCTGCCAACATGAACACTCCCGAACAAACGGTCATCTCTGGAGCCGCCGTCGCGGTCGAGCGGGCAATCGCCTTGGCCAAGGAACGTGGAGCCCGGCGGGCCGTCCTGCTGCAGGTCTCGGCCCCCTTCCATTGCAGCCTGATGCAGCCCGCCCAGGACGCGCTCGCTCCAGTGCTGGAGACCCTCCCTTTCTTGCCCGCCAAAGTCCCGGTTGTGGTCAATGTGGATGCCGCGTTGGTGAGCGAAGCCGACGCGCTGCGCGATGCACTGGTTCGCCAGGTCACTGGCGCCGTTCGCTGGACGCAGTCCATGCAGTTGCTTATCGCCGAGGGAGTTTCGAACTTTGTTGAGGTCGGCCCGGGCAAGGTGCTCAGCGGCTTATTGCGGCAGATCGACCGCAGTCAGAAGTGCGGCCAGGCAGAAGACCCGGCGAGCATCGAGAAGCTGCTGGCAGCTCTCAGCTAGTCTGTAGAAAGCTGGACCGGCGAAAAGCCGATCGTCTTCGACTTGCGCTCGACCCAAAGAAAGACGGGCGTCTTTTGTCCGTTGACCTCGACCCCGACCACCACCCCGGAACCGACCGTCTTCGACATCACGATCTTATGTGTCTTGATGTCGCCCCAGTCGCTCGAGTGTCCCCAATCCACTTCGAAGCGGCCATAGGGGTATTGCGCATACTGTTGCGTGTGCTGCTGCCAGTCTGGATCGTGGTTCCAGATAGCGAAGGCCTTCGGCATGTCCCTGGCTTCGACGGCCGCAAAGAATTGATTCACCCGATGCTCCTGCGGCCAGTTCCAGAAATACCAGAGAAAGCCTGCGAGCACGAGCAGGGTGATGAAGCTCGCAATCAGAATATTCTTGCGCGCGCGCGCCTTAGCAGGATCGTATGTTGGGGCATCGAGCAGGGTCATGGCGTGGAGCGCTCCTCGTCTTCCGCAAAGTTTACTCTGATTGCATCCCTGTCGGCGAGGTGCGCGAAGTGCTCTGTTCTCTCCCTGAAGATGGGTTAACGGGAGTACGAGATCTGTTCCTGCTCCATCTTGCGTTCCAGTGCCAGCTCGATTAACCGCGAAATCAGATCGCGATACTTTACCCCTGATGCCTCCCAGAGCTTGGGATACATGCTGATCGAGGTAAAGCCGGGCATGGTGTTGATCTCGTTGAGGTAGAGCCGTCCCGAATCGCCTGCCTCGAGGAGAAAGTCCACCCGTGCCAGGCCGGCGCAGTCACAGGCGCGAAAGGCGTCGAGCGCCATAGCCTGTACTTGCTTGCTTTGCTGCTTGGTCAGCTTGGCGGGAATGATGGCCTGTGAGCCTTCGCTGAGATACTTGGCCTCGTAGTCATAGAACTCTTTGCCGGGGACGATCTCGCCTACAACGGAAGCTAAGGGTTCATCATTACCCAGCACCGCGACTTCCAGTTCGCGTGCCTTGCCCATTTTGCTCCGGTTACCGCGGCCGCCGACTGCCTGCTCGACCACGATCTTGCGATCGAAACCAGCTGCCAGTTCGATGGCCGGGCCAAGCTCCTTGCGATCATGCGCCTTGCTGATACCGACCGACGAACCAAGATTGGCGGGCTTAACAAAGAACGGATACTTGAGCGCTGCCTCGAGGCTGGCGAGGATTTTCTTGGGCGATTTTTCCCACTCCCGGCGCAGAAACGTAACGTGCTTCGTGATGGGCAACCCAGCAGCCAGGAAGAGACGCTTCATCACTTCCTTGTCCATGCCGGTCGACGAGCCCAGAACTCCGGAACCGACGTAGGCGAGCCCGGCGAGCTCGAAGAGTCCCTGCATAGTGCCATCCTCGCCAAAGGTTCCATGCAATACAGGAAAGACCACGTCTAATTGCAGTACATCCTGTGCGGGAGTGAGCGCAGCTGCTTCTCTTTCGAAGGGCACCAGGGCGCCACCTCGACCACCGCCCTCGGCGGGCATCGGGGGCACGATCACGCCTTGTCCTTTGGCCAGCAGTGCGGCCGGCGCGGTGTGCTGGGGATCGCCCGCGCGCAGCGTTCCGCTATCGGGGAAGTCCCCCGCCAGCAGGCGCTCCGCGTCCCCGGAGACCAGCCAGCGGCCCTGCTTGGTGATGCCGATGGGCACCACTTCATAGCGGCTGCGGTCGATTGCCTTGAGGACCGAGGCGGCAGAGAGCAGGGAGACTTCATGCTCGCCGCTACGCCCGCCAAAGAGTACACCAACCCGAAGTTTCTTCTTCATGCCGTTCTGATTCTATGGGTCTTCGATAGGTCCGGAAGACAACCTAAGTTGCATCTTCTGGTGCACGCGCTAGAGACATGGGTTGGCTTTTAGTCTCCTCACCGCTGTCCTTGGTTCTGGACGGGTGGGCACTCCGGGTATGGGCTGGCTTTCGCCCCCGCATGAGAACTCCACATGTTCGCACCGGCGTACATGGGCCGAAAAAGACGGGGCGCAGCCCCTCAAACGCTTCTGCTATGTGGGCGAAGGACGCTCGCCGAGGCTAGCATCCTCCTGTATTGACCAAGAAGCAAAAGCCACTTTCGCATGGGAAAACTCTCTGAACGAAGGGCACGGCTTCAGCCGTGCCGTACCGGGCCACGTCCCTTGAGGGCTTTAGCCGCTGAGGTACGCATTTCTCATACCGATGCCATCTGCCTTTTTTCCGCCGAGTCATTCTCGTTGCGCTCTACACGCAGAGCGATGAGCGCAACCAGCAGCGCCACGCTGGCCACCGCCGCGCTACCCAGGGACAGATAGCGGTAGCCGATGCCCACGGTCAGCATGATGCCGCCGAGGCTTGCTCCTAGGGCGTTTCCCAGGTTGAACGCACCCTGATTCAAGGTCGAGGCCAGGTTCGGAGCGCCCCTTGCCTGGTCAACGATCCGCGCCTGCAAGGGAGCCCCTGCCGCGAAGTGGATGGAACCCCACACGAAAACCATGGCCACCGCCGGCACTACGCTGGGCTCAAGCAAGGGCATGGACAAAAAGACCAAGATCAACAGCACAATGCCGCCAATGAGCACCGGCATCTGCTTCCAATCCGCCAGCCGGCCGCCCAGCAGGTTTCCCAGCGTGATGCCCACGCCGAAGACTACGAGCACCCTGGTCACCGCGCCCGGCGAGAGGTGCGTCACCTGCTCGAGAATCGGGGCGATGTAGGTGAAGACACAAAACAAAGAAACCGAGGAGAGCGTGCTGAGCGCAAGCACCAGCTGTACCTGAGGACGCAGTACAGCATGGAACTCATGCTTGAGGTGCATCTTCTCTGCCGGTTGCGAGGGCACCATGCGGAGTAGGCCTAGGCCGGCGATCAAGCCAATCGGAACCAGCGCCCAGAAGGCAAAACGCCATCCAAACGCCTGGCCTAACGCGGTTCCGGCAGGAACCCCAAGCACATTCGCCAGTGTCAGCCCACTGAACATCAGTGCAATTGCCTGCGCCCGCTCGGATCGCGGCACTAGATGAGAAGCCATGATGCTGCCGATACCGAAGAACGCTCCGTGGCACAGCGCGGTGAGAATGCGGGCGAAGAGAAGAAGCAGGAAGGTGGGGGCCAAAGCGCACAGGGCATTGCCGGCGAGGAACATGCCCATCAGAATCAACAGCGCCCGCTTACGGTCCATCCGCGACAAGGCCAGCGCCACCAGCGGCGAGCCCAGCGTGACGCTAAGCGCATAGCCGGAGACCAGGATCCCGGTCTTCGGGATGCTGACCCGAAAACTGCGGGCGAGATCCGGCAGCAGCCCCATAATGATGAATTCCGAGGTGCCGATGCCAAAGGCTGAGACGGCCAGTGCAAATAGGGGTTTTCGCATAGGTCATCTCTATTGTCCCCGATCTGGCGTCGTCAGTTGACGCATAATCGCGTCCAAGTGAAGACTTGAACCATCGATATGAGGGAAATCCAGATTGGCTTCGTTGAAGATCAAGGACAATTCAGTGCCGGCCAGAATGATGGCCTCGACGTTGTCCCGCTCGAGGAGCGTGTGGGCAACCCGGCGAAGTCCCTGATATTGCTCTTCGGTCCCGCTCCCCGTGTTCACGATTTGCAGATAAGCCTGGTGAATGAATTCGATCTCGGCTGCCGTAGGTGCAACCACATCGACTGCTTTCAGCCGGCCGAAGAGTCCTGTTTCGATAGTGAACCGGGTGCCAAAGAGTGCAACTCGCCGCAACTCCCGGCGTCGAACCTCACCAACAATCTCGTCGACCGGACTCACCAGCGGGATGGGGGAACGCGGGACAAGTTCGGGCTCACATAAGTGGGGGGTGATGGCGGGTATCGCTGCCACTTTCGCGCCCGCTGCTTCCAGGCGGCGGATGAGCACTAAAAAGTACTCTGCCATCTGAGCGATGTCGCCGGTTGCGTAGTACTGCAGCACGCGGTTCACGTCTGCATGCACGATGAGCAGATTCGGTACAAACCCACTTGTCGCGTGAGCCTTAACCAACTCCCGATAGTAGTAAACAGTGGCGCCTACACCAAGGCCGCCGATCAACCCGAGGCATAACCCCTCGCATCTCTCGTTTTCAATCAGAGGGGCATCTCCATAAAGACATTCGCTCGCGTATAGGGCATGGGCGGGATGTTCTCCGGTGGCACATGGCGAAAGCCGACCGACTCATAAAGATGCACCGCGCTTGCCAGTTTCGCATTGCTACCCAGGAACAAAGACTTGGCTCCGATCCGCTTCGCCTGTGTGATCGCATGCTGCAGCAATCTGCGGCCGATTCCCAACCCCCTTAGTTCTGCTGAGACCGCCATCTTGGATAGTTCATAGACACCGCCGCCGATGGGAATCAATGCTACGCAGCCAACAGCTTGATCGCCGGCATAGACCATGAAGATGTATCCGCCTTTCTCAAGGATCATCTTCTCCGGGTCGCCCAGGATTTCCCGATCCTTCTTCTCCAAAGTGAAATAGCGGCTGATCCACTCCTCGTTCAGGGTTCTGAATGCAGTTGCATCTTCTCCTGTTTCGAGCGGTCGAATCTCAATCTGCGGCAGGCCGGCCTCCCGCTCTCCGTCCGAAGTCTGCATCTCTTCTTCGCGTATCGCCATCGCGGTTACTCCTTATCAGCAGTCTGCCTTTTCAGATCGATTACGTCCAATATCTTGTTTTGCTGTATTAGGATCTCCAGCATATGGATCGCGATATTGAATTGCGGCATTTGCGTTACTTCGTCGCGGTTGCGGAAGAGCTTCACTTTGGCCGCGCCGCTGTCCGCCTGCATCTGGCCCAACCACCCCTCTCGCAGCAGATTCGCAAGCTCGAGGATCTGCTGGGGTATCCGCTCTTCATCCGTACTTCCCGCTCGGTCAGCCTTACCACTGCCGGCGAGGCGTTACTGCAGCGCGCACAGAGGACGCTGCGCAATGTACAGCGCGACATTGACGAGACCCGCAGCGTCGGCCGCGGGGACGTCGGCTCTCTTCATATCGGCTTTATCGGATCAGCCATGCTGTCGACGTTGCCTGGCATCTTCCGCTCCTACCGTGAGGCTTACCCGCTGGTACGGCTGCACTTGCACGAGTCTTTCACCGCGATGGTTATGGAGGGCCTGGAAAACGGCACGCTCGATGCCGGCATTCTGCGCGACGGGGATCCGGTGGACGGCGTGCACGTGACCACCATACTGTCCGAGCCCTTCGTAGCCGTGCTACCGGCAACCCACTCCTGCGCCAGGCAGAAGAGCATCTCGCCCGCAGTACTGCGAGGTGAACCCTTTATCTACTATCCGCGAAGCGCGGGCGCCCGTGCCTACGAGAAGCCTTTGACTCTTTGTGAAGAGCACGGCTTTCGTCCACAAATTGTTCAGGAAGCTTCGCACTGGCTCAGCATCCTGCGTCTGATCGGAGCCGGGCTCGGGGTTTCGATCGCGCCGGCATGTGTCCGCCGCATTGCCTCGCGCGAAGTCGTTTGCCTCCCACTGCGCGGCGCAAAAGCAGTCAGCAACGTCGAGCTCGCGTGGCTCGCAGGGGATGCGCGCCCGATTGTCGAGCGGTTCAAGCAAATCGCTGAAAGCACGCGAGGGATGCAGTGAGTGGGTCTCGCCCCTACTTTTTGACCACAGAGCGTCTCGGTTTCAGCCACTGGAACGAAGATGACTTCGCTTTGGCCATGAAACTCTGGGCTGATCCCAGGGTCTCAGCGTTGATCGGCGGCCCTTTCGCTGCCGAAGACGTCCGTGCGCGGCTCAGTCGCCAGATCCAAATGTCGCTTGCCTATAAGGTTCAATACTGGCCGGTGTTCCTGCTTCACAATGGAGAGCTTGCCGGTTGTGCGGGATTGCGGCCGTATGGCGATGATGAGCACATTCTGGAGCTGGGATTTCACTTTCGACCCGAATACTGGGGCCAGGGCCTTGCTCACGAGGCAGCACGCGCCGTGATCGCTTTCGCTTTTGAAACTCTTCAACTCAAGGGTCTCTTCGCGGGACATCATCCGGAAAATGCAGCGTCTGAGCGCCTGCTCAGGAAACTCGGGTTCCGATTTACCCACCAGGAAATCTATGCCCCTACCGGTCTGCTGAATCCCGCGTATCTGCTCCTGAATCCAAAGGCACCCTAACCGCGGCTGCTACTCAACGCCGATCGGCTCAAAGCCGGCCAGGATGGTGACGATCTGCCCGTAGGGGACGAAGAATGCAAGGCTCGACGAGGAAGGCTTCTTTTGCAGTTTGCCGACGACTCTGTCGACCGCTTCCTTACTCTCGATCCAGATGCCGGCTTCTTCCACTGCCAGTAGCTTTACGCTCTCCAGCTCCTCGTTGTCGATAAAGCTCGGCCCCATCACGATCACCTGGAGACCGATCAACCTGCGCAGCTCTATTTCCATGCCTACCTAGACGCTTGCAGGTGCAGCGGGGTTGCAACTCCTGGATTCCGGTCAGAGAATCTTTTTTCCGAAGGCGGAGCAGATCAACTCCACCGCCAGTTCGGCTGTTCGGTTGTGCTCATCAATGACCGGGTTCACCTCGACCACCTCAAAGCTCAGCAATCGTCCATGGTCAGCCAGGATCTCCATGGCCAGGTGTGCTTCGCGGTAGGTGGCCCCGCCGCGTACGGGCGTGCCCACGCCGGGCGCATCTTCGGGGTCGATCCAGTCCATGTCCAGCGAGACGTGGTATCCGGCCGTGCCCCGGCCTGCTGCGCGCAAGGCCTCTTCCATCACCGTGCGCATGCCCCGCTCGTCGATATCGCGCATCGTGTACACCTCGGAGATACCAGCGCGGCGGATGTTTTCCTTCTCCGTGACGTCGATGTCGCGCACGCCGATCAGCACCGTGTTCTGCGGGTCGATTTTGGGCTGCCAGTCGAAGATGCCCGATAGCGGCTCCGGTCCCAGGCCGAGCAGCGCGGCCAACGGCATGCCATGCACGTTGCCGCTGGGCGAAGTCTCCGGGGTGTTGATGTCGGAGTGGGCGTCGATCCACAGCAGGCCAACCTTCTGGTTGCGGCGGCGGTAAAACTCGGCCAACCCGGAGACCGAACCGGCGGCAACGGAATGATCGCCTCCGAGAAGCAGAGGGGTGATGCCTTCCTCGAGCGTCTGCAGCACGATGCCGGCCACCCGTTCGCAGGTTTCGCTGATCTCCTTGATGTATTTTGCGTTCGGTTCGCCGGCGGCCCGGGTTTCTGCAATCGCTACGGGTACATTTCCCCCATCGGCAACCACGTGGCCCAAAGCCTCGAGCCTGGCTTCGAGTCCAGCTACCCGGACTGCGGAAGGCCCCATGTCAACCCCCCGGCGTGATTGGCCGAGATCGAGGGGAACGCCCAGGATGCGGATGTGGCGCGGCGGAAGAGCCTGGACCCCGCCGTGCAAAGAGCCGGCCGCGTGCGGTCGATCGTTCGTCATCAGATTCCGGTCCTTTGCCATGTTCTTTAGGGCGCCACGTCCTTAGGGATAGATCCGGTTGAGAGTCCGTGCGAAAGGAATGGTCTCGCGCACATGCTCCAAGCTGCAGATCCAGGCCACCACGCGCTCGATGCCCATGCCGAAGCCGGCATGAGGAACTGATCCGTAGCGGCGCAAATCCAGATACCAGGAAAATGCTTCGAGCGGCAACTGGTGCTCCTCGATCCGCCGCTTCAGCAGTTCGTAGGACGCGACACGCTGCGATCCGCCGATCACTTCGCCGTAGCCCTCCGGCGCCAGTACGTCGACGCACAGCGCGAGGCTGGGGTTTTCCGGGTCCGGCTCCATGTAGAACGCCTTGACCGCGGCAGGGTAGCGGTGCACCATCACCGGGCGATCGAACTGGGAGGAGAGATAGGTCTCGTCGGGCGACCCAAAGTCGTTCCCGTAGACGAACTTCGACTCGATCAAGCCGCGGGAAAAGGCATCGTCAAGCATGGCTACGGCCTGGTCGTAGCTGATCCGTGGAAAGGGCGGCCGCACGGACTCGAGCTTGGCGATATCGCGTCCCAACACTTTCAAGTCCAGGGCCCGCCGGCTGAGCACACGCTCCACCAGAAAGCTGAGAAACTCCTCCGCCAGCACCATCAGATCGTCCAGCGTGGCGAAGGCCATCTCCGGCTCCACCATCCAGAACTCCGTCAGGTGGCGCCGGGTCTTCGACTTCTCGGCGCGAAAGGTGGGCCCGAAAGAATAGACCTTGCCTAAGGCCATGGCCGTGCTTTCGATATAGAGTTGGCCGCTCTGGGTGAGATACGCTTCATCCCCGAAATACTCGACGGGAAACAGCGTACTGGTGCCTTCGCAGGCAGCCGGAGTGAGAATCGGCGGGTCGGTTAGGACAAACCCGTGATCGTCGAGATAGTCTCTTGCCGCCTTGATGATTTCGGCGCGAATGCGCAGGATAGCCGACTGCCGCGGAGTGCGAATCCACAAGTGTCGGTGCTCCATCAGAAACTCAACGCCGTGCTCCTTGAGCGTGATGGGAAAGGGTTCTTCCTCGCTCACCCGCTGCAGCACTTCCACGTTGTCCACATCCAGCTCATAGCCGCCGGGGGCGCGCGCATCTGCCCTTACCCTTCCGGTCACAATGACGCTCGATTCCTGGGTCAGGCCGCGCACCCGCTCGAAGACCTCCGGCGCCACCGCGGCTTTGGGCACAATGCCCTGCACTGTGCCCGTGCCATCGCGAAAGATGGGGAAGAGCAACTTCCCGCTGGCGCGCTGATTGTAGAGCCATCCGCGCAGTGTTACCGCTTTTCCCTCGTGCTGGTTCAGGGTTGCGATGGTGGCCAATGGAGCGGCCACAGATGCATCCGCCACTGGCAATCGTTCGTCTCTAGGTTCTTCTGCCATTTCTCGATCTCGATAGGGTTCATGAGTTTCACTTCTGGTGCCCCGCACAGATTAGAAGTGAACATGCTCTAGGAAACGTTGTCGCGCGGCTACAGCTGTTTCGCAATTGGTGTAAACCGAAGTGATAGGCCTTTTCGTGGTCCCGCCTGCCCCGGCGAGCCGTGGGGCGCGCCGGGACCACACCTCGCGATCTCTGTCAGGCCACAGTATTTGCGAAACTGCTTTACAGCTCGAGCATCTTGAAGGTTTCCGCAGCGCGGGCGGCGACGTGCTCCGGCGAATCCTCAGGTAGGTAATTGATCTCCAGTACGGCGGCAGACAACTGCGGCGCCGCGCGCAGTTCCTGCATCGTCTCTGCCCAAACAATCGTTCCGTCCCCGGGCCAGAGATGCTCGTCCTTCTGCCCATGATTGTCATGGATATGGGCGGTGCGGATGAGCGGCTTCAACTCGGCGATGGTCGCGGCAACGCCCCCGCCAATGTGTGCGTGGCCCGTGTCCAGACAGATCCCCACGTCTTTGAAGTGGCCAATGCGCAAAGTTTCCACCAGGTTGGGCGCTTCGGTCACCTCGTTGATTAGGTTTTCCAGCAGAAGCTTTACCCCCAACGGCCGGGAAAAGGCCTGCAGGTGCTCGATCGCGGTCATGGCATGCTCCAGTGTCCGCGGGCTCCAACTGTCCTCGCGTTCCCCCAGGTGCAGCACCAGATAGCGTAGGGGCATCTCTTCGGCGGCTTCAAGAGCTCGCTTTATCTCGTCCATGGCGTCGATGCGCCGAGACTTTTCCGGATGCACGACGTTAACCGCAGGGGCGCCGCTGCGCCCCATCTCCGTGTCCGCAAAGAGCGGCATGTGCATGGAAAATGGTTCTACGGGGTTGGCCGCGAACCACAATGCAATCTCCTTCACATGAGGTTTGCTGGTGTAGTCGAAATGCTGGCGTGCGGCAAAAATCTCGATTGCTTGCGCGCCTCCTTTCGCCAGGGCCTCCAACAACCCAGGATGTAGCCGCTGGCGTAGAAATACATGGGTCGAAATCGTTCTCAGCATCGCGCCGTTTCCACGGAACTCATCGACTGCATAGTTGGTTTCCTTAGTTCCGGTGTCTAGCCCGGTCTGTCGCGCACGTGTTCTTTACTATCTTCTCACCGCGCAGGACTGCGCAAACTCGCTGCAACCACTGTTGGCCGGATAACGCATCAGGAGAAATACTGGATTCGTAGGTTGGAGAATGGGTGAAGCAGGGTCAGCTCACTATTGAGAATAATGGTCGCTTAGGATGGAGATCGGGCGCATCTCGTCGTGCAGCGAATAATACGGCACCGGGCGCCATTGCAGTAGACAGTCAAGCACAGCCTCGGAGTCATAGGCGATATCGGCGACCACGAGTTCCTTGCCTTCTGCCCCATGAATCACCACCCCGCGGTCGCAACGAATGCGGTACGCCCGCACGTGCTTGAGTTCCTGCCAGCGGATGCGGCTGGAGGCACAGCCGCGTTCGAGCAGACCTTGCCCGTCCAGGATCAGCGGCTCCGGCCAGTCGGCCAGCGCGACAGGAACCACGAAGAAGCCGATGCCGAAGCAGGTCCAGCCAATCCAGTTGGAAGTGCCGGGAGCCAGCAGTTGGGCCGCGCCGTAAGCCACGGCGACGATTCCACTGGCCAGGGCCAGATAGTAAAGCAGGAGGCAGGTTGGTTTCACCGGAAAGCGCCAACCATCCGCCGTGGGCGTGGGCTTCAAGCCGAAGTTGGGGGCGATCAGGATCAACAGCCCAACCGCACCGGCCGCACAAGCCGCGATCATGCCGATCTCTATTATCTTCTCGGGGAAGGGCTGCATCGACTAGAGTGTCTTCTTCTGAACCCCGGAATTGCAATAGCCAAATGTTGGAAGCAGACCACATAAGTACTGTGGGGCAAGTTCGGGTGTAGTTGCAATTGTCACCAAGGGCGCGGACTAGAATCGGAAAGATGCCGACCAGCGTTCGCTCGCATACCAAGATCAATTTGGGCCTAACCATCGGCCCTCTGCGTTCGGACGGGTTCCACCAACTCACCACGGTGTACCAAACCCTGGCCCTCCATGAGTGGGTGACGGTGGAGGCGCGGATGGCCGCGGCGACCCGCATCACGCTCAGCAGCAGTCATCCGCGCGTGCCCACAGATGCGCGTAATACCGCGTGGCGGATGGTTGAGCGCTGCCTTGACACGCTCGATCTCCAGGCCGAGGTTCACATCCACATCGATAAGCAACTGCCGGTGCAAGGCGGCTTGGGCGCCGGCTCGGCCAATGCCGTGGCCGCGCTCATTGGACTGGAGCACGAACTCGATCGTCGGCTCTCGCCTCCAGAGCGCCTCCTGCTGGCGGCAGAGATCGGCTCCGATGTACCTCTCTTTCTGCTCGGCGGGGCAGTGGTCGGGGTGGGCCGGGGTGAGGAGGTCTACCCTCTCCCGGATATACCCTCTACGTCCTGCGTGATCGCCTTGCCTGCCGCCGGGGTCTCGACCCCCCAGGCGTTCCGCGACTGGGACTCCGGCCATGCGTTGACCACGACGCCCCCCTCAGCTACAATCACAGAGTTGAGTCGGTCGATCGCTGTTGCATTTGGCGAACCGCACTCCTCCGGTGTCTTCTCCGAGGCAGTCAATCCGAGAGAAGACCGGGCCGAGGATCCGCTTCTCGCGCTTGTCCGAACCGGGATCGAAAACGACTTCGAACAGGTCGTCTTTCCTCAGCATCCCTTTCTCGGTGAAATCAAGCGCATTCTTGCGAGCGGCTCCAGCACGGAGGACGCGGCTCTTTATGCAGGCCTTTCCGGGTCCGGGTCAGCCCTTTTCGGGCTCTACCCTACTTCTGGAGCGGCACACGCGGCTTTCGAGCGGCTGGAGCGGCATGCCGTAACCGGCTTGGTCACCAGGACGTTGCCTCGCGGCGATTACTGGCGCACTATGATGGTGGCTGACGGACCATAGCGCGTTATCGTCCGTCGCATCCAGTTGGGCGATCGACTAATGGTAGGTCAAGTGCCTTTGGAGCACTTTGTCTAGGTTCGACTCCTAGTCGCCCAGCCAGCTTTACCGTATAGGGAGTTATTGTCACGGCGAAGCTTTCCGTGGCGCGACAATCAGGCGGAACAACCAAAGCAAACCAGCTTGGGAGGTTCGTGTGAAGGGAGAATCCAATGTATTGACGGTTCCCACCCCGCAACAAGAGGTTGGGAGCGTGACCCAGGAGCTAGCGACGCCGGGCAAGGTGAAACCGGAGCGCAAGCGGGCTGGCCGGTTGAGCGAGGACAAGCGGTTTAAGATCTTTGCCGGTTCAGCCAACCGCAAACTGGCCGAGGATATTTGTACCCACGTCGGCGTGCAGCTGGGAGAGAGCAAGCTGCAGCGTTTTGCCGACGGAGAGATTTATTTTCAGTTGCTCGAGAACGTTCGCGGCGTGGATGTTTTTATCGTGCAGCCGACTTGTTTTCCGGTGGATCAGCATCTGGTGGAACTGCTGATCATGATTGACGCGCTGAAGCGCGCTTCCGCCGGGAGAATCACGGTTGTGGTGCCGTATTACGGTTATGCCCGGCAGGACCGCAAAGACCGGCCGCGGGTGGCTATCTCGTCCAAGCTGGTGGCAGATCTGTTGACCACGGCGGGAGCCAACCGGGCGTTATTCATGGATCTGCATGCGGCGCAGATTCAAGGGTTCTTTAACATCCCGGTCGATCATATGTTCGCCAGTCCAGTGATGGTGAGCTACTTCCGGGAGCTGAATCTGCCCGATCTGACGGTGGTCTCGCCGGATGCGGGTGGCGTGGAGCGGGCGCGGTTTTTTGCCACCAAGATGCAGGCTCCGTTGGCCATTGTGGACAAGCGGCGCACGGACCTGAACGTGACCGAAGTGATGAATGTGATCGGCGATGTGCAGGGCAGGACCTGCCTGATCATCGACGACATCATCGACACCGCGGGCACGCTGGTCAAGACGGCGCATGCATTGCTCGACGCCGGGGCAGTCAAAGTGTATGCGGCGGCTTCGCATCCGGTGCTTTCAGGGCCTGCCATCGAGCGCATTTCCAGCTCGCGGTTGGAAGAGGTAATTGTCACCGACTCGATCCCGCTGCGTGAAGAAGCGCAGAAGCTGGAACGGCAGGGAAAGATCAAAGTGCTCTCCGTCGCCGGCTTGTTGGGAGCCACGATCGAGAGTATTCACATGGAGACCAGCGTCAGCTCCTTGTTTAGTTAGCGAACGCAGGTCAGGCAAGAGGTGCAGGCAATTCGCAAGCACCGGAAATGCAGGAGAAAAGTATGGCTGAGCAGGAAGTGGTTGCAGCAAAGGCCCGCGAGGGCAAGTTCAATAAGAATGCGGCCCGCCGGGTACGCGTCGCCGGAATGATTCCGGGCGTTCTCTATGGCGCCAAGGAACCCGCGATTGCGGTGGAGCTCGATCCCAAGCAGATTACCCGCATTCTGCATTCGGATTCCGGTCACAACACGATCTTCGATCTGGAGGTCGGCACCGCCAAGACCAAGGCCATGATTGTCGATTGGCAGTACGAGCCCATCAAGGGCAAGCTTATGCACATCGACCTCAAACGCATCGCGATGGACAAGGCGATGCGAGTCAAAGTGCCGATACTGCTGGAAGGCATTCCGGTTGGCGTCAAAATGCAGGGCGGCATTCTCGACCAGGTGTTGCGTGAGGTTGAGATCGAGTGTCTGCCGGGCGATATTCCCAGCCATATCGACTTGAACGTCAGCGGCCTTGGATTGAATAGTTCCATCCGCGTGGCTGATCTGCCTCGCGCCGGCAAGCTCAAGTTCATCACGGATGAGGGCGCAACTGTAGCTCACGTGGTGGCGATCAAGGAGGAAGTTGCGCCGGTGGTCGATGCGGTCGTTGCCGCGACTCCGGTGGAACCCGAGGTGGCCAAGAAGGGCAAGACGGACGCTCCGGAGGCGGCCCCCGAAAAGGGCGCCAAGAAGTAGCCTTCTGAGCCTAATTGCGGGCGAAGATTTGCTGGGTCGGGAGAAAGACCGGGAGCGAAACGTTCCGGCGCTTGTGGTTGGCTTGGGGAACCCGGGCATCGAGTACCAGTTCACGCCGCATAACGTGGGTTTTCTGGCCATCGACCGGTTAGCGGAACAGGGTGGCGTGGCGGTGGCCAACCGCCGCTGCCGGGCGCTGACCGCCACTTCTCGCATCGCCGGCAGAGAAGTGGTGTTGGCCAAGCCGGAAACCTACATGAACCTGAGCGGCATCTCGGTTCAGGCGTTGGTGAAAGAGTTCGATGCCGACGCGACGCGCGATCTCATTGTGATTTATGACGAGATCGCTCTTCCCTTGGGCTCGCTGCGCATTCGAGAGCGGGGTAGTTCGGGGGGGCATAACGGAGTGAAGTCGGTCTCCGGCGCCCTTGGTAGCGAAGAGTGGCTGCGGATTCGTATCGGGGTAGCTCCCCCGGGCGATGAGGCGGCAGAGAGAGCGCGGCGGGGGCGGAAGGATTATGTGCTCACGCCGATGCGCAAGGCGCAGTTGACGATCCTCGACGAGGTTCTGGATCGCACGGCCCAAGCGGTGGAAATGGTGCTGGCCAAGGGGGCCGGCCCGGCAATGAACGAGTTCAATCGCCGCGAACCAGGCGACGAGTAGAAAGAATTGGAGAACAGCTATGCAACGCACGTACGAAATTATGTTTATCGTTCGTCCCGACATTCTGGACGAGGATCTCGACAAGCTGATCGCCGGGCTGGAGGGCAACATCACCCAGGGTGGCGGCAGCATCAAGTCGCTGGAGAAGCTGGGCCGGCGCAAGCTTGCCTACACGGTCAAGAAGTTCAACGACGGCAACTATGTGTTGCTGACGATTCTGGCTGATGGCTCGCTGGTGGGCGAGATCGAGCGCCGGCTGCGTGTCTCCGAGCCGGTGATCAAGTTCATCTCCGTCCGCATGGACGAAGAGGAGAAGCGTGTGGCCAAGATCAAGGCCATCCGTGCCACCCGGAAGAAGCTCAGCGCCCAGCCGGCGGCCGCGCCTGCGGCTCCCGTCGAGGCCGCGCCCGCACCAGCCCCGGCAGCAGAAGCGGCTAGCGCCTAAGAGATTTTTAACCAAGAAGGAATAGGAAAATTATGGCTGACGAAATTAGCACGCCAAGCGCACCAAGCACGTCGCGGTCCGAGGGTTCTGGGCCTGGGTCTTCCGGTCCTGGCGGACGGCCGCCCGCCGGCCGCCCCAGCGGACCAGGCGGCGGCGGACGCAAGTTCTTTCGCCGCAAGAAGGTCTGCAAATTCTGTGTGGAGAAGATTGACGCCATCCACTATCGCGATGTGCGACTGCTGCAGCAATTTGTCGCTGAGCGGGGCAAGATTGTGCCTCGCCGCCTCACCGGCGTCTGCACCACGCATCAGCGTGGGCTGGCGCGTGCCATCAAGCAGGCTCGCAATATCGCTTTGCTGCCCTTTGCCGCCCGCTACTAGGAGAAGTCATGGAAGTCATTCTGAAAGAAGATGTCAACAAGCTCGGCCACCGCGGTGACGTAGTGAAGGTGGCTGAAGGCTACGGCCGGAATTTTCTGCTGCCCAAGAAGCTCGCGATGGAAGCGACGCCCGGCAATAAAGCGGTGATCGAGCAGATGAAGCAGGCTTCTGTGCGCCGCTCCGCAAAGGAAAAGTCTGAGGCGGAGTTACTGGTCAAGCAGCTCAACGATGTGGAGCTGGTTTTTGCGCGCAAGGTAGGCGAGAACGATCACCTCTTCGGCTCCGTCACGGCAGGCGAGATTGCCCAGCAACTGGAGCACAAGGGCTTCACCATCGACCGCCGCAAGCTGCAGCTGGAAGAGCCGCTGCGTCAGTTAGGCGAGTTTCACGTGCCGGTCAAACTGCATCGCGAAGTAACCGCGCACATCAAGGTCACCGTCAAAGCCGAAGACGCGGAAGCTTAAAGGCCTTTTAGCATCCGGATCTGTCCTCGCCACCATGGTCAATTAACTAAGGGCGGGGTAGACACGGACGGGTGCCCCAGGTTCGCACCAGGCGTACCTGGGCCGAAAACGGGCTGTTTCGAATGCCTTCACCCAGTTATCCCGCGAGCTTTGCGGACAATGTGTTCGCTAAACCCAGCCAAAAGCCATTGTGGGGCTTCGCCCCTTCATTTTCCGCCCAGGTACGCTGAGGCGAACCTGGGGCACCCGTCCCGGTCTTGTGCAGGTCTTCTTCAGCAGGAGAGGTTTCAGCGTCCGTAGCTTAGCCGCATGGCCAATTGGTCAGGCAGCCCGGCACGCATGATACGCATTTGGGCCAGCCGGAAATCATAGGGCTCGCGGCGAAATTCCACCACCATGCGCTGATCGTCATAAAGAGCGTAAGCGGCGCGGCGATCGTTGTCCCGAGGCTGGCCCACAGAACCGGGATTGATCAGATAGCGTGCGCCCGGAACCAGCACCAGCTCCGACACGTCGGCTTCCTCATCGTTCGAATAGACCGGGTCGAGCTTGAACCAGTCCTCGCCGTTGGTGGCAAAGCCACCCTGCAGGTGCGTGTGGCCAAAAAAGTTGATCCGTGTCTCCGCCTGCTTCAGAGGCAGCCTCGCATCGCGCACCGAGAGCAGGTATTCATCTTCGTCGAGATAGGATCCGTGCATGCAACTCACCTGCGGGCCGTCCGGCGTAACCGGTCCGCGAGCCATATGCTGTAGCCAATCGACGTGTTCGGGAGTAAGCACTTGCCGCGTCCAGCGAGCGGCGCGGCTGGCCACCGGGTTGAAATCCTCTAGCGAAAGTTGGCCGCTGCAAGCGCGGTCGTGATTGCCCCGGACAAAGGTCTCCCCCAGGCCGCGCACCCGCTCAATCACTTCGTTTGGCGCCGCACCGTAGCCTACGACATCGCCCAGATTCCAGACCAGGTCGTGCTCCGGGGCAGCGTCCAGCACCGCCTCCAGGGCATCGATATTGGCGTGGATGTCGGAAATAAGTAGAGCGCGCATAGAGCCAGCCGCCGTGTGCTGCCGCGGCGCAGGTTTCAGGGGCTTGGCGCTTCCCCAAAATCAGCCGCAAACAACCAGACTATCAGACAGATTGGATGCAGCGTACCCAATGGCCGGGGGCCTGTTCGACTAAAGCTCCGGCCGCGCCGTCTGTGGCTGTGACCAAGGTAGCCAGCGGCTGGTCCCGGTCGGTCTTGAGGGTGGGCACCGCCCCCAGTAAGCTTTTTGTATAAGCGTGCCTGGGATCGAGAAAGACCTGGTCGCGGGTGCCGGTTTCGAGCAGCATGCCCCGGCGCATCACCGCCACCCGGTCGGCAATCTGTGCCACCACGGCCAGGTCGTGGGAAATGAACAGCATGCCCAGGCCGTTGCGCTGTTGCAGCGCTTTGAGCAAAAGCAAAATCTGCGCTTGCACGGTGACATCGAGTGCGGTGGTGGGTTCATCGGCGATCAGCAACAGGGGATGGTTCACCAGCGCCATGGCGATGAGCAGGCGCTGTCGCTGGCCCCCGGAGAACTGGTGAGGATAATCGCGCAAGCGCTTCTCCGGCTCCGCAATTGCCACCGCTGTCATCGCTTCCACGACGGCTGTGCGTACCTGCTTGCGGCTCAGTTCAGGTTGATGGGTTTCGATGGCTTCGGCAATCTGCCGCCCCACGGGCATGACCGGATTGAGCGCCGTCATGGGCTCCTGGAAGATCATGGCGATTTTGCAGCCGCGATAGTGACGCATCTGCTCCGGCTTCAGGGTCAACAAGTCTGTGCCCTCGAAACGGATCGCGCCTTCCACCCGCGCCGAGCCATCCAACAGCCGCAAAATGGACAAGGAGGTAAGCGATTTGCCCGATCCTGACTCACCGACCAGCCCTAGCACCTCGCCCTGGCCAACGGAGAAACTCAGGTCGCGGACCACTGCCTGGTCGCGAAAACAAATGGAGAGATGATCAACCTCGAGCAGTGGGGCCACGGGCCAAGATTACAACACGGTCTGTTGGTTCCGGATGGAAGGGGAAACTGTACACTCCTCCGCGACAGTATGCTCTGTTGAAAAGCATTTTTCTCAGCGGCTTAGCCGAAGCGATTGTGTACGGCCGGAAAAGGCTGCGGAAAGTCTCCGAACGAAGGGCACGACTGTGCCGTACTGCATTGGCGATTGATGAGGGCTTTACGGGCTGCGGAAGAACTTTCTGAACGAAGGGCACGACTTTAGCCGTTCGCACAAATCTACACCTTTGAGGGGCTTTAAAGTGTGCATGAGAACTACCGGTCTTGGTTTTGTATCAGGGCACGACTTTAGTCGGGCCGCTAAGGATTGGGGCCGATGAGGGCTTTAGCCCCTGAGGTTCGTCTTCGTAATGGTTAGAGTCGAACTACTTTGTGACGACCGATCCTTGCCCGATTGACCCAAATCAGAAAAGGTGAGTCTGTCTACGAGGCAAGGGCAAGCCGAAATGTTCATAGGCCAGCCGCGTTGCCACCCGGCCTCGCGGCGTGCGATCGAGAAACCCGATCTGGATGAGAAAAGGCTCGTACACCTCTTCTAACGCATCCTCCTCCTCCGCCAGGCTGGCCGCCAGCGTATTCAGCCCAACTGGACCTCCGTCGTATTTCTCGATGATGGTCAACAGCAGGCGCCGATCCAGCTCGTCGAATCCGTGAGCATCGACTCCGTGAAGCTTCAGGGCCGCCTCGGCCGTTGCCCGGTCGATGCTGCCCGTGCCCCGCACCTGGGCGTAGTCACGTACCCGGCGCAGTAGCCGGTTGGCGATCCGCGGTGTGCCTCGGGAGCGGGAGGAGATCTCGGAGGCTCCTTCCCGGTCGATAGGTACGTTTAACACTTCCGCCGAACGTTCCACGATGAAGCGCAACTCATCTTCGGTGTAGAACTCCAGCCGCAACAGGATGCCGAAGCGCGAACGCAAAGGGGAGGAAAGCAGTCCCGGTCGTGTAGTCGCCGCGATGAACGTAAACGGCTTGATCTCCATTACGTGGGTCCGGGCCGCCGGCCCTTGACCGATGATGATGTCCAGCTTGTAGTCTTCAAGCGCCGTGTAGAGCTTTTCTTCGAGCACCGGCTGCAGCCGGTGAATCTCGTCCAGGAAGAGCACCTGGCGATCCCGCAGGTTGGTCAGGATCGCGGTCAAATCCCCCTGGATCTGCAGTGCAGGGCCGCTGGTCTGCTGAAAGCCAACATCCATCTCGTTGGCGATGATGGTCGCCAGGGTCGTCTTGCCCAAACCCGGCGGTCCGAACAGCAGCACATGGTCCAGAGCTTCGCCCCGCGACTTCGCCGCCGCAAGCGCAATGGATAACTGCTCCTTGGCCTTCTCCTGGCCGATAAACTCCCCTAGCCATTTAGGCCGCAGCTTCAGCTCGAACGAGTTGTCGTCTTCGCCACGGTCGGCGGAGACCAGCCGCTCAGAATCACTTCGACCTACAGACATTGGCATCAGAGTAGCAGCAAGTGACCGAGTCGGGGAAAGCCCCTTCATTTTCCGGTTGAAGTATAACGCGAAACGTTATACGTTAACGCTTTAAGTGTGATCCAGAGCTTCAAAGACAACAATACGGCCCAGCTCTTTCGCGAGGGGAAAAGCCGCCGCTGGTCGAGCATTGCATCGGTCGCGGGACGAAAGCTCGATATGATTCATGCCGCCGCCGCTTTGAATGATCTGCGGGTCCCTCCAGGAAATCGCCTCGAAGCGTTGGCTGGAGATCGCAAAGGACAACACAGCATCAGGATTAACGATCAATACCGCATTTGTTTCTTCTGGCGCGAAGACGGGGCCCACGACGTAGAGATCACGGATTATCACTAGTCGGTCAAGGAAAGAAAAACATGCGTCGCGTTAAGATACCCGATACAGGTTGGGCGTTTCAGCGGGTTACGACTCATCCCGGTGAAGTGCTGCTGGAGGAGTTCCTGAAGCCGCTCCAGATTAGCCAGCATAAGCTTGCCATGGACATCCACGTCCCGGCAACGCGTATTGGGGAGATCGTGCACGGGCGTCGCGCCATTACACCAGAGACCGCTCTCCGCCTGGCTCGTTATTTCGGAACCAGCCCCGAGTTTTGGCTGAACCTGCAGCAGAGTTTCGACCTGACCAAGGCCAGGACCGCACAAGAGGGAAAAATAGCGCGACAGGTCCAGGCTTATTCAGGCTGACCCTGGATACATAACAATCTAGTTCGATTCCACCTCGCCGTCATCCCAGCAGAGAGTTCCTGCAGACTCGCTAAAATCAGTTCATCTATGGTTCTAACCGCAGGGCAGGGTCTTCGGATCGCACGCATCTTAGGCACTATGCTGGCGACCGCCATCGCCTGCCTAGCCATCATCTACTTTTCCATTCCCATGAGCGACACCCAGCAACACCAATTCGATGTGATCCTGGTGCTAGGCAATCCGGCGAGTCCGGATGGCTCCATCGCACCGATCGCCCGATCGCGCGTACTGGAAGCGGTCCGCCAGTATCACGCCGGAGTTGCACCGCGGCTGCTCATGACCGGAGGCGCAGTCCAGAACCGGTTTGTCGAGGCGCAGGTGATGCTGCAGTTTGCCCGGTCACAGGGTGTGCCGGACTCTGCGCTCTTTGCCGAAGGCGAAGCGCGCAACACCATTCAGAACGCTTATTACTCCTACAAAATCATGCAGGCTCACGACTGGAGCTCAGCGCTGGTCGTCAGCTCGCCCACCCATCTGCGCCGCGCCAGCCTCATCTTCAGCCACTATCCTCTTGCCTGGCAAATGCATGCGGCGCCCTGGCCACCCAACTACCCGCTGTGGAAGCGGCTCTGGTTCTGGTGCAGCGAAACCGGGTACACCAGCTACGGGCGGCTCTTCGGCTTTCCCAACGCAGGAAAATATTTGCCCCACACTCAGTTCACATTGCCGAAGCTGTAGATAATCACCATTCATGCCCAAGCACGGCTTCCAGTTCAAGCGTCCGCAACAACTCGCAGCCCTGCTGTTACTGCTGCTGGTGGCTCAGTGCCTCTGGGTATTTCATCGCCAAACGCTCACCGCCCGGGATTACGACTTCGCGCGCTGCGGACGTGAGATGTGGGAAGAACCAAATCCCCTGGCGGGCTACTTCACCACCTGTGGCAATATCGCTGACGGCACGCTGGGGTACAGGGTAGCCGGGCTGCCGCTGACCCTGCAGCGCATCGTGGCCGGCCAGGGCAAAGACACTTCCACCTGGGAGATGCGCCACGAACTCGGCTACGTTCTCCTGCTGCTGCATAGTGGCTTCCTGCTCGCCGGAGTCTTGCTGGGGGGCGCGCTGTGGTGGGTGACGCGGCGGCTCTTCGGCAATCCCGGCGGATTTATCGCGCTTGCCTTCTACTGCTTTTGTCCCGCGGTCATTCACGCCTGTACCTATCCCAACAACGAAATCCTCACCGCTTTTGGGCTGTTCGCCTCGCTTTATACAGCGATGGGGGTAGCGCATGCCATGCAGGGACCGCCACGAAAGTGGCGCTCGCGCATCGTGTTGCTGACCGTGACGCTCGCTTTTACGGCGGCCTCGCACGTGGCCGCCTTTCTCCTCGCACTGCTCCTGGCGATTGTCTTCATGATCTACCTGGCGGTAGGCCGCCGCGCCTATATCGTTCCCATCATGATGACGGCCATGATTGGGACTTTGCTGCTGCTGTTTGCTGCCTACGATTTCAGTCCGGACGCGTTCAGTTACTTTTTTCGCAGCGGCGCCGGGCGCCTCTGGTTTTCGCTCCAGCCCGCTCGCCACTGGCTTCTCAGCCTGCCTAATTCCGCTGTAACCTTGGCCGCGGCCACCGCCCTCTTGCTTTATCTGCCGACCCGTAGATCCCGTTATTTTGGCAACACCGTCCCCCTGCTTCTCGCCCTGCTGTTCTTTACCCTGATTACCCCCGGCATCGCCAGCGAGCCTACGCTTTGGGCGCTCCCCTTTCTGTTCACGTTCATTGCCGGGGTCTTCGCCGATTTTCTTGAAACGCGCTATCGCCCTATCGTCGGAGTAGTGGCCGGTTTGCTGCTGATTCTGGAGGCGGCTCTGAGTATTTTTTCCCTGCCTTAGGCAAGCAGATGGCGGCCCCAGATTCCTGTGTTCAAATTATTCAAATAAAAAGAGTTAGATGGACCGACGCAGCTTGCTGGGAGGCTCCGAAAGACGTATCATCAAGTTAGACCTTGGCCGCAGATTGTGCGAACCGCGCAAGCGTTCTCCGCAGGCGATTCCGCAGTTCGGATAGCTAATCCCCGTCTAAGGCCCAACCTCTTATGGCAGATGATCAGAATCCTCTCCTTCCTTTAGGTCCCAACGGCAGCGACGGCAACCCCCCCGAGGGCCCGGGAACCCGCCTCATCCCCATCAACATTGAAGAGGAGATGAAGCGGTCGTATCTCGACTACTCCATGTCGGTCATCATTGGGCGCGCGCTCCCCGACATACGCGACGGCTTCAAGCCGGTGCACCGCAGGATTCTTTACACCCTGCATGGAATGGGTCTGGAGTTCAACAAGAAGTACGCCAAGTGCGCCAAGGTGGTCGGTCAAGCCATGGGCGTGTATCACCCACACGGCGACTCAGCTATCTACGACACCATGGTGCGGCTGGCGCAGCCCTTCAGCATGCGCTACCCCATGATTGACGGTCAGGGAAACTTCGGCTCGGTGGACGGCGACCCGCCCGCGGCCATGCGCTACACCGAGTGCCGTATGACGCGCATCGCCGGCCAGATGCTGGCCGACATCGATCAGGATACGGTTGACTTTGTCCCTAACTACGACGAAAGCACCACGGAGCCTACGGTGCTGCCGACCCGCGTCCCGAACCTGATCGTCAACGGTTCGAATGGAATTGCGGTCGGCATGGCGACCAATATTCCCCCCCACAACCTCAATGAAGTCATCAGCGCCACGATCGAACTGGTCAAGAATCCCCAGGCTGGCCTGGCCGAGGTTTTGCAGCACGTGCAAGGGCCGGACTTCCCCACCGGCGGTTTCATCTACGGGCGCGGAGGCATTGCGCAGGCCTACAAAACCGGCCGCGGACGCTTCCTGATGCGGGCCAAGGCGGCTATCGAGCAGTTGAAGGGCGGCCGGCAGGCGATCATCGTCACCGAAATCCCTTACCAGGTGAACAAGTCCAAACTGATCGAGCGCATTGCCGAGCTGGTCAACGAAAAAGTAATCACTGACATTGCGGAAGATGACTTCCGCGACGAGAGCGACCGGGATGGAATGCGCATCGTCATCGGGCTCAAGCGCGGTGCGGAAGCGCAAATCGTCCTCAACCAGCTCTACAAGCACACCCAGATGCAAGAGAGCTTCTCCATGATCTTCCTCGCGGTGGTCAATGGCCAGCCGCGCGAGCTCGCTCTGCATGACGCGATCCGCCACTTCATTAATCACCGCGTGGACGTGGTCCGGCGCCGCACCTCCTTCCTGCTCAAGAAGGCGCGCGAGCGCGAACATATCCTCGAGGGCTACAACATCGCCCTGGATAACATCGACCAGGTAATCCGCATTATCCGGGCATCAGGATCGCGCGCCGAAGCCAGGGAAAATCTGCGTCGCTTTTCCCTGTCTAAAGACATCGTGATCAAGATCGACCAGGGGAACGTAACCGGGCCGGAACGAGAGCCCGGCCTGAGCTACCGCCAGATCGACGCCATCCTCGAATTGCAGCTCTACCGCCTCACTCAGCTTTCCACGGACGAGATCGTCAAGGAGCTAATTGAAGTGCGCGAGCGCATTGCGGAGTACGAAGCCATTCTGGCATCGGAAGCAAAACTGCGCGCAGTCATCATCAAGGAGCTCGAAGCTGCGCGCAAAGAGTTTGGCGACGAGCGCCGCACGCAGATTCTCGATGAGACGGCCGAGTTGCAGCTGGAGGATCTGATCGCGGACGAACAGGTAGCCGTCACTGTTTCTCATTCCGGCTACCTTAAGCGCACGCCAATTTCCATCTATCGCCAGCAGCGGCGTGGCGGCACCGGGCGGTTGGGCATGAAGACGCGCGAGGAAGATTTCGTCTCCCAGCTCATTGTCGACTCGACCCACTCGTATTTACTTTGCTTCACCAACGCTGGCCGCGTCTACTGGCTCAAAGTGTATGAGGTTCCGGACGTTGGCGCTGCGGGCAAAGGCAAGTCTATGGCCAGCCTGCTCAATCTGCAGCAGGGCGAAAGCGTCCGCACCATCCTGCCGGTGCGCAATCTGGAAGAGGACGGCAAGTTCATCTTCTTTGCCACCCGCAAGGGCACCGTCAAGAAGACTCCGCTCAAGGACTTTTCCAATGTCATGGCGCGCGGCATCATTGCCATCGGCATCGACGACGATGACGAGCTGATTGGCGCCTGCCGCACCGATGGCAACCAGATCATCTTCCTCGCCACCCATGCGGGCATGGCCATTCGCTTCGGAGAGAACGATGTGCGCTCCATGGGCCGGCCTGCTTATGGTGTCCGCGGCATCGATCTGATGAAGAGCGATTACCTGGTAGGTCTTGCCGCCACACCGCTCGAACGTAAGAAGAACGGCAACGGAGGGCACTCTCCCTCTCTGATTCTATCTATTACCGAGCAGGGTTACGGCAAACGCACCGATGTGGACGAGTACCGTCTGCAGACGCGCGGTGGCCGAGGCGTTATCAATGTGAAAACGACTGCCCGCAACGGCAAGGTGAGCGCCATCCTGCTGGTCGATGACAGTTCGGAACTGATGGTCATCAGTCAATATGGCAAGATCATTCGCATCGACACCAAGACCATCCGCGCCGCCGGCCGTTCCACTCAGGGTGTCAGGCTGCTGCATCTCGAGGATGAAGACAAGGTCGCGGCCGCCGTCGTCATTCCGCCGGAAGAGGCCAAGAGCGAACCGGAGAACGGCACGCTGCTGCAATAACTGTTGCAAAAAATGAGGGGGTACCGCGAGCGCGGTACCCCTCTTCAAGGCAGAGAAGCAAGACTACAAGTTTAGAAGCCCTTGGCAGCAGTCAGTTTCGGCTGCTTGGTCGATGCAGATTCGTTTCCGTTGGTCAGGTGCGAATTGCCGCAGTTGTCGACCTGGTTCCGGCCGTACTGGGGTTGCAGATACAGCAGGTATTGCTGGCCCACATACATGGGAAAGAAGCGAGGGCTGTTCTCGCTGAAAACCGTGACCTCAGTATTGGGGCGAACCTTGCCGCGGATCTTGGAATCGACGCGCACTGTATAGTTCACTCCGTCCAGAAAGTCCCACGCTTCCGGTACGGGTTGTGCTGCCGTCACCGTACCCACAACCACGCTGGATGCCATATGCATCTCCTTGCGGGCGCTGACACGATCTGTCTTGCACTGGGAGAAACCGTTGGCGGCACTCAGGCAGAGAAACAATGCAATAGCAATCTTTTTCACAAACCCTCCTAGGGTCAAAATCAGAATTTTTGCGTTACGACTAAAGTTGTACATGTACTGCTTAAGTGGTAGATTGCCGTGTCTAACGGGGGATGGCAATTGTATTGTTCTCGGTCGCCCTTACTTCGGAGGAGGCAAGTGCGCCGATGGTAATGGGAGAGCGGAAGCAGGACGAATAAGCCTTTTGTTTGCATTAAGTGCCACAACGAACGTGGCAGATATTTAAAGCCTAAGAATTTTATTGATAGTGCGGCGGGGCAGGGCGGGGCAGTACTTTCGTTTGCACTGGAGTACTTCGCGTGACCGGCGCCTTTTTTTAGGAAGCAGTCACAGTGTCCAATGATCCCCTGTAGGGGGTCTGCAGTTTCACGGCGTATTGGATTTGTGAAACGAGACGTGCCGGCAGGCTTTACAGGCCGCAGAAAAACTCTGTTTTGTATCAGGGCACGACTTTACAGGCTGCGGAAAAATCCTGCGTTACGTAGGTACGGCCTTCAACAAACTCTGCTTTGTATCAGGGCACGACTTTAGTCGGGCCGTAAATGATTGAGAATACGTCGGGCTTTAGCCCCTGCGGTATTGCTTTCCTGCCCAACGTAGACCTCCTCCGCAGCCTGTTTAATCGTTGCGCGCGGCGTGGACCATCTGCTTGATTACCGCGCTCTTCTCATCCAAAGGGCCGGAGTTCCCGCACTTATTTGCCACCCAGTGCTGGTAGTTGTTGGTGAGAAAAAGCAAGTACTGTTTGCCGGACTCCAGGTTGAAGCCGTCTTCGCTATGCTCGCTGAAGATCGTGATCTCGCCCGTCTGCTTGCCCTTGACCTTTTGGTCGATATGCACGACATAATCGGTGCCATCCAGGCTGTCCCAGGACTGCGGCACTTGTCGTGACGACATCACGGTGCCGATGATAACCACTTGGGAGTCCTTCATCTCCTGGGCGACGGGCATAGTCTCGGTGCAAGCTGCCGCCGCGAACGAAGCTGTGGCGAAAAAAATGCAAGCTAATCCTGTGGCGACTCGCTTCAATATGCCTCACTTCCCTCACGTCGTACTTGCTTCTTCACTTCTGGTTGATAGAGAGCAAACGATCTCGACTAGGCTTTTCCTGAAGAAAAGCCGCACTTCGCTACACTCGCCCTGCAGCTTATGATCCCACGTCTGACCAGCCATTCTGCTCTTATAAACTGCTCACGAACCAAGAGATTCATCCCGCATCCCACGAAAGTGTCAGTGCTTGATACGTAGACCGGCGGCATGGATTACGGCTGTGGCCTTGGATTCGGCGGACTATTCCGGCCAGCGGCGGAAGATGAGGGCTCCATTGGTCCCGCCGAAGCCAAAGGAGTTGGAAAGCGCCACCTCTACCTTGGCGGCCTCCGGGTTATGGGCGATGTAGTTGAGGTCGCAGGCCGGGTCAGGATCGTCGAGATTGGTGGTCGGAGGGACGACCTGGCGTTGCAGGGCCATGATCGTGATGCCTGCCTCCAAGCCACCCGCGCCGCCCAGCAAGTGGCCGGTCATGGACTTGGTGGAGCTCACCCGTAATTTCCCGCTGGTCGCGTGTTCACCGAAAAGAGACTTGATGGCCGCAGTCTCCAGGGCATCGCCCAGCGGGGTGGAAGTGGCATGAGCATTTACATAGTCCACCGCGGAGGGTTCGATATTGGCGCTGCGCAGGGCATTTTTCATTGCCCGCACACATCCTTCTCCCTGGGGCGCCATGCTGGTGATG